>Ga0209863_10000197_pt1 | contig 38132 bp, 37 predicted proteins | sample OrgsoiDNA2013046_FD_185796 | JGI IMG/M metagenome (GOLD analysis project Ga0209863, IMG submission 185796) | Permafrost soil microbial communities from the Arctic, to analyse light accelerated degradation of dissolved organic matter (DOM) -... | ecosystem: Environmental > Terrestrial > Soil >...
TTACCAATAGTACGGTGTCAACGCAGGGGATATGAATAAAGTAATCTCTTACTGATTCAGCCGTATCCTTGTGTAAAATGGTGGGAAAGACTGCCATGGGTCACTGAGCAGTTTTTGTATTTGAAAAATTCATTAAAATATCCATCGCTTGATCAGCATCTTTCTTTGCAACAAAAATATGGTCGTGATAGAATGCCGCCACTAAACTTTCACTGAAGGGTTAGGCGCTAAGCTAAAAAGATTAAATATCCGCGGATTCAACCAGGTTGAGCATTCTGACCTGCGGATTGACCATAATTTTTCCGTCTACTCTTTCCCATAAATTTTTCAGCGCGGTTACCGTATTCTGCGCTCTTGTCAAATCGTCAAATTCCAAATCAATAACTACGAAATTCGGATTATCAACTCTTTGAAAGATTCTGTAATGGCTCACACCTGCTTTTTTTCTGTTAATCGGATCGGATTCAAAAGCCTTTTTCCACCCTTCGAAATTCAAAACCTCATGTTCAATCTGTACTATTATCATGGCTTTATCGGTTTGATTCAAAATATTGAGTTGCACAAAATAAGCGTTAATCGGTAATCCCGGTTGTTTTCCCTGCATTTCCCCCGGTTTTCATTAGTCTGTTATCGCTACATTTGATTCATTAAATTTCCCGTCATGAAATCTGCCAGGTTCGCGCTACCCCTTCTCTTGTGCATCTTAACTCTTGGTTTTAAAACGGTCTTGAAAAAAGATCACTGGATACAGTTGTTTAACGGTAAAGATCTTAGTGGCTGGAATACCTATCTCGGACCCGACCTGAATGATAGTGGAAAATTCATTAACGGCCAGCCCATCGGATTGAACAAGGACCCCCGGCATGTATTTACCATTGTGCGGGCCGAAGGCGAAAATATTATCCGTATTTCCGGGGAGAACTGGGGAGCTATTTCTACCGAAAAGGAATATGAAAATTATCATATTCAATTACAGTTTAAATGGGGTGCTCTTTCCTGGGGTCAGAAAAAGAATAAAAAGAAGGACAGCGGACTGCTATATCATTCGGTTGGTAAATATGGCGCAGACTATGGTGCCTGGATGCGTTCGCAGGAATTTCAGATCGAAGAAGGCAATTGCGGCGATTACTGGGGTGTTGCCGGGGGAATGGCTGACATGCCTGTTGATAAAAAATCAGATTCTGAATATGTATATAATCCGAAAGGAGCACTCACTACGTTTGTGCAAGGAGGGAAGGCAGGCAGGCGTTGCATAAAAGGCTCGGATGCTGAAAACGCATCCGGCCAATGGAACACACTCGACCTGTATTGCTTCGGCGATACCAGCATACATATCATAAACGGTAAATTGATGATGATTCTATACAATGAAAAGCAAATGGAAAACGGACAACCATTACCCCTCACCAAAGGAAAAATTCAAATCCAGTCCGAAGGCGCAGAAGTATTTTACAGGCATATACAGATAGAACCTGTTGACCAGCTGCCAGTGGAACTCATTAAACAAAAAATCCCTTGAACCAACAGGCTGTTTTATCTGGCAATCAGGTTATACTCGAACCGCTGGATTTCCGTCATGCTGAGGGACTGGTCTCCGCTGCGGCCTTTGATATTTCATTATATCAATGGAGCCCGGTTCCGCAGGGAAAGAAAGAAGTTGATTTATATATTCAGACTGCACTGAGCTGGCGCGATGCCGGCACGGCCGTTCCTTATGCAATTGTCCGCGTTGCAGATGGCTGTGTTATTGGTTCTACCCGTTTTTTTAATATAGAGCGATGGGCATGGCCGGAAGATCACCCCCGTCATAGCCATCCTTTTCCTGATGCGGCGGAGATTGGTTATACCTGGCTCACCCAATCCGCGATTCGTACCGGAGTGAATACGGAAGCAAAAAAGCTCTTGCTGGCTTTTGCTTTTGAAAAATGGAAACTGTTTCGCGTTTGCTTACATACCGATGTGCGAAACAACCGCTCCCGTGCTGCCATCGAACGTATCGGAGCAAAGTTTGAGGGAATTCTTCGTTCCCATCGCCTGGCTGCTGATCTGACCCCGAGGGATTCGGCGCGATTTTCAATCATTAAGTCAGAATGGCCGGATGTGAAACTGAGGCTGGAAAAAGTTCTGAACCGGCAATAAAAGGCGATCAGCATTCACTAAAAGGCCTGCCTGGCAGATGAAGAACCATTCGTTCGGCGTGAGTATAATACAAAATAGCTATTTACAATCATCCTCCTTTAGCCGAAAGAAACTGAAATGAACCGGAATATTCGCGGCGCTGTCGACAAATCCTTTCATGGCAAAAAGACCGATAAACCGGGGATGCATATCGAATTCATGGGTGACGACCTCTTTAAAAGCAGGATTGGCCACTGATCCGCCGGCATATAAAAAGCGGAATTTTTTACCTTCCTTTTCAATCTTCAGTGACCCGTTTTTCAGATTCTGAAGTAGGGCCGGGTTCTGATGAATACTGTCTAAATAGAAAATGGGCTGATGGGCAATCTCTTCCGGCTCTCCATAGTTTTTCCCGAAGGAAGTAATAGCCTGGATAATGATTTCCTTTGGCTTGATATATCCTCCGAAAAAATCATTATAGGCAACGGAGAGCCGGAGGCTTTTTCCGGTAAAATTTGTATCATCCAGTAAAAGGATTCCCGCTTGTTGCCAGTTTTGATCCGGATAAAACCCCGAGAAATGAACTTCGGCTTCAAAACAGTCAGATTCAAGTTTTCTTAGCAGCAGATTGCGAATCCCCAGCTTTTCATGGCCATTCGGCCAATTATCACCCCGGAGTGTAAAAAGAGTAAGGCGGTTTGTATCCTCTCCTCTTCGATTCCAGAAGACAGATTCAGGAGATTGTACAAACCATCCCCTGCTGTTTAATGATGAGTCGCTTAGATTATGAAAATCATCAGTGAAGAGCCCGGACGATTGCCGTTCGTTTATTATCAGGATAATTACAAGGGCAATCACCAGGAGGCCGCCGGAGAATCTAAAAATCCTTATCAGCGGTCCGGATATTTTTCGTGTCTGTTCCTTTTTTAAGGACCTGTGGAATTTTTCTTTGTACCCGAACCAATAAGGATAATGACTCTCTTTTTCTTTTCTCTCTGTTTCAGAACTGTAAGGCGCATCCATGACATACCGGGCCAGGCTATCCAGGGTAGCTACCGAAGGATTTTCCTGTTTGGTCTGGAGACCATCCATAATGAAAGATGAATAATTCTTGAGGCTTTTCCATCCCACCACCAGTCCGGTATTATCATACAGCCGGTTGTAAAAAAGTTTGCTTTCTGTCTCTGACAGGGATTCCCCAAGTGGATATCCAAAGCACTTTTCGTAAGCATCCCTGAATAGCGAGGTAAAAGCGAGGGTATCCAGATCATTCATGGGCTTACATTATGTTCTTTCCTGACCCAAATATAGAATTCCGCAGGATTTCCGCTACAATTCCGACCATTTTTAATGCAGTCACAGACATTCGTCTGAATAAAATTATTTTTATGAAATATCTCCTGGTCCTGACGTTGAGCCTGACTTACCTGCATCCCGCCGCCCAGAACATCCAGTTACACTATGATTTGAGACATACGACGGATCCTGCAAACAATCCGAAGAATTTTCCAACCCTTTATTTCGAATATTTCAAATCCCAGGATTCCGGACATGCATTCATCAAACCGGGTGCTTTTTTATTTAAAATGCAAACTGACCTTTTCGGATCCGGCACCAATATCAGCAAAGCGTACTTGCAGGTTTCCCAGACCCTGCGATTTTGGGAACCGAAGGTTTTTCTGCATCTTTCTTATAGCGGGGGTCTTGGAGTGACCGAACCCAAGCAATACAGTTATTATATTCTAAATACGTATTCGGCCGGCATAGCATATCCATTTCAGTGGAAAGGTGGTTACTTCAGTTCGGTACTCGATTATAAATATGTACCCTTTGCCAAACCAAGTTCTGATTTCCTGTATACTTTTTATTTTTTTAAGGGATTTTTTAATTATCGTTGCGAGATACTGGGAGATTTTTCATTTTGGACGGAAAATAAAAACCATGGCGATATTGAAACCGAAAATCTAAGCGGCAAACGTTTTTTCCTGTATGCAGAACCCCAACTATGGTATCGGGTTGCCGGCGGTTTTTCCATTGGCACCAAAATCAACATGTATTATCACATTTATACCACGGATAACAAGCTTCAGGTCTACCCCGCTGCGGCCATCAAATGGAAATTGTAATAAATAACATACATTAGGGAGTCAATGGTCGACCGGTATCATAGTTGCGCGGCCATTAGCTTACAAACAATTGACAATAATAAATTGAAGAATATATGGAAGAGATGGAAGTGCCGACCGAGAAACTTCATGAAACCATAGAAGAAGAAGTGGAGGAAGCGGTTAAAAAGAATGAAAGAAAGGGCGGTATGGCGATTGCCATTTCAACAGCCCTGATGGCTGTTTTTGCAGCCATGGCCAGTCTGCTGGCCGGACATCATGCGGATGAAGCCGTAATCGAACAGATCCGCGCCTCCGACAAATGGGCCTTTTATCAGGCGAAGGGGATCAAGGATGAAATTTTGTCTCTCTCAAACAATCCGGATAAAGCGGCGCGAAGTGCAAGATATAAATCAGAACAGGCAGAAATACAAACTGAAGCCAAAGAATCTGAAGACCAGTCACATGCCCACCTCGAACATCATTCGATTCTTGCCAGGGCGGTTACCCTCTTCCAGATTTCGATTGCCATCTCAGCGATTGCTATTCTTACCAAGAAAAGAATGCTCTGGTTTGTCAGCCTGGGCATTTCCTGTATAGGATTATTTTACTTTGTGACAGGAATATTTTAGACGGATAAACGGACTCGAAAAAGAATTAATTCTTCGGCATTTTTGCGGTGTACTGGTTGAAGTAATATATCCTGCCGTCTTTTATTTTCCAGGATTCATGCATGAGCGTTGTATCGGGTTTGCCATTTTTGGGATAACTTCTTTCTTTACACCAGATATTCACCCAGTCCTCATCTACGTCATTCGCATGTACGGTTTCCCACATGCTGATGTCAAACCGCAGGGAGTCGAGTTTATCCATTTCTTTTTTTGCAATGTTTAGTAATCCTTCAGCTGGTCCGTGAAAATGGTTGCCATTCGCGTCGTCATAGGTCACCGTATCGGCATAGTAGGGCTTCATGGAATCCATTTGTTTGTTTTCATACATTTTCCACACGGTTAGCACTCGCTGCGCATATTCATGATTCGAGGGCATGGACAGGTCCGAAGAAAAAGATGCCTTAAAAGGATAACCCAGTGTATCCTTCCCGTTTGAATTACCGGCAGATTTTGCTCTGTAATCAGGAGAATTTGTATTGCAGGAAGCAAAACAAAAAACGATGACTGAGAACAGGAATATTTTTTTCATTTAAATTCCAATGTTCAATTTTATTTATAAAACCGTAAAATTTACAATTTTAGAATGTAAGAAAAAATTTTATTTTTCCGGCGAGCGTAGGGCTAACGACCGCTATACCATCACTCTTTTCAGCGGAAGTTTGTCTTTTTGTTCGATAAGTAGGGGAGAATATTCAATTATTGTATCCGAACTGTCCAGCCCATATGCTTTCTGATCGCTTTGGGCCACTCCTTTGATGGAAAAATAAGAATCCAGGATAAAGTCCTCCTTTACAGGTAATTCGTTTTCAACCGACAAAAATCTTTCGATGATGACATAGGTTATGTCTGCATGAAAATTTTCCTTCTGCATCGATTCGTATTTGGATACAAACTGAAGTTCGTGGCACTGTACCAATTCCTGCATCACTTTCTTGAAATATTTATGAATGCGGGGTTGTACCCGGAATCCCAATCTGAATTCAACGCGGATCACTTTCTCCCTGATGATTTCTACTACATTATATTCCATGGTATAGGGAGCATCCGAAATATCAATATGAATGAACCAGTATATATCAGCCCTTTTAGGTTTCTTGTTTAAAATAGAATCAATGATCCGCTGTTCAATCTGCTTTTCCATGTTGGCTTTGGTAAGATATACCAGATGCGTGGCGTATTTTGGAATTTCCCTGTCGTTACTCAATTCAATCAATTCCTTACTGTATTTGCTGACATTAACAAAATTCAGATAGCGATTGGTGATCTTGCGTGCGTTAAACCAGATATACATAATAAAGACAAGGCCGAATTCAAAGAAGAGAAACATCCATCGCTGCTTGATCTTGGCCACATTGGCGACAAAAAAAGCGGACTCAACAGTAAAGAATACTCCAATGATGGCCAGGATTAAAATCATATGCCATTTTCTGACGAATTTCATGTATCCGAACATGAGTGCCGTGGTCATCATCATAGCGATGATGATCGAAAAGCCATAAGCCGCTTCCATATGTTCAGATTTCCGGAAATAAAACATCATACCAATGCAACCGATCCAAAGCGTGGTATTCATACTCGGTATATAAATCTGCCCTTTGATTGCGGTAGGAAATTTAATCTTAACCTTTGGCCACAAATTCATACTGATCGCTTCGCTGATCAATGTAAAGGATCCGCTGATCAGGGCCTGACTGGCAATTATCGTGGCAAGGGTGGCAATTATAATTCCAGTGAGCAAAAACCAGTGAGGCATCAATTCATAGAATGGATTGAGTCCATTTAGTTTCCCGGTGTGCTGGGCAAGGATCCATGCGCCCTGTCCCATGTAACTTGCGACCAGTGAAATTTTCACGAATATCCAGGTTACCCGGATGTTTTTCTTACCACAATGTCCGAGATCACTGTAAAGCGCTTCGGCTCCGGTTGTGCAAAGAAATACCGCACCCAGCAGCCAGAATCCTTTTGGATATGTTGTAAGTAATTCTATGGCATAATGTGGACTAAGCGAAGCCAGGATGGCCGGGTTATGTATGATCGGGATAGCTCCCAGCACAAAGATCATGGAAAACCAGATGAGCATAATCGGGCCAAAGGACGATCCAACGATCTTGGTTCCAAATCGTTGAAAAAAGAAGAGCAGGCTGATAATGCCAATGACAATACCCACCGTCAGGTTGTTACCGGGTACGATTATATTTTCAAACCCATGAACGCCGTTCAGGCCTTCTATCGCAGAGGCAACGGAAATGGGTGGCGTGATGATGCCGTCTGCCAGCAGGGTTGCTGCGCCTATGATTGCAGGTATATAGGCCTGTTTGCCAAATCGTCTGACCAGGGCGAATAAAGAAAATATCCCTCCTTCTCCTTTGTTGTCAGCTTGTAAAGTAAGAATGATGTATTTGAAAGTTGTTTGTAAAGTCAACGTCCAGAATACACAGGAAATACCTCCGTAGACCAGCAGGGGGGAAATGGTTCTCTCCCCGAGTATTGCCTTAAAAACATAAAGAGGGGAAGTTCCTATATCTCCATAGATAATTCCCAGAGCGACCAATAAACTGGCAAAACTTACCCTGGAGAAATGTCCATGACCAAATGTTGAAGCAGCAGGTCCTTGGCTTGGCATAGATGTCTCTACGATCCCAAAAGCAATGCCGGAAAGTCATACCGGGGAATTGAGTTCCTGAAAAGCAATAGGGGTAAGGTTTTCGTGAACGGGTTCCGGAAGTTTTTTGGGAAATGGCAATAGTAAACCCTTTCAAATTGGCATGGTATTTTTCCAAAATGAAAAATTAGGAAGTATTCTTCTGCTAATTCAATACGGACGCGGAATGGCCATCCTCCGCTATTTTAAGGCTGAACCCAAAACTGCTACCGGTTCCCACTTCACTTTTCACCCAGATTTCACCATTCTGCGCCTCAATAAATTCTTTTGAAATCGCCAATCCAAGACCGCTGCCGTTTCGCTCGTGTGTTCCGGGCACTTTAAAATACCGGTCAAATATTTTCGGTAGATACCTTTCGTCAATACCCTTACCATGATCAAGTACTGTAAAAGTTACCACGTCGCCTTTCTTATTTACCGATATATCGATTTCATTTTTTTCAGATGAAAATTTTATAGCATTAGTCAGAAAGTTAATCAACACCCAGGTGCTTTTTTCAGCATCCGCCTGGATGTAAGGAAGCATCGGATCCATATGCAGGCTCATGGATATGCCCCGTTGATTTGCCTGGAATTGAACGGCCTGCAGGGCCTGGTCAACAATTATTTTGGGCGACACCGGTATTACTTTTAGTTGAATCTTTCCGGTCTCCAGTTGTGTCATGTTTAATAGTTCACCGGTAATCTTGAGGAGCCGGTCACTATCATCCTCTATACTATCCAATAATTCCTTCTGGTCATCATTGATCTGGCCTACCCGTCCATCATTGAGTAACTGGGCGCTTAACTTAATCGAGGAGATGGGCGTTTTGAGTTCATGCGAAATGGTGGCGATGAAATTCGTCTTGGCTTCACTCAACTCATGAAACGGAGTTATGTTTCGAAGAACAATCACCTTTCCGATAACCACCTTATTGCTGGAAACGTCAAAAACGTCCTTGGTAAAATAACTTTCCTTATTGTCGGCAAATATCTTCAATTCCTGTTTGTCCGTGTTATCATTTAAAAGCGTTCGCATCAGGTCATTGATCAATGCGACGTCCGGGGCATATTTGCCGATGATCGAAGATTCCCGGATACCAAGAAGTTTTTCAGCTACGGCATTGAGAAAAAGTATATTCCGCTTGTCGTCGAACCCGATGATGCCGTCCCGCATCTGGTTGATGATGGTCTCTATCCGGCTTTTTTCAAATTTGATCTGGGATAAATTACTGTGTTCATATTCATCCAGCCGGGCTGCCATATCATTAAATGATTTGGCGAGTTCGCCGAATTCATCCTGTTGATTGATGACAATCCGTTTAGAATAATTTTTTGAGGCAATGGCCTGGATTCCTTCGGAGAGACGTTGGATGGGATTGGATATGATACCCGGAAGATTAAATATGAATGTAAAAGAGATCAGGGTCAGGACAGTGAAAATTACCGTTAGCCAGAGTTTTGCATTATCCGCCGTCTTTTGGGCCGCATTATATTTTCGAAGTACCGCCATTTCGTTCAGGTCAAAAATCTGACTGAGGGAAGCGCGTATCTCGGGATAGTTTGTTGAATCTTCAGGATTCATTTTCAGTTCATTGAAGTTCCTGCGAAGTTCCTGTGTTGCTTCCTTTTCGCCGACTTCCGTAATATTGCCTTCCTGCTTAACCAGGTTTTCTTCAAAATACGGTATCGCATCTTTTTGAATTTTCACTTTATCCAATGCCTTCAACATATTATTGCTGTACACCATGGATTCGTGATTGCTTTTCAATACCTGGTTGAAATCCCGGCTCAACCGGTTTATATTGACGATCCCCAGTACTCCAAACAAAAGGATCACTATAAAGAGAAAAACCAGTCCGATGGATAATTTGGCCTTTAAACGCATATACCTGTTATGAAAGAATGACTACATCAATATTGGCCGCCGACAGTTTTGTCAGCAGCCGATTAAAAATGGCGGTATTCATAATAATTTTAAATAAGTTCAGATGGGGTTTGCCAATGCAAACCGTCGTGATGGATTTTTCTTCCGCTGTTTGAATGATGGCGCTGGCAATATTGTTTTCCTTCACCCGGATCACTTCAGCGCCCAGTTCCGTTGCCAGTTTAAAGTTATTGATCAGGTGCCTTTGTGAAGCTAGCCCGATCTTGTCTCCATCTTCCCTGGATGTCTGCACATACAAAACATACCATTTGGAATGATAGTACGTGGCCAGCCTCGCTGTTTTCCGGATCAGTTTGGAAGCCGTTTCGTGATTACTGCTGATACAGGTTAGAAAATTTTCCGGTTTCAAATGGGCTCCGCGCGGAAGTTCGGTTTCAATTTTCCGTTCTACCTGGGAAGCCACTTCTTTTAAAGCCAGTTCCCGTAACTGCAGGATTTTATCCGGCTGAAAAAAATTACGGATAGACGTCTCAATTTTATCCGGCGTGTAAATTTTCCCTTCCCGGAGACGAGTGACCAGCTCATCGGCTGTCAGATCAATATTCACGACTTCGTCGGCCGCCTTAAGCACGCTATCCGGAATTCTTTCCGCCACATCTATGCCGGTAATTCCCTTTATTTCTTTGCTCAGGCTTTCTATATGCTGGATATTCACGGCCGTGATCACATTAATTCCTGCGTCCAGTACTTCCATAACATCCTGCCAGCGTTTTTCGTTTTTACTGCCCTCAATATTGGTATGCGCCAGTTCATCGATGATCACGACTTCCGGATGAAGATTCAGGATGGCCTGCAGATCCATTTCTTCCAGTGATTTTCCTTTGTAGAATAACTTACGCCGGGGTATCACCGGAAGCCCGTCCAGTAAGGCCTGGGTTTCATTCCGGTTATGGGTTTCTATATAGCCGATCTTTACGTCCACTCCGTTTCTGAGAAGCGTATGAGACTCCTGTAACATTCTGAAAGTTTTACCCACGCCTGCACTCATGCCGATATAAATTTTAAATTTTCCCCGCCGGGACTGGCGGATCAGGTTTAAAAACTGTTCGGCATTTTTCTCCTGTTCAGGCATAATTTCTGCAGATGCTTCGCTTATCATTTTGACTCTTTGTCAAGGTCGATATTTAATTTGAGTACATTAATTTTTTCTGTTCCCAAAAATCCCAGCAACGGGTAGTCAATATGTTTTTCCACAAACACTTTCACGGCATCTTCGGTCATCCCGCGCTTTTTGGCAATGCGGGGAATCTGAACGTAAGCGGCTCCGCGGGAGATATCAGGATCCAAACCACTGCCGGAGGCAGTAACCAGTTCGGAAGGAATATCCTGCTTACTGATTGTTTTATTATGTACCAGGAAACTATCTATCCTTGAATTTACGTCTTTTAAATAGTCAGGATTGGTGGGTCCCTTATTACTTCCACCACTACCGGCTGCATTATAACCTACCGCCGAAGGTCTGCTCCAGAAATATTGATCAGCGCTGAAATTCTGGCCCTCGAGCGCATAGCCGACTACTTTTCCGTTCGCAGACAGGGTGACTCCTTCACCTTTTCCGGGACTGGCCTGTGCAATCGCCCAAATAAATAAGGTATATACACCGCAGAAAAAAAGCAGGCATGTCAATGTCAATCTTAAAGCCGGTAAAATATTTTGTTTCATGATGATATTTTTTAAAACCAAACGGATACTAACAGATCAATTAATTTAATACCAAGAAAAGGAACTATTACTCCGCCGAGTCCGTAAATCAACAGGTTTCTTCTGAGCAATGCACTTGCGCCAATGGGTTTGTATGCCACACCCCGCAGGGCCAATGGTATAAGCAAGGGAATAATAATGGCATTAAAAATAACGGCTGACAGGATAGCGCTTTCAGGACTGTGCAGTCGCATGATATTGAGGGCCTGCAATCCCGGAATGGAAACAATGAACAGGGCAGGAACGATGGCAAAATATTTAGCTACATCGTTGGCAATAGAAAAAGTCGTCAGCGTTCCTCTTGTCATAAGAAGTTGTTTTCCGATTTCCACGATTTCGATCAGCTTGGTCGGATCGTTATCCAGGTCAACCATGTTTCCTGCTTCCTTGGCAGCCTGCGTACCACTGTTCATGGCAACGCCCACATCTGCCTGGGCAAGTGCAGGCGCGTCGTTTGTGCCGTCTCCCATCATCGCAACCAGTTTACCTCCCTGCTGTTCTTTCTTAATATAATTCATTTTGTCTTCGGGTTTGGCTTCGGCAATGAAGTCATCAACCCCTGCTTTATCGGCAATATATTTTGCGGTCAGCGGATTGTCGCCGGTTACCATGACCGTCTTAACGCCCATTTTGCGCAGGCGGTCAAAGCGTTCGGATATTCCGGGTTTGATAATATCCTGGAGCTCGATCACGCCAAGCACTTTTTCATTCTGACTAACGACCAATGGTGTGCCGCCATTGCTGGCAATGACCTTTACCCTGTCAGTCGTTTCGGTTGGAAATCGATTTCCAGCTCTGTCTACCAAATGTTTGATGGCATCATAAGCTCCTTTGCGAATCTTGATACCCGAAGGCAGATCGATTCCGCTGCTCCGGGTTTCCGCTGTAAATTCTATAAATTTTGCTCCGTTGCTGCTAAATGTATTCGGATTTATTCCAGCCAGTTCCACAATGGATTTCCCTTCCGGTGTTTCATCCGCCAGTGAAGCCAGTGAACAGGCCTCAATAAATGCTTTTTCCTCGATGCCGTTGGCGGCCCAGAAATGGGTGGCTTTGCGGTTGCCAATAGTGATGGTTCCGGTTTTATCCAATAGCAAAGTATCCAGGTCCCCCGCTGTTTCAACGGCCTTACCGCTTTTCGTGATCACATTGGCGCGGAGTGCCCGGTCCATTCCGGCAATGCCGATTGCGCTCAGCAAACCGCCGATGGTGGTCGGGATCAGGCAGACAAACAACGAAATAAACGCCGCGATGGTAATCGGCGTATTTGCAAAATCCCCAAAAGGTTTCAGTGTTACGCAAACGAAAATAAAGATGAGGGTAAAACCCGCCAGCAGTATCGTCAGGGCGATTTCATTCGGTGTCTTCTGGCGGGAAGCTCCTTCCACCAGGGCAATCATTTTATCCAGAAAACTTTCTCCCGGATCCGTGGTCACCCGCACTTTTATTTTATCGCTTAAAACTTTTGTTCCGCCGGTAACACTGGATTTATCCCCGCCGGATTCCCGGATTACCGGGGCGCTTTCCCCGGTAATCGCACTTTCATCTATGGTGGCGATGCCCTCGATGATCTCTCCGTCCATGGGAATAGTATCACCGGTTTCACAAATAAACACATCCCCTTTTCTTAACTGGGAAGAAGGAACGATTTTCACTTCATCCACATATATTTCTCCTACCGGAAAAACTTTTTTTGCGGGTGTATCTTCCCGGGTCCTGCGCAGGCTATCGGCCTGTGCCTTGCCTCTGGCTTCGGCAATGGCTTCGGCAAAGTTGGCGAACAGCAAAGTGATCAGCAGAACTATAAAAACGACCAGGTTATACGCGAGCCCTCCCTGCGATTTTTCTCCGGTGATGATCCAGATACAAACGGCCATCATGACCGCAGTACCGATTTCAACCGTGAACATTACCGGGTTATGAACCATTATACGCGGGTCCAGTTTCATAAAAGATTGTTTCAGGGCCTCTCTGACCAGTGCCGGCTCAAACAATTTATTATCTCTATTTCGTTTCATTGTGACTGTTTTTTATTTCGATGCGAAAAATTCAGCAATGGGTCCCAGCGTCAAAGCAGGGAAAAATGAAAGTGCAGCAATAATGGCGATGACTGCAAAGACCATGATACCAAAAGTACCCGTGTCCGTTTTTAGCGTACCTGCGCTTTCGGGCACATACTTCTTTTTGGCCAGTATACCTGCAATCGCGAGTGGCCCGATGATGGGCAGATAACGGGACAGGATCATGACAAATCCACAAGTGATATTCCAGTATGGAACCCCGTCTCCAAGTCCTTCAAAGCCCGATCCGTTATTGGCAGACGATGAAGTGTATTCATATAACATTTCAGAAAACCCGTGACTGCCCGGATTATTCAGCCAGGCCGCATAGGCAGCGGGATTGTGTGCGTACAAATGAGAGGACAGGGCAGTAAAAGCCAATATCAAAAAAGTGTGAAGCAGGGCAACAAGAGTTGCAATCTTCATTTCCTTTGCTTCGATCTTTTTGCCCAGGAACTCCGGTGTGCGTCCGACCATCAGGCCGGAAATAAAAACCGCAATGATCATATAAATATAAAAGTTGAGGAAACCGACGCCCACACCCCCATAAAAATCATTTACCATCATGCCCAGTAAGGCAAACATGCCGGTGATCGGGGTGAAGCTGTCATGCATGGCATTTACCGATCCGTTTGAAGTCACGGTGGTGGTAATACCCCAATAGGCGGAGGCTGCCGGTCCAAACCTGACTTCCTTTCCTTCCATACTTCCCAGTGGCTGGCTGATCCCCAGATGACCGATGGAAGGATTACCTTTCATTTCAAGGTAAATAGAAGGAACGGCGAAAATCAGAAACCCAACCGTCATCACAGCGAATATCACCCAGGCCAGCCTTTTTCGTTTCAGAATATATCCAAGAGAAAATATCAAAGCGATCGGGATCAGTATGATGCTTACGTTTTCAACCATGTTGGTCAGATAATTCGGGTTTTCCATTGGCTGTGCTGAATTGGCGCCAAAAAAACCTCCCCCGTTTGTCCCCAGTTGTTTTATAGAAACCATGGCAGCGGCCGGACCGCGGCTTACATTCACCGTATCACCCTGCATGGAAATAAACTGGTCCTTCCCTTTGAACGTCATTGGCGTTCCATTAAATAAAAGGATGACTGCAACCACAATAGAAAGTGGCAATAAAATACGGGTGCAGGATTTAATGAAATAGTTATAGAAATTCCCCAGTTTTTCGGTTGTTCTTTCCTTCATGGCATTAAACACCGTGGCACAAACGGCCATACCGGCGCCGGCACTGATAAACTGAAACAACATCAGGATCAGCTGACCCAGGTAAGAAACACCAGATTCTCCGGAATAATGTTGCAGGTTGGTATTGGAAATAAAACTGATGGTCGTATTAAAGGCAAGATCAGCGGACATGGATGGGTTTCCGTCCGGATTTAATGGAAGCCAGCTCATGTTCATCAGAATGAACATGGACAGGAGGGCCCAGACCAGGTTGATCGTCAGCAAAGCAAGCAGGTGTTGTTTCCAGTTCATTTCTTTTTCCGGATGAATGCCGCCTGCTTTGAAAAATAATTTATCTATGGGAGCCAAAACCGGATCCAGCCATGTTTTCTGGCCCTCGTACACTTTGGCGATATACCGGCCCAGGGGTATGGCCAGCAGTATGGTGGCCGCGAACATCACGATTACCCCTAAGATTTCTGTGTTCATGATAGGTAAATTTTAAGTGATTAGAACTTTTCCGGTTTGATCAGTACATAACATAAGTACACAAAAACCAGGATCGATAAAATGAATAAAATCGTCATAATGATTAAATTTTGTCAAAGAAATCAATAGATTTAAAAAATATTACAAAGCATATCAGGATGGCAACGGTTAAAATGATTGTAAGTAACATAGCTTCTGATTTTATTGAAAATGCATAAACAGGAGATTTCAAAGGCAGTGCCTAAAAAAACAAAAAACAGATAAATCGCCGGAAATACAACAGGGATAAGGGTTTATGGCTATGGCCAGCTTGAAACAAAAATATCCGGGATAGAGAATCCCTTTCATTTTGGGTTGGTCATTTTCCAAAATGGAAAGGATACCAATCAACCACACTTCGGGTTTCAGGAAAATCTACCGGACATACAGAGAATTGTAATGCAAGGTAAAACATGTTCAAAATGAAAATTTAATTTCATTTTGGCAAAGTGAATTTAAAATTAAAATGTAACAAAGAGCATCCGGTTTGCGAAAATACTGATCCAAAATGAAAATTCTTTTTCAAAATAACATACTGCGGAAATGAATGATATTCGCGTATTTTTTAAAGGACTTCATATAAGCTGCCATGGGATTGAGTTTCAGACTATTTTATTGAGGAAGAATTAAAAAGGCATGCAATTTGAATAGGCTCGATTAACTAAAGAGCATTTATTTTAGTTGTTGAAACGAGTGGCCGTCTGTTTTTACAGATGGCCTTTTCTATGCCAATTTATATTCTTCTATTTTTCGGTACAAGGTGGTAAGGCCGATGTTCAGCAACCTGGCGGCTGCCATTTTATTGCCGTGAGTATGATTCAATACCCTTTGAATATGCAATTTTTCCATACTTGATAATTCGAAGGCTGATAAAGCCTGTCCTTTCTGGCGCACAGTCTGGAAGTCAATCGGCAGGTTTGCAATGGTCAGTTCAGGATCGGTGGCCAGTATAACCGCTCGTTCCATGATATTTTTAAGCTCCCGGATATTCCCTTTCCATTCGTGATTGGATAAATGGTCCAGAAATTCCTTACTCATACTGGTCACGTGTACGTCGGACTTGGAAGAATATATCTTGAGAAAGTGATTCGCCAGTAAGGGGATATCTTTTTTTCGGTCCCGGAGCGAAGGAAGCCCGATAGTGAAAATATTCAACCGGTAATAGAGATCCTCTCTGAATTTTCCCTCATCCACTTCTTTTTGCAGATCCCGGTTCGTCGCCGTGATGATGCGTACATTGACACGGGTGGATTTGGTATCTCCGACTTTAAAAAATTCATTGGTTTCCAGTACGCGCAATAATTTGGCCTGCAGGTCAAACACCATCTCACCAATCTCATCCAGGAACAAGGTACCTCCGTCCGCCTCCTCTATCAGCCCTTTCTTATCCTTTACGGCACTGGTAAACGATCCGGCCAAATGACCGAATAATTCACTTTCCAATAGTTCTTTACTGAATGAGCTGACGTTTAGCGCAACAAAGGGATTGGCCGCCCGCTTACTTCCATTATGAATAGCCTGGGCAAATACTTCTTTGCCGGTTCCGGTTTCGCCAAGCAATAAAACGGTCGCATCGGTAGGGGCCACTTTCCTTGCCAGGTCAATGGCGGCTCTGATCAGTTCAGACTGACCCAGAATATTTTCAAACGTATACTTCTTTTCAACCTGCTGTTCCAACTGCGTCACCCGTTTCTGCAACCTGATCTTTTCCATGGCCCGGTCCAGCAAGGGAATGATCCTCTCATTGTCATCTCCCTTGGTGAGGTAGTCAAACGCGCCATTCTTAATGGACTGCACACCCGCCGGAATATTTCCATAGGCCGTCAGCATGATAATTTCCACCTGCGGAAATTTGGTCTTTACTTTTTCAATAAACTCTACTCCGTTTCCATCTGGGAGTTTAACATCACAAAGAATGACTTGTATGAGTTCCCGTTCCAAAATGCGCAGGCCTGTTTTCAGCGTATCGGCCTCAAAAACCAAAAAGCCTTCCATGCTGATGATACGATTTAACAGATGCCGCAATTTTTCCTCATCATCTATCAGTAGGACATTCCCCCTGTTCATTATTCGAAATTTAATTCAAAGCTATCGAATTGTATGATGAGAAAAATAACAGGAGAAAAGAGTTATACATGTTTTACTGATCGATAGCGAGACGATTGCAAATCTTATCGAAGGGCAAATAAAAAATAAGGGCCTGTAAAATGATGGGGCGATCGCAACCGCGAACCGCCGTATGGTTTTAAATGATTGCGCTCTGAGATAAGCCGGACGGTTGACCGGTTTAATGTTGTTTTTGAATCGTCAACGGCGATATCTTCACACCCGACTTAGCGGGCCAGGCAATCGTGACATCTGAATCCGTCGCAATAAAACTGCCCTTATATTCAGTTCCATTTAATTGGAATATCAGGTCGTACGTTCCATTGGATACAGAAGTAAAGGAGACGATCCCAACAGCTGGTGAAGGCGTCGGTGAACCGATATGGGGAAGGGCAGTTATAAAAATATAAATAGGGGGAATGAAATTTATAAGTAACCCAGCCACCACTTTTCCTTATGCCTGGATTTATACCCATCGTACCATTTGCACAAGGGATAGAGAAATAAAACTACGGATATCCATACCAGGTATACGACTCCCAGGCTGAAGCCATACCCGGAAAGATTGGGCATCAAACTGATCCAAGTTGTGAATCCCGTCATGTCGTTCCAGCGGAAACCTGCTAATGGAGCGGCTAGCATAGCTATCAAATGAATCAGGTAAATATGGAGAATATAATAAAATAAAGGGACCCTTCCGTACACCGAAATGAATTTGGTAAAGCGGTTGGAAATATTTTCTGTGAGGCCCAGGAAAATCAGGCCGATCCCTTCTGTTATCAGAAGATAATCCAACGAGGGAGGATACTTGGAGATATTCATAAAGGAGAGAAAACTAAACAACGGAGATCCCTGTCCCGACCACGGCCTGTCATTGCCATATACATTGATGCTTCTGACAATAATAAAAAGAATTACGGATCCTGTTCCCAGCCGGAGAAGTATTTTTTTTCTTTTGCCAGGATCAAATCCATTGGCATAGATCCCCCCGAGACAATATCCCAAAGCCATGACACCAATCCAGGGTATGATATGATAGGCCTCCATAATATTCTCGTGGCCAATGGCAAAATTTTTCCGGTCGTGCAAAAGGCCCCAGACGAATCCCATGGCATTATGATCCGGGAAATGAATATTGTCCAACAGGTTGTGGCCAAAAACCATCAAAAGGCCGATGCAAAGAATAATATTCCTTGGTAAAAAAATAAATCCCGCCAGGAAAATCATAGAGACGCCTAAAATCCAGATGACGGCCAGCAGGATAAAGGAAAATTCAATATTAAAAAACCATGAAAAATTCACAACGGTCAATTCAAGAAAAATTAACCAAAACCCTCTTTTTACGAGAAAAAGGGACATTTCTTTTTTTGTTTTCCGCTGACCCGAAATAAAAGCAGAAGTGCCTGCCAACAGGACAAAAATGGGTGCGCACAAATGAGTGATCCAGCGGGTAAAATATAGTAATACATTGGTCTTGTTCAGATCCATGGGATCAAATTTGAATGCATCCGCATGGAAATAATCCCGGGTATGATCAAGAGCCATGATAACCATGATCAGGCCCCTGAGCAGGTCAATGGATTTTATCCGGTTGAATTTTAAGGTATTCATCTGGCAGAAATGGGTTCCGGTTTGAAGTTAATAATATTCCCCCAAATGACGGCTGTTCAAAATCATCGTAATTTTAGTACGTCTCCCTTTTACCGATTGTAAACCATTAAAATAATTTTATGAACTGGAAATTGATCTTTCAGCTTTCCCTCTTTGGATTATTCATGGCCGTTGCCACCGTCTACTGGATACCACCCCATTTGGAACCTGTTTTCTGGTTTGTCATTTTCATCATAGCCGCTTACCTGATTGCCAGAAATTGTACAGGAAAATATTTCCTGCACGGATTCCTGGTCTGTTTGGTGAATTGTATATGGATTACGGCTGCCCATATCCTATTATATAAAACGTATGTTATGAATCATCCGGCCGAAGATGCCAGGATGCAAAGCCTGCCCATGCCCTGGTCCATACATCCCAGGCGAATGATGTTAGTGATCGGGCCTATTGTAGGGATAATTTCCGGATTGATTCTGGGTCTTTTTGCCTTTGTCGCTTCAAAGATCTGGAAACCCAAAGTGACTCCTTCTTAATGGTATCCATGACAAAAAAAACCATCCCGCGGGTAGCGGGATGGTATAGAAATCCAAATTTAATCAGATCTAATTCTTAAACACAACTGTTTCCAGGGAATGAATGACACCATTCGTTGCCTGTACGTCATGGTTCAGAATGGCGGAGCCATTAACCGTTGCATGACCATCCTTTACATGTACCAACAAATCCTTGCCATTTACAGTTTTTAGCTTTTCGCCGTCTTTCAGGTCCTTAAAATTAATTTTACCGTCAACTACGTGATGATTTAATAAGTCGGTCAATTTAGTTTTATTTTCCGGCTTCAATAAATTATCCAATATGCCTTTGTCCAGTTTGCCAAAAGCGATATCTGTCGGGGCAAAAACAGTAAAGGGACCTTTGCCACTGAGTACCTGATCCAATCCTGCTGCATGAACACTTTTTTTCAATGTTGTCATGTTCTTTTCCACGTTTACTAGCTGCGCAATGTTTGACATTTTTATTTTTATTTATCTGCCGGTAGAATAACCGGCAACAGTGTAATGTAGGCGCATCCAATTCCTTTCTGCTGTTAATATTTGGCTCGTTCGCGTAACCTCAACTTTTAAACTGTTAAATGAAATGATTGGGGTTATTATTGCTCAAAAACGATTTGGCAGGATTTTATCTGGAATGAATGAGTCTTATTTTTCGCCTGAAGATCCAGTGGTGCCCGACTGATCCTGTATTGAATAGTGTATATTTAATAAGTAATTCTAAACGATGAAAAAACTATTTCTGTTTGCCCTCCTGTTTTTACATTTTGAATCTTTCTCCCAACAACCCGCTGAAATATATCCGGTTGATTCGGCATCTGTTGAACGGTCAGGCGTACCGAAGGGAGAATTGATCAAACTCAGTTTCGACAGCTCGAAAATTTTTCCGGGAACTTCAAGGGATTACTGGATTTATATTCCTGTTCAATATAATCCGGATCATCCGGCCTGTGTCTATGTGAATCAGGACGGGATCCAGTGGAATGCCCCCACAGTTTTTGATAACCTGATTTATCAAAAGGAAATGCCTGTTACCATTGGCATTTTTATAACGCCCGGGATCGTTAAAACTTCGGATCCGACTGCGGCGCTGAATCGTTTCAACCGGAGTTTTGAATACGACGGACTGGGAGATGCTTATGCCCGGTTTCTTTTGTATGAAATCTTTCCTGAAGTGGAAAAACATCATACGGCGAATGGAAGAACTATTCATCTTTCAAAAAACGGGAATGACCGGGCCATCGGCGGATCCAGCAGCGGGGCGGTTTGCGCGTTTACGGCGGCCTGGGAAAGGCCGGCCGAATTTTCAAAAGTTTTCTCCGCGATCGGGACCTATGTTGGATTACGGGGCGCGGAGCGTTATCCAACCCTGATCAGAAAATATGAGCCCAGGCCCATCAAAATATTTTTACAGGATGGTTCCAGCGATCTGAATATTTATGGAGGTGATTGGTGGATGGCCAATCAAACCATGGAACGCGCACTGATTTTTTCCGGATATACCGTTCAGCATGTGTGGGGTGAGGGCCAGCATAATGGCAAACAAGGGTCGGCCATTTTCCCTGAAGCCATGCGATGGTTATGGAAGGACTGGCCACAGACTACGAAGACGGGCACCACTAAGAATCAGATGCTGACCGATATTTTGATTCCGGGAGAAGACTGGCAACTGGTCGGTGAACATTATGCATTTACCGAAGGAGCAGCCGTAAATGCGTCGGGAGAAGTTTTTTTTCAGGACATTCCGAATTCAAAAACGTATACGGTGAACGGGGAGGGAAAACTCAGTGAACTGAAATTAAATGCCAAACGAGCGAGCGGAACTTCCTTTGGTCCGGATGGAAGGCGGTATGTGGTTGCCGGCGCAACGAAACAGGTAATCGCTTATGACGCCACGGGGCAGGAATCAATCATTGCCGACAGCCTTTCCGGGAATGATATCGCGGTTGCTTATAACGGGAACATATATGCCACTTCCCCGGATGGAACGGAGAAGCCAAGCAAGTTATACCTGATCCGGCCGGGCGGTCGGAAAGAAGTTGTTGATGAAGGGATAAAATTTGCAAACGGGCTTTGTTTTTCTCCGGACCAGACGCAATTATATGTGACAGAATCTGCGACTCACTGGGTTTGGATTTACCAGGCTCAGGCGGACGGCAAACTGGTATTCAAGCAACATTATGGCTGGCTGCATGTACGGGATCAGGATGAGAATGCATGGTCCGACGGACTGCGTTGTGATACGGCGGGAAGGGTATTTGTTACTACCCGGATGGGAATCCAGATCCTGGACCAGGCCGGCCGTGTCAATGCGATTATTCCGGTTCCTTCGGGTCAGCCTTCCAATCTTTGTTTTGGGGGAAAGGATTTCAATATCCTGTACCTGACATCAGGAGATAAAGTATATCGCCGTAAACTCAGAACCCGGGGAGCGAACAATTTTGAAAAACCGGTTAAGCCGTTCGCGCCCAGGCTTTAAAAAAAGATTTAATTATGAATATATAATGTTACCATCTCCTCCCAATCCATTCCTGTGCAGCTTCTTTTCCATCGAGATCGTTCCGCACAATCTGCTGCAGGAGTTGTTTTGCCTTTGCGGCATCGTCGGATTGATTGCGCTCCATCAGGGTAAGGGCTTGATAGAGCTGGGCAGGATTTGATTGATTTCCGCTGTACGTTTCAAGTTCTTTGAACCATGCCAGCGCTTTATTATAGTCTTTCAGCCGGAGTGCGGCGAGACCGGCGTACTGCTTGGCAGTGTAATTAGTGGTATCTGATTGGATGATCTTCTCAAATTGTACCAGGGCTTCAGCATACTTTCCGTCGTTATACATTTGAAGTCCTGTTTGCATACTATCGACCCGGCTACTCATGGTCACGCCCAGGGATTGAAGATTTTCACTGATATATTTATCAGCCAGTTGCTGAGGAGAGGCGGCATTTGTAAAAGTATATGTGCCGAAAATAATACCAGAAACTGCGGCCGCTGCGGCGACATAATATACCAGTTTTCTGATGGGAGTGGTTCGTGAGGTTCGTTTCAGACGACTACCGGAAGATTTCTGTACATGTGGCAGGTCAACGGCCTGATTTTTTTGATAGATCTCTCTAAATTGATTTCTTTTTTCTGCTTGGAATTCTTCCCGGGAAACATGTAAAGCACTCAGGTAAAACGCCACTTCCTCTGCAAAAACCGGATCCGACTCAATTTTTTTATCAAATTCCCTGGTCCTGTCGGCGTCCGGTTCATGAGAGAAATAACTTTCTATGTATTCCAGGTTGTCCATTTGTCTATTATATATTATACAGCTTTCGCAATCTTTCCAGGCATCGGAGCCTGCTTGTCTTTACTACATCAGCAGTTTTATAATGGAGGAGGGAAGCAATTTCCCTGTCGCTATAATTTTCCCCCCAGAACATCAGTAATTGCCTGCACTTTTCTTCCAGCTGATTCAGTTTCTCCTTTAACAAATTCCAATCAGCCTTGTCAATCAGTTTCTGCACTATGGACCGGGCCGTATCGGATAAAAGCATCAATTTGTCTGAAATCGTCTCCGGGCGGTTCACGCTATTCTTATTAGTCGTTCTTTTTCGAAGAAGGTCAACACATTTATTATGGAAAATCTGGTAGAGATAGGTTTTGAGGGAAGCGCGGGCCTCAAAATGGGTGTTTCTGATGTTTTCCAGGGCTGCCAGGATGGTATCGGAATAGGCATTAAAGGATTCATCTTCCGAAAGAGCGTGTTTGGTCATGCCCTCGCGGATAAAATAAGCGAACCGGTTGAATAATTGTTCTTCGCTCCTCCTTTTGTCAATCCCACCTTGCCTTAACTGTTCGATTATTTCCTGGTCAGTATTACGAAAAGATCCGGAGCTGTCCATGAATAGTGGGTCTTTCATCCAATTTAGGAAAAATATGAATGAGTTCAATATTTTCTGTTTCCCTCTTTTATAATCTTGCGATAAATCATTTACGAAACATTCCGGAATTACTAATCCTTACCCTGTTCAAGTATCAATTTATCCGAAACCTCTGAGTAGCCGACTGGTAAAAGCGAGTAAAAATACGCCTGACCCTTTCTTCAAATCAGAAATCATTAATCATTTAAACCTTACAAAAATGAAAAAATCCCTATTCGCGCTGACCCTTGGATTCACATCCATTGTGGCGCTCAGCAACTGCGTGTACGCGCAGAATTCTGTAACCCCGATTGGATTCAATGACTCAAAAACATTTAAGTCATCTGTGCACAATCTGGCCGCTCTGGAAAGTCCCGCATTTATGGGCACTTATGTTCCGGACACAAAAAATATCAACACCAAGGCCATTAAAGATTTCCAGAGCCGGTTTAACAACGCTAGCAATACGATGTGGTTTTCGGACCGCAACGGCTTTGTATCCTATTTTGTTCAGAATGGTTATGGCGACAGAGCCTATTATGACAAAAAAGGTCACTGGCAGTATTCACTGATTTTCTATGGTGAAGACAAACTTCCCCGGGATATCAGGACCGTTGTAAAATCTACTTATTTTGACCTGGCCATTACCCTTGTCGAAGAAGTTCAGACAACCGAAGGAATGGTTTACATCGTTCACCTGGAAGACAAAGCAAATATCAAGCTGGTAAAGGTGAATAAAGAAGGTGAAATGGAAATTATGCAGGAACTTATTAAGGAATGAATTAACCCTTATCCCTCTGCAACCGTTGCCTCCGGCTTAGCCGGGGGCAATTTTTTTATATGCAGGTACCGTGAAGCACTTCATAACTAAGACTGACAACGCCCGATGTAAACAGAACGGAATCCGTCAATCTCAGATTCATCCTCGGGTGGGGATTTTTGAACAAAGGTCTGCCCCGGCCTAAAATAACGGGATGTATCCAGAGTTGGTATTCGTCTATCAGGTCGGATTGTATGAAGGAAGAAACCAGCCTGCCACTTCCGAACAACAACATATCTTTTCCTTGCTGCTGCCTGAGATATAATATCTCATCCTCCATTTTTCCTCCCGCGAACCGGGTATTGTGCCAGCGTACGATTCGGGTGGTTTTTGAAAACACAATTTTTGGATACCCGTTCATTTTGTCGGCGATGGCCTGGTCCTGACGCGGAAAATTGTGTTCCATCGGTTTAACGGACCAGTATCCGGCCATGGCCTCATAGGTCAGCCTGCCCAGTAAAAGGGTATCCGACTTTTCCAGCTGTTCCAGTAATTTTTCAGCCATTTCTTCATTCCAGGCTTCAAAATGCCAGTCTAATTCGGCATTGGGGCCCGACATAAATCCATCCAGGCTCAGATTCATGGAGACGACTATTTTGCGCATAGGGATATTCCGGAAAAAATCCGGGTCTTTCACGGTTTTTTAATTAATTCCCGGATTCAAAACTAGGGTGGATGTTTATATTTGTCTGGGTGCAAAAACGACTAGTTACGGGTAGTTTGCGACTTGATTTTACTAACTTGCCCGACCTAATAATCGCTTCTTGTGAAACAGATTGCCATCCTTGTTCTTCATGATGCCGTGTCAGCCGCTATCGCCGATCCCGTGATTATGTTTAACGGGGTAAATGATTTTTTAAAGGAAGCAGGCAGGCCACCAGCGTTTAAGGTTCAACTGGTGGGCCTCACCAAAACCGTTAAGCTTCATAACGGAGTTTTCACGGTTCATACCGATGTCCTGCTGAAGGATATGAAAAAAGCTGACCTGGTCATTATCCCCGCGATGGGTGGAGATTTAGGAGCCGCGATCAAAAAGAACAGGGATTTTATTCCCTGGATAGTAAAACAAAGTAAGAAGGGTGCAGATGTTGCCAGTCTCTGTGTAGGGGCCTTCCTGCTGGCATCAACCGGTTTGTTGAACGGAAAAGAATGTTCCAGTCACTGGCTGACAGCCAATCTTTTCCGGGAAATGTTTCCGGAGGTAACACTGGTTGACGGCAGGGTGGTGACGGATCAAAATGGTATTTATTCCAGCGGAGGAGCCACTTCCTACTGGAATCTGTTGCTGCACCTGGTTGAAAAATATGCAGGACGTGAAATGGCCATCATGGCGTCAAAAATATATGCCCTTGAAATTGACCGAAAGAGTCAGTCGCCATTTATCATGTTTAACGGACAAAAGAAGCATGTGGACGAGTCGATCAAAGAAGCTCAGAATTATATCGAGTCCAAGGTGTCCGAAAGAATCTCCGTAGGTGAACTCGCTTTCAAATTTGCAATTGGGAGACGGCATTTTGAACGACGTTTCAAGAAAGCGACCAATAATACGCCGGTCGAATATATCCAGCGTGTAAAAATCGAAGCCGCAAAAAAACATTTTGAAACCAGTAGAAAAAATGTGAATGAAGTAATGTATGATGTGGGGTACTCTGATACCAAGGCATTTCGGACCATGTTTAAAAAGATCACGGGTCTTTCGCCGCTCGATTATAAAAATAAATACAATATGCAATCGTAGGCCTAACGGGTAACACTTAACGCTTAACGCCTAACGTTTTTCGTGTATCGTGGATCGTATAACGTATATCGTATACTCACATCGATACGCGATAAACGATTAACGATAAACGGTCATCGGTCATCCCTGCCCGCCGGCAGGCAGGCGTCATCGGCTTTCGGTCGTCCAATATATCTTACCTTTTCAGCAAATTTGATTTTTTATGACACTCATCATTCTAGGATTGCTGATCTTCATTGCAGGGTTTGTGATCCGACGCCATATGTCGCCGCTATCACCATTCGCGGTCTATTTACGTGCCGCTGGTTTTGTAATATTTCTCATCGGCTTTCTTTCAGCCTGTATCGTGCAGATCGGCGCCGGGGAAGTGGGTGTTCAGATATTATTCGGGAGCGTTCAGAATACGACGCTTGCCAGCGGGTTGCATTTTATCAATCCTCTGATAGATGTGCAGCACATGGATATCAAAACGCAGAATTACACAATGAGCGCAATTCATAATGAGGGCCAGAAAGAAGGAGATGATGCCATCCGGGTTCTGACATCCGACGGACTGGAAGTTGTGATGGATCTGACGGTCTTATTTAAAGTAGTGCCTACATCGGCACCGGATATTTTACGCAGTACGGGCATTGACTACACGGATAAGATCGTTCGTCCGCTAACCCGTACGATGATCCGCGACAATGCCGTGTATTATGATGCGGTCTCGCTGTATTCCACTAAACGCGACGAATTCCAGACACGTATATATAATAGCATCGAAGCGGATTTTAAAAAACGGGGATTATTGCTGGAACAACTCCTGATCCGTAATATCACATTACCACAGGCGGTGAAGACAAGCATAGAACAAAAGATTTCTGCTGAACAGGACGCACAGAAAATGCAATTTGTATTACAGAAAGAACGGCAGGAAGCGGAACGCAAACGGGTTGAGGCGCAGGGCATTTCAGATTACCAGCATATCATCAGTGAAAGTCTGACCGACCGTCAGTTACAATATGAAAGCATCAAGGCGCAGCTGGAAGTGGCCAAGTCGCCGAATGCGAAAGTGATCATCATGGGCAAGGCGGGTGCTTCCCTGATTCTGGATACGAAATGATTATTTTTTTTCTGCAACCAACGGTATACTCCATTTATTATCCTCTAACCAATTCGACATCAACTGGGGCCAGGTTTTTACGGACTGAAGAGCAGACCGGTAACCCATGTTAAATCCATGATCACCGTGGGCCAGGATGTGGGCTTCCACCGGAACCTTTGCCCGACGGTATTTCTCCAGGAGGCTGACGACGGTTACTGAACAGCAGGCGTCATCATTGGCAGCCAGCATAAATGCGGGTGGTGCGTCGCGCGGTATGCTGTCGGGAATATTTAGCGGACCGGGATAAATCTGCATGATAAAATCCGGTTTCCCGTTCAACCGGTCAATGGGATCAGCGGCCTGGGAGTTTCCTTTGCCTGGTGCAAAAGCGATCGCATCAACCACTTCGCCACCGGCGGAAAATCCGAGCATGCCGATCCGGCCGGTGTCAATTTTCCATTCTTTATAGTGACTCCTGATCAGTCGCATGGCACGGTAAGCATCTTCCTGCGGTTGTTTATCCAGGGAATAAGGAGAATTCGGTTCGCGAGCCAGCCGGTATTTAAGAATAACCGCGATAATGCCAAGCTTATTGAGATATTTCGCAGGATCAACACCCTCTGCTTTAAAAACCAGCAGGCGATGACCGCCGCCGGGGCAAATCAGCACAGCAGTTCCGGTGGCTATTTCTGCCGGCGGAAAATAAACCGTTATAGAAGGATTGTGAATGTTTTTTACCCAGTAGTCTTTCGCTTCTTCAGGTTCATTCTTTCTGTTCTCAAAACCGGGAGCGCCATTTTTCCACAAGGAGATGACGAGCGAGTCCGATTGCGCATTCAAAACAGTTACGTATCCATGAAAAACGGAAATCAGTAAGCAGATCTGAAAAAATCTCCTGGCCATTGGTATTAGATATTATTAAAGTTAAAGACTACTGGCCATTGTTTTGCAAGACCAAGTATAATTATATGAAACCACTCGGCGTATTCAGAGCAGGCACCAGCGGCCTGGTGCTGGCGGAACCCAATAAAAAATCTTTTCCGGCGGAGTTTCAGGATCAACACCGGCTTATCTATTATGCGTCAAATTTCAACAGCATTGAAATAAACAGCAGTTTTTATAAAATTCCCCAGGGACTGACGTACAGAAAATGGTCGGAAATGGTTCCGGACAGCTTTCAGTTTACTGTAAAATTATTCCGCGGCATAACCCACGAAAAAGATCTGATATATAAAACAGCGGAAATGGAGACCTTCTTCCGGGCGATTAATTATTTAGACAACAAGAAGGGATGTCTGCTGATTCAGTTTCCGGCTAAAACGAATTTCCATTTTAAAAAATTTGAAAAATTGCTGGAGGATATCAGCAGATTGGATCCAAAGAACTCCTGGCGAATCGCTGTTGAATTTCGAAATATGCAGTGGTATGATAAAAATATTTTCCGGATCCTGGACGAACGAAAGGCAGCCCTGGTTCTGCATGATATGCCTACATCCATTCCTTCTTCATTAAATGAAAAAGCGCCGTTTGTTTATTTGCGGTTTCATGGAGAGAAAGGAGACTATCGCGGAAGCTATACAGAAGGTTTTTTGCAGAATAAATCAAAGGAAATCCGGCACTGGCTGAACCAGGGCAAAGATGTTTACGCTTATTTCAATAATACAATTGGAGATGCTGCAGCAAATCTAAAAACCCTGAATGAAATGATGGTATTTGGTTAATGGATTCCGTACTGCCTATTGAATTACGATTTCATTGTATTCCGGGTGCCTCTTCAAATAAATCGCTACGAAAGGACAAAGGACTTTTGCTTTTATGTTATTTTCTTTTGCCCATTCAAGACTGTAATGCGCCAGGGCCGATGCAATGCCCTTGCCTTCGAGTTTTAAAGGCACTTCTGTGTGCATGAGCCAGATCGCGCCGTTGTGAAAACGGTATTGCAGGACGGCTGTTTCACCATCGGCATGCACTTCAAACTGCAGTTGTTGTTCATTATTGGAAACCGGTATATCCATAAAGCCTCTTTTAAGCCTAAAGCTTAAAGCGTAAAGCCTAAAACTTTTTCAGTTCGTAAATTTCAGAATAAATTTATTCTAATAGTATGATATAAATTAACCAGTTTTTGCAAATAAAGAGTTTTAGGCTTTACGCTTTGAGCGTTAGGCGTTAACCGTTTATGACTTCCCCGCCGTTTACATGTATAACCTGACCAGTGATAAACGAAGCATCTTCGGAAGCCAGGAAAACGTAGGCTGGTCCAAGTTCGGACGGCTGTCCGGCTCTTTGCATGGAGGTTTCTTTCCCGAATGATTTTATTTTATCTTCTTCGAAAGTAGAAACAATCACGGGCGTCCAAACCGGACCCGGTGCCACGGCGTTCACACGGATTTTCTTTTTGACCAGGTTGGTCGCAAGGGAACGGGTAAATGTGGTGATTGCACCTTTGGTAGCCGAATAATCGATCAGGTTGGGCGATGAGCGGCAAGCCGTCACCGATGTTGTATTAATTATACAATCTCCTTCGTGCAAAAAATCAAGAGCGGCCTTGGCAAAACGGAAATAAGCAAGAATATTAGTATCAAAAGTCGCTTCCAGCTGATCATCGCTGATGTCCTGCAGATTTTCCTGTGGTATTTGCATGGCCGCATTATTTACCAGGATATTTATTTTTCCAAATGCGTCGGCGGTTTGCTTAACCGCAGATCTGCAGAAGGTGGCGTGTTTTACATCACCTTTTATAAGCAGGCAGCTCCGGCCCGACGCTTCGACCAGGCTCCGGGTTTCTTGTGCATCCTGATCCTCATCCAGGTAAACAATTGCAATATCGGCCCCTTCCCTGGCGAAATGAACACTCACTGCACGACCGATTCCGCTATCGCCCCCCGTTATCAACGCTACTTTGCCCTCGAGCTTACTACAGGATTTATAATTCTGTCTTATGAATTCCGGCCTGGGTTCCATGTATTTTTCCAGACCCGGTTGCCGGTTTTGTTTTTTTGTTTTTTTTTCTATTTGTTTCTCTTCAATAATATAGAATTTATCACTTTTCATGCATCAACTGGGTAAAAAACCATGCCATCGGGAGGTAATTAGGACGGAAAACAGCCATTAGAATCCAAAAAAATGATTTTAACATGATTTATTGTATAATGCTGAAGTAATTGGTAATGAGGGCGCTAATTATTTAATAAGTACAGTCCGGAACTTTGGAGCGGTTCTTGGATCCCTGTAACATTGTTGGAACGACAAAAATAATCCGCATCATGCAGGAGGAAACAATTTGGTAACATTAAATTAATATGGGGTGTGGTAATACGAGCCTATTTTGCATGCGTTTAACAACCATTCAGCATTATGCAACAAGAATTTCAACTCCATTTTCCGTTGGTCAACAAAGTGGCAAAAATCAGAAAATCTCCTTATTCCCTCGTCATCTTAAGGGAAGGTCTTTATTCTGTTTCGGTTGACAAACTACCCCTTGTTGAATACTATGTTTTTTTCGACAGCCCGGTAAAAGGAGATCAATTGAAATTCAAGTTTTACAAAACCGTTACTGACGGAAAATGGTACGATAAAACCTATTCAGAAGAAGCTGAATTGAAATCTCCAGAATTCGGGATACCTGAAATGAACGCGGAATTAAAGGCGGTTCTGGATGTTTATGACGCACAACATGCCCAGCACAAAAGTTTTTCGATCTAAACTTTTTTCTCCTATTTTTTTATCGTTAGGTCTGCGATTTTGCGACTTGCATCGGAAGATGGTTTTTTCGAATATCCATTCAGACTTTGCCCGTTTTGTGCCAGAAGGATTTTGGTTATCAGTTCCTTTTTTCCCAGATATTCGCCGGTAACCAGGCAAAGTATTTCCGCGACTTTATTTTCCAGGGAAGCCGCATCCAGTCCGGTATATTTATTTTTAAGAAAATGGATGACCCCCAGTTCATTCAGCAGATCCAGTCTGCCGGGTAAATCAAGAGGTAAGGGTTCGGACGAATCAACCGGGCTGAGGGATTCCTGCAAATTTGTTTTTAGTTGTCGGATATAATTCGCATAGATAACTCCCTGCGCGTATAAATAGAGTTCAATAAATTTTCTTTTTTTATCTGGCAGATTTATCCGTTGGCGGAAAGCATCATAAAGACCTTTGTAAAAGACCGACATGCACTGGAGCATAAAACTTTTATCATATTCATTCTGCAGGAGATATTCAATTTGGTTTATAATGCTGTTAGCTTCATCCAGATAAAATTCAATCGTTTTATCTGCAGATTTATTATTCCTGATCCATTCCTCAAATGACGGTGAGCGTGACAGAAAAACGGACAATATATAATTACTGTAGGTTGAACTGTTTGAGTTTGCCGGTCTGATATTGAAGACAAAAGTTTCACCGAAACAGAATTTTTTTTCTGTCAGGCCGGGATTGTTTCTTTCTTTTTTAAAAATGTCAACCAGCAATTCCGTTTTTTCCTTTTGGAATAAATATCGGACCTGCGGATCAAATGGGGGAAATGAAAAGGGGATAATTCCAAATACCCGTTCAAAAAATGCTAATTTGCCGGCATATTTCTTATGACTCCTGAATTCAGAATGTAAGGCGCGAATATGATTTTCTGAATAACCCTGCATATGTAAATGAACGATGGTTTATTTCAAATATAGTAATCGCTTCATCCCGTTGATTGCAGTCATTTTCAGGTTACCAAATCATTAATTATTTGTGAACAACCGTTAATGGAGAATATCCAGCCGATAGTATCGTGATTTACGAGGGTCGGGGAATCTGTTAACATTTTAGTCATATTCCCGTAACATTCCAGTCACAGGATCGTACGTCTTTTACAACCAAATCAAAAAAATTTAAAACAATTTTTATGAGACCTCGGATGACCAAAACGCTAATCCAATTTTCAGTTCTTTTAATTCTGTCTGCTTTCATTTATAATTCAGCAGATGCCCAGGCTGCCTTAATTAATGATTCACTATATAAACTGGGTACTCCGAATTCCGGGCGCCTTTGGGGCTATGCTTTTGGTGATTTTGCTTACAAATCACACGCTGATTCTTTATCCCGCGGCGGAAGCAATCAGTATACGGGCATTCCGGCTAACAGAACGATGTTCCAGTTTCGTCGTATTTACCTGGGATATGATTACAACATTTCCAAGAAGTTTTCAGCGGAACTTTTACTTGCTGCAGAAGATAATTTTCCGGCCGGCAATCCACCCGTCGGAAGTGGTGGTGCGGGAACGACGACCCCATTGACTACAGGAAGTTCAACCGGCGATCTGCTGACAAACCAGAAGCTGACTTTTTATATAAAGAACATGAATATCCGCTGGAAAGGTATCTGGAAAGGAACGGATCTTGTTGTCGGCGAAATGTCCACTCCTTCGTTTCCCTTGATATCAGAAAAGGTCTGGAGTTACCGGTCAATCGAAAGGACGATCTCGGACATACGCCGGACGCCTTCCTATGATCTGGGTTTTGCTTTGCAGGGTGTTTTTGACCCGGAGACAAAGAACTACGGTTATAACCTGCTGGTTGCGAATGGAACGAGTGACAAACCCGACGCCTATAATTACAAATGGTTTTACGGGGATGTATTTGCCTATTTTGCGCATAAGAAAATAGTTGTTGACGTATATGCGGATTATCAAAGGCTGAACTGGTCGGGTACCTGGCACCATTCGCGCCAGATGCTAAAGGGTTTTATAGCCTGGAACAGTTCTGCCACGGATAAAAGTATGAACCCGGGTACCGGATATACAATCGGCGTGGAAGGTTTTGTAAACAATCTGAAGAATGACAATGTTGCCGTTAAAATTGCCGGAGGCAACGATACATTGAGTACCGCACCTTCGGGAATATCGTTTTATGTTCATGGGGATATTATAAAAAACAAACTGAGATTTTTTGCCCGTTATGACATCTATAACCCGAATAACAAGGTTAACCAAACTGTTTATAAACAATACTCTGGTAATACCAGCAATTACAACGATAACTCCTTCCGCACCACCTATAATTATACCCCCGCAACGCCAACTGTAACCTATATTACACTCGGCGACCAGACCTACAAACAAAACTTTATTACTGCCGGGCTTGACTTTAAACCTACAGACCGCGTTCACTTTATGCCGAATGTCTGGTACAATAGTTATGCGTCACAAATAGCCACGAATAAGGATCATGATCTGGTTTTCAGACTTACCTTCTTCTTCGCGTTCGGAAAAAATTATGATAACGGCGGCTTCTAAAAATTTAACCAACATATAAACAAAAAGTCATGAAAATGTTTTTAAAAACCCTTCAACAAAGCCTCATAGCTGCTGTATTATTTGTGGTTGCTATCACTGGTCTTCAAATAAAGGTTGCAGCCCAGGACGATAAAACTATTTTGGGTGCCGGTAGTTCGTTCATTAATCCGCTGTTCTCAAAAATGTTCGCGGATTATAATCAGAAGACAGGTATCCAGGTAAACTACCAGAGCATCGGCTCCGGCGGCGGTATTTTACAACTGACCAATAAAACAGTTGACTTCGGCGCGTCTGATGGTCCGCTGAATGACGAACAGACGGCAAAGATCGCCGTTCCGGTATTGCATATTCCGCAGGCATCCGGTGCGGTCGTTTTGACGTATAACCTGCCCGGCAATAATAATTTAATAAATCTTACACCGGACGTCATTGCAGATATATTTCTTGGAAAAATAAAAACCTGGAACGATCCCCGGATCATCTCCATCAACAAAGGAGTGACCATTCCTGCTTTTCCGATCCTGGTTGCCCATCGGTCAGACGGAAGTGGCACGACCAACATCTTCACGAACTATCTTTCGAAAGTAAGCCCTGCATGGAAATCATCTGTGGGAAGTGGCGGCGCGGTAAACTGGCCCACGGGTCTTGGCGGAAAAGGAAATGAAGGTGTGGCCGGACTGGTAAAACAGACGCCCGGTGCGATAGGATATGTGGAGTTGATTTATGCACTGCAGAATAAAATGGATTATGCGAAAATCCAAAACAAAAAAGGGAAATTCATTGTTCCTTCTATCGAATCGGTTACATCGGCCGGGAACGTAAAACTTCCGGACGATTCTAAAATATTCATAACGGATACGGATGCAGCAGACGGTTATCCGATTGCCGGATTTACCTGGGTAATCATTTACAAAGACCAGAATTATAGTAGCCGTTCCATGGACCGGGCTACCAAGCTTTTGAAATTGCTTTGGTGGAATATTCATGAGGGGCAACAGTTTGCGGCCCCACTGAATTATGCACCCTTATCGAAGGAGGCTTTGAAAGTGGCGGAGAAAATATTAAAATCAGCTACCTACGGGAGCAAGACGATTTTATAAATTGTTAATGGTTAATGGTAAATTGTTGACGGTTGTTGCAGGCGATTGGCCGTTAACCATTGACCATTAACCATTAACCATTGTGTAAGTTATGGACGATCAAAAGCGTATTGCAAGATCAAAGAGTTCCAACGGGCAGATCAGAGCCGAATCGCTTTTCAGGAAATCCCTGCTGGCCGTTGGTTTCGCTATGGTTATCCTGGTACTGGGTGTCATGTTCACGCTCATCATTGAGTCAGTGCCTTCAATGAAACACCTGGGCATAAAATATCTTTGGGGAAGAACCTGGGATCCGGTCAATAATGTTTATGGCGCTTTCCCATTTTTGCTTGGCACTTTAATCACTTCATTTCTGGCCCTGATAATTTCCATTCCATTTTCATTTGCGATTGCGATCTACCTGGGCGAATACAATCCAAAAGGCTGGTTATCCAATTTTTTAAAAAATACGGTCGAACTTATTGCAGCAGTGCCTTCGGTGATCTATGGTTTCTGGGGACTTCTGGTTCTCGTTCCCGTGGTACGGTCACTGGAAATGAAACTTGGCGTTCTGCCTTATGGGATTGGCATTTTCACTGCATCCCTGATCCTGGCCATTATGATTATTCCATATGCCGCCTCCCTGGGCCGCGAAATGATCCGGCTAGTACCATCTCCCCTGAAAGAGGCTGCGTATTCTTTAGGAGCGACGCGGTATGAAGTAATTCGAAATGTAGTCCTGCCTTACACCAAGTCCGGATTGTTTGCCGGCATTTTGCTTTCATTGGGAAGGGCATTGGGGGAAACCATGGCCGTGACCATGGTGATCGGAAACACCAGTATGATCCCGACCAGCATTTTTGCCCCGGGGAATACGATGGCCAGTGTGATTGCCAATGAATTCACCGAAGCGGACCGCACGGTTTATTTATCGGCCCTGATTGAATTGGGACTGGTTTTGTTTCTGGTTACCGTTGTTATCAATATGATCGGCAAACGAATTATCAAGAAGTTTACAAATGAATAGCTTATGAATGTAAACGTAAAATACAGGGTAGGGAAAAGCAAGTTTGTACAGGGCCTGATTGTCTTCTTTGCCTTTCTGGTTACGGTACCACTCATGCTGATCATCCTGTATATATTCAGGGAAGGCATTACAAAAATTAACTGGGACTTTCTTACCAAGATCCCCAAGCCCGTGGGTGAAGCGGGCGGAGGAATTGTAAATGCGCTGATCGGATCTATATTGATCGTGCTGGCAGCCTCCATAATCGCGATCCCGCTCGGCATCATGTGCGGAATTTATTTAAGTGAAAATAGAACAAGCCGTCTTTCTTACTGGAGTCGCTTATCGGTAGATGTATTGCAGGGCGTTCCTTCCATCGTGATCGGAATAGTCGTTTATTTCTGGATCGTAAAACCCATTGGTACATTCTCTGCATTTTCGGGAAGCGTTGCCCTGGCGATCATGATGCTGCCCATCCTGATCCGTTCCACGGAGGAAACCCTGAAACTGATTCCTTTTTCATTAAAAGAAGCCGGTCTTGCACTGGGGCTTCCTTATCATAAAGTGATTCTGCGAGTCGTCGTTCCCTGTGGTATCAGCGGCATTCTTTCAGGTATCATGTTATCCATTGCCCGCATTGCCGGAGAAACCGCTCCATTATTATTTACGGCTTTCGGAAATCCCTTTCTGAACACGAACCTGGGCAGGCCCATGCAAAGCCTGCCTTTGATGATTTTCAATTATGCCACCAGTCCTTACGACGAATGGCACGAAATGGCCTGGGGTGCGGCGCTGATCCTTTTATTTACTGTATTGTTATTAAACATCATTACCAAGCTGACAACAAGAAGATGGAACGTACAATTATAAAAAGCAGGAAATTCAATGCTTATTTCGGCACCAACCATGTGGTGAAGGATGTGAACATGGATATTCCCAAAAACACGGTGGTTGCTGTAATGGGTCCTTCCGGTTGCGGCAAGACGACCTATCTGCGATGTATCAACCGCATGCACGAGCTGATCCAGGGAGCGACCAGTAACGGAGAGATGATCCTCAACAATGAAAACGTATATGAAATGCATCCCATTTTCGTTCGGCTTAAGATCGGAATGGTATTTCAGCGGCCCAATCCTTTTCCGAATCTCAGCATTTACGATAATGTTATAGCGGGTTACAAACTGAACGGTATGAAACTTCCAAAAGCGGAAAGAGATCTCAAAGTGGAGCAATCCCTTTCAAAAGCGGCTCTTTGGAATGAAGTAAAAGATTCGCTATACAAAAAAGGAACATTTCTTTCCGGGGGTCAGCAACAACGATTATGTATCGCGCGCGCCATTGCCATGGAGCCGGAAGTATTGTTGCTGGATGAACCGACTTCGGCACTTGATCCGATTTCCACTTCCAGCATCGAAGAACTGCTGCACGATCTGAAAAAAAATTATACATTGGTTATCGTTACCCACAACATGCAGCAGGCGGCCAGGGTAAGCGATAAAACCGCTTTTTTTTATTTGGGCGAACTGGTTGAATATGATGATACCAAACTCATGTTCACGAATCCGCAGGACAAGCGGACCCAAAATTATATCACCGGAAGATTTAGTTAGACATTACCTTTAATCATCAAATTATGTCCCAATTAGCAATAGAACTGGCGGAACTAAAAAAAGAGGTTGTCAATATGTGGAACCTGGTTCATTCACAGGTGGTCAAATCGAATATCTCCATGGTAAATTTCGATAAAAATCTTGCCCGCGAAGTGGTATCCAGGGAAAAAAGAGTGAATGGGCTGGAATTAAAAATTGACCGCGACTGTGAGAATATATTTGCGCTGCTTACACCGGTGGCGGTGGATCTTCGGTTTGTGCTGGCGGTATTAAAAATCAATTCCAATCTCGAGCGCATTGGAGATATTGCAGAAGGCATTGCCAAATATATTCTCAGTGCTGACAAACCCTTCAATCCGGAATTGTTAAAATTTACGGAGACAATCTCGATGTATGATGAAGCCATCAATATGCTGGAAGACACACTCTCTGCTTTTGAAAATGAAGACACCACACTGGCGAGAAGTGTTTTTCAAAAAGATGAATTCCTGGATAAGATCAATATCAACGCAACCAATACGACCTGTAAATACCTGGAGCAGCATCCGGACGATGCCTACCAGGCGCTGATTAACTTATCTGTTATCCGAAGGCTCGAACGAGTGGGCGACCAGTCAAAAAATATTGCGGAGGAAACGATTTTCTACGTTGAAGCAAAAGTGCTGAAACACGGGGAAGCGTAACTAATTTGGAAATTTGGAAATTTGAAAATGCGGTTGACCAGAGGGAAGAACTCTTCGATTCATTTCTGAAATTTTTTTCAATAATCTGTTTTTAAATTTGATTTCCAAATTTCCAAATCTTCAAATTTCCAAATTATGAAATAAGCTTAGCCTATTTCATATCTGCATTCTTCGCCAGTGTCTTTGGGTCATTCAGGAATTTTTGCTTGCACTCGTTGGAACAAAACCCATACACTTTGCCACCATAATGAGCCGTGTCCTCGATACCGGCGGTGACGGGCATACCGCAGGAAGGATCTTTTTTGTTGTCGACCATAGCTGCGGTATATTTCACTTTTACCGTGGCCGGGCTATCTACTGGTAAGGAGGTTATTTCTGATTTCGGTTTTTGATTGCATGAGAATGCAGGGGCCAGGAGCGCAACCAGCCCCAAAGCAAAATGGATAAGTTTAATTCTTGAAAAAATGGAATGGCTCATTTCACCTATACGATTTTTGAGTTATAAAATTACGCTTTTAAAGCCTAAAGCTTAAAGCGTAAAGCCCAAAACCGCCAACCGCCAACCGCCAACCGCCAACCGTCAGCGCCTTGAGGCTTCCCAACCGATCATGGCCGTCTTCCGGTCGATTCCCCAATGGTAACCGCCCAGGTTTCCTGAGGAAGTGATCACCCGGTGACAGGGGATCAGGTAGGCGATGGGATTATTTCCGATGGCCGTGCCA
>Ga0209863_10000198_pt1 | contig 37871 bp, 33 predicted proteins | sample OrgsoiDNA2013046_FD_185796 | JGI IMG/M metagenome (GOLD analysis project Ga0209863, IMG submission 185796) | Permafrost soil microbial communities from the Arctic, to analyse light accelerated degradation of dissolved organic matter (DOM) -... | ecosystem: Environmental > Terrestrial > Soil >...
CGGCCCGATCGGGGTCGGGTACTCGCGCCGCACCAGCGTCATGCCGTCACCCAGCGCGCCTGGAAAAGTGGCGAGCAGTACCTGCAGGTGCGCCTCGACGCCGTCCTTTACCAGTCCCGGATCGACGCCGAGTTCGTGGCTCGAGTCGTGCAGCAGTTCGTCGATGGTCACCACAAGTTGTTCGCCGGCTTTGTTGGTGACGGTCCAGACGCCGGGTGCTTCCTGGAGCGTGCACGGCGGGCTCATCCAGTTCAACGGCTTGTACGCACGGTCGTCAGCATGGATCGATACCGAGCCATCGGCCTTCACCAGGATCAGCCGCTGCGCGCTGGGCAAATGAGCTGTCAGCCGGCCGACGTAGTCGACGCTGCATCGCGCAATAACGAGCCGCACACGGCCACGCTAGTCGGCGCCGGCTGGCGGGATGACGTCAGGGAGCTACTACGAGCAGGCGGTGGTGGTGAATCCACCAGCAAAGCTGGCGTAGTAGAAGACCTTGCTTGAGCCGGAGGTGACCTTGAGGCAGAAGCCGCCGGGCTGGGCGAGCGTGGTCGAGCCGCCGGTTACCGAGCCGATCGGGTAGGTATAGGCCGTGACGTCGATCGTCTTGGTCGACATCTTGAAGCCCTGAGCCGCCAGCAGAGCCGGCGGCGTGGTCGAAACGGCTGCCGCCGTGTACGTCGCGAAGTCGGCGTTGTAGCTCTCCTCGGCGAGTGCGGCGCCGTGGATGTCGTGCCTGGCCTGGGTGTCGTATCCCTTTTGCTTCTGGCTCAGGAAGATCGGGATGGCGATGGCGGCCAAGATGCCGATGATGATCATGACGACGAGGAGTTCGATCAGCGTGAAGCCATCGTCGGCAGCGTCCCGACGGTGCCGATCGTGCCGCTGAAGCTGGAGGCGCTGCGCCATCGCTGACATAGCCGGCTCTCCCCTGGTTGTCATGCATTAGATGTCGGGTCGCACGGCTGATTGCTTTAGGCCTTCTTTAAAGATCAACCGACCGGCGTAGCGGACTCCCCGACCGGTTCGAGCCGTACGACGATCGATTTCGAGGTCGGGGTGTTGCTCACGTCGGCGGTGCTGTCGAGCGGCACCAGCACATTGGTTTCAGGGAAGTACGCCGCGGCGCAGCCCGGGGCGGTCGGATATGCCACCACCCGAAACACCGGAGCGCGCCGTGAAGTGCCGTCGAGCCACTCGCTGACCAGGTCGACGAGGTCGCCGTCGGCGAGACCGAGCAACTCGACGTCCGCCGGATTGACGAAGACCACCCGACGACCGTGATGGATGCCGCGATAGCGATCGTTGAGTCCGTAGATCGTGGTGTTGTACTGGTCGTGCGAGCGGATGGTCTGCAACAGCAACCGCCCGACGCCGGGCCGCACGACGACGAGGTCGTTCACGGTGAACTCGGCCAGCCCGCTCGCCGTCGTGAAGGTGCGTGAGTCGCGCGGCGGATGCGGCAACGTGAAGCCGCCCGGCACCCTTACCCGTGCATTGAAGTTGTCGAAGCCGGGCACGACGCGAGCGATCGATGCACGGATGCGGTCGTAGTCGTGCTCGAATGTGCTCCACGGCACGACGTGGTCTTCACCAAGCACTGCGCGCGCCAACCGACAGACGATCGCCACCTCACTCAACAACGAGCCGGACGCCGGTGGCAGCACGCCCTTTGATGAGTGCACGATGCCCATCGAATCCTCGACGCTGACGAACTGCTCGCCGCTGGCCTGGTGGTCGTGCTCAGTGCGCCCGAGAGTCGGCAGGATAAGGGAAATCTCGCCAACAACCGTGTGCGAGCGGTTCAGCTTTGTCGACACGTGCACGCTGAGGCGCAGCCGTTCGAGTGCGGCGAGGGTCGCTGCCGTGTCAGGCGTGGACGCCGCAAAGTTGCCGCCCATGCCGACGAACACCTTTGCTGCACCATCGCGCATGGCGCGGATCGCGCCGACCGTGTCGAAGCCGTGTACTCGCGCTGGTTCGATGCCGAACTCTGTCGCGAGTGCGTCGAGAAACTCCGGCTTTGGCTTCTCCCAGATGCCCATCGTGCGATCGCCCTGCACGTTGCTGTGGCCACGCACAGGGCACACGCCAGCGCCCGGTCGGCCGATATTTCCCCGTAGCAAAAGGAAGTTCACGATCTCGCGGATGGTCGCCACTGAGTTCTTGTGTTGGGTCAGGCCCATCGCCCAGCAGACGACAATGTTGTGGGAACTCATCACGAGCGCAGCGAATTCTTCGATCTGGGCGCGAGTAAGCCCGGTCGCGTCGGCGACGTCGCCCCACTCGAGTGCCCGCGCAGCTGCGGCGAACGCGGCGAACCCCGCGGTGTGCTCGGCGATGAACGTGTCGTCGAGTACCGTGCCGGGGGAGCGGTCATCGGCCTCGAGCAGCAACAGGTTGAGTGCCTGGAACAGCGCGAGATCGCCGTTGACCTTCACCTGCACGAAGAGGTCGGCGAGTTCGGTGCCCTTGCCCACGATGCCGCGCGGCCGCTGCGGATTCTTGAACCGCAGCAGGCCTGCTTCCGGAAGTGGGTTGACCGCCACGATGCGCGCGCCGGCCTCCTTGGCTTTCTCCAACGAGGTCAGCATGCGAGGGTGGTTGGTGCCCGGATTCTGGCCGGCGATGATGATGAGGTCGGCTTTGGAGAGGTCCTCGAGCTGCACGCTCCCCTTCCCGATGCCGATTGTCTCGGTGAGCGCAGCGCCGCTTGACTCGTGGCACATGTTCGAGCAGTCGGGCAGATTGTTCGTGCCGTAGGTGCGGGCGAACAGTTGGTAGGCGAACGCGGCCTCATTGCTGGTGCGGCCCGACGTATAGAAGACCGCCTCATTGGGTGACGCGAGTGCCGTCAGCTCGGCGGCGATGAGGTCGAATGCGACGTCCCACTCGATGTGCTCGTAGTGCCGACTGCCCTCGCGCATGATGACCGGATGCGTGAGCCGGCCTTGCTGGCCGAGCCAATAGTCGCTCTGCGCGCGCAAGTCGTCGACGGTGTGCTGGGCAAAGAACTCGGAACCGATCCGACGCAGGGTTGCTTCCTCGGCAACCGCTTTGGCGCCGTTTTCGCAGAACTCGGCGAGGTGGTGGTCAGTGCCTTCGGGCCAGGCGCAACCCGGACAGTCGAAGCCGGTGCGCTGGTTCAGCGCGCGCAGGGTTCTCATCGTGCGGGCCGGGCCCATCTGGTGCAGCGAATCTGACATGGCGGTCGCGATTCCCGGGATGCCAGCGGCCCACGTTTTCGGTTTGCCGACGGTCATCTTGGCCGACTCGTCGGGGGGCCGGGAGCGCTTTGACGTCACCCCCCGAGGATAGCCTCGGGCAATGGCTTTCGATGCGATCGTGCTGGCGGGCGGGGCAGCGTCGCGAATGGGGCCCGCGGCGACAGACAAGGCCGGGCTCGAGGTCGGGGGAGTCCCGTTGCTCGACCGCGTTCTTGCCGCGGTGGCGGCGGCCGAGCGGATCGTGGTTGTTGGCCCGCGACGTCCGACCGCAGTGGGGGGCCCGGGCAGCGCCATCACGTTCACCACCGAGCACCCGCCCGGTTCGGGCCCGGCCGCTGCGATCGTGCACGGTCTCTCGTTCGTGGCGGCGCCGCGGGTGGTGGTGCTAGCCGCCGACGTCCCGTTCGCGGCGACGGCGGTGCCGCGGCTGCTCGATGCGCTCGCCGCGCACCCGAGCGCCGACGCGGCGATGCTCATCGACCAGGGCGCCCGCCGCCAGCCGCTGCTCGCCGCTTACCGCACGGAGGCGCTACGCCGCAAAGCCTTCGGAGCACGCTGGCAGGCAGCGTCGGTGCGCGCGCTCACCGAGGCGCTCAACGTCATCGAGATCCCGGCGCGCGGCGCTGAAGCGCTCGACTGCGACACCCCCGAGCAGTTGGCCGCCGCCCGCACTCTCGTCGGCACTACGGAGCTGTTGGCCCCGACTGCACCGACTACACCGACTGCCAACCCGCCGCGAGTCGGCTGATCCGCGCCGCAGCGTCGTCGAGCGGAACGCCGGCCTCGACGGCCCGCCCGAGCAGGAACGTGGTCACCGGCGCTGCAGGACGCGCGACCCCGTGCGCGACGTCGCGCGCGACATCGAGGACGACATCGAGGACGACGCCCGCGGCCAGCGCCGGGTCGAGCCCGAGTTCTGCACAGACCGTCGTGATCCACCCGTCGAGTTCCTTCATGAGCTGGCGTCTCCTCCGAGTGAATTACCTAGACGCTACGGCTGTGGCCTGGCGCACACTCCGCCGCGGCCGCTGACAACCTGGCGCCACCCGGTTGCGTCTACCCTGACGACACCACCGAAGGGGGGCGCAGTGCCAGTCGTCGACGTCGACTTCGCCACCTTCGTTCGGGCTAACGAACGATCCCTGCTTCGGCTTGCGTGGCTTCTCGTCGCCGACCAGCACGCTGCCGAAGACCTCGTCCAGGCGGCACTGGAGAAGACCTTGCCGAAATGGGCCTCGATTCGCGACGACGACCCGATGGCTTATGTGCACCGCGTGATGCTCAATACGCGCACCTCGTGGTGGCGGCGCCATCGTGGCCGCGAAACAACCACCAATGAGGTCGTCGACGTCCCGGTCGCTGATGCCACTGACACGTTCGCGGATCACGACCGGCTGACAACAGCGTTGCGGAGCTTGCCCGACGGGCAGCGCAAGGTCGTTGTCCTTCGACACTACGAAGACATGTCCGAGGCGCAGGTCGCGGCGCTACTTGGGTGCTCGACGGGCACCGTGAAAAGCCAGAACGCGCGGGCTCTTGCCCGCTTGCGGATCGCGCTCGAGGAAACGGTCGCGGACCGGCGTCCGACCGTCACGGTATTGCGGGAAAGGACGGAGGGGTCATGACGGAAGGTTTCGATCCGGCGCAGTCCGACGCCATCTCCGCGGCCGTGTCCGATGGATTGCGCCGGCTGGCGGAGAGGGCGCCGCAGCCGCGTCCCGACCGGCTTGCCGCCGTCGTTGCGGGCGCGCGTCGTCGGCGCCAGGTGCACGCGACCACGAGTGTCCTGACCGCGGCGGCTTTCGTGGTTGCCGCCGCGGTCGGGGTTCACACGTGGCGGGCCACCTCGTCGAATTCGCCGATCACCCCGGGGCATGGTCTGGTGACCAGTGCAACTCCGAGTGGCCCACCGAGCAGCTCGCCGCCGGCCGCCCCTGCCGCATCGCCAGTCACGTCACCTTCGTTGGTCCCGTTGCCGCAGCCCGGCGCGAAGCCGCCGTCGTCAACGCACACCACCGGAGGTGGGCTTTCGGTGAGCGTCACGGCTCCGGCGTCGGTCGGCGATTACACGCCTGCAACCGTCGTGATGAAGGTGACGAACAAGGGGTCGGTGGCGACCCACGGAGGCAGCTTCGATGTTCTCGTCGGCTTTACCGGTGATGGCGGTGGGATTCAATACAACGGCTACTCGAGCACCTGCCAGGCCGTCGCTGGGGATGTGCTGTGCACCGTGGGCACCTTGGCGCCGGGCCGCAGCCAGTCGTTCTCGCTCTCGGTGATCCCGCAGAAGTCGACGACCATCACTTTTGGTGTCACGTGGACCTACGCGGCACCAGGGAAAAGCGCTGTCTCGACGCCGTACAACCGTCTCGTCACTGTCACGCCGGGCCTTCCTTCATCGATGGCGCCGGTACCCGACTCGGCACCCCCGGGGGTCATCGGGTCGCCCGCGGCCTCGTCGAGCTGAGCCACCGCGGCGTCGGCCGGACGCCGATACTCTGGACCGATGGGCCGGGTGACCGAACGACGTCGCGTGCTGCACATCGACGGCGGCGTGGCGACCGAACGCCCTGACACGCTGGCCGGTGAGGAGCCGCTCGAGATTCGGGTGGGTGGGCGCGCGATTGCCGTCACGATGCGCACGCCTGGTGATGACTTCGACTTGGTCGCCGGATTCGCCTGGACCGAAGGGTTGATCGCCGACGCCGACCACCTCGTCGGCCTGCGCTACTGCGCGGGTGCCGACGACGAAGGGCTTAACACGTACAACGTCATCGACCTCGTGCTCTCCGACAACGCGCCGCGACCCGACGTCAACGCCACCCGCACCTTCTATACGACGAGTTCGTGCGGAGTCTGCGGCAAGGCGAGCATCGATGCCATCAAAGTCCGATCGCGTTTCGATCTGCATGACGATCGCACCACGGTGACGCCAGGGCTGCTCTCGGTATTGCCAGGCAAGCTGCGCGATGCGCAGAAGGTCTTCGAGCAAACCGGTGGGCTGCATGCCGCCGCTCTCTTCTCACCGGACGCCGACGTGCTGGTGTTGCGTGAAGATGTCGGGCGCCACAACGCGGTCGACAAAGTCATCGGCTGGGCGTTGCGCGACAAGAGGCTTCCGCTGACCGGCACCGTACTGATGGTCAGTGGTCGCGCATCATTTGAGTTGGTACAAAAGGCTTACGTGGCAGGCATTCCAGTGCTCGCGGCGGTGTCGGCTCCATCAACGTTGGCGGTCGAGTTCGCCGACTCGGTCGGCATGACGCTCGTCGGCTTCCTACGCGGGCAATCGATGAACGTATATTGCGGCGCCGACCGCATCGTGGTCGAGGCGCTGACATGAGCCCGCGCCGCACCAGACCGACCCGCCGCTCGGCGTCCAACGTTGCTGCTGACAGCGAAGGCGACATCGGTCTCGCCGGCGGTTTCGAGCTCACCGAAGTCGACGCCCGCGGCGACGAGTGGGTGGTGCGCCGGCTCACCGGAGTCGCGTCAACCAAGACGTATCGCTGCCCGGGCTGTAATCAGGAGATCAGACCGGCGACTCCGCATGTCGTGGTGTGGCCGAGCCTGGCGGTCGATATGCGCCGGCATTGGCACAACCCGTGCTGGAACTCCCGGTCGCGGCGCTCTACTCGCCAGTTGCCCCGCTAGTCGCACGGCCGGTCCGACCGCAGGAGAATCCGGTCGACAGCACCGGTAGCGTCAAGTAGTGCTGTCTGCCCTGCGTTCGCGCGATTTCCGGCTGCTCTGGCTCGGCCAGTCAGCCAGTGTCATCGGCGACGCTCTCGTCGTCATTGCCATCGGCCTGTATGTCACCAGGCTGACGGGTAACCCGAGCGACGTCGGTGTCGTCCTCGCGTCGTATGCGTTGCCGCTCGTGGTGTTCGTGCTGGTCGGTGGCGTCGTTGCCGACCGGTTGCCGCGACAGCTGGTGATGCTGGTCAGTGACGTCGTCCGTGCTGTTCTGCATGGCACGCTGGCCATTCTGATCGCGACCGGCCACCTGCGGATCTGGCACATGGTCGTGATTGGCCTCCTGTATGGCACGGCCGAGGCGTTCTTCCGGCCTGCGTATGGCGGACTAGTCCCGCAGACTGTGCCCGAGGAAGACATTCAAGGCGCACAGGCGCTCGGCGGCGTGAGTGCCGAGTTGGCGTCGTTCGCGAGTCCCGCTCTTGCGACTGCCCTCGTGCTCGGCGTCGGCGGTGCCGTTGCATTCGGGGTCGATGCCGCGACATTCGTGTTCTCTGCGGTGTTGCTGTCACAGGTGCGCACCCGCCAACGCGGTGAGGTCGCGGTTCGCGGCACGGTATTGGGTGAACTGCGCGAAGGCTGGACGGCGGTGCGCGAGCGTAGCTGGGTGTGGTGCACGATCCTGGTCGCCTCGATTGCCTTGCTGGTCGCGCTGGCGCCGTTCTTTGTGCTCGGGGCCGCTCTCGGCAAGCAGGTCTACGGCAGCGAGGCGGTCTTCGGCATCACCAATGCTGCGTGGGGTGTGGGCACCGTAACGGGCGCAGTTCTCGGCTCGCGCTGGAAGCCGCGGCATCCGTTGCGCGCAGCCATTCTCGGCACGATGGCGTGGCCGGCGGTACTCGCGTTGTACGCCAGCGGGCCACCGTTGTTCGTGCTTTACCCATGCATGGCGGCGGCCGGCTTCGGCATCGGGGTGTTCGCGGTGTGGTGGGAAACCGCTGTGGCGCAACGGGTTCCGCCGCACCTGCTGTCGCGCGTGACCGCATGGGACTGGATGGGATCGCTGGCGTTGCTCCCCGCCGGCTACCTACTCGCTGGGCCGATTGCGCACCACCTCGGCAGCGTTCATGTCATGGTTGGTGGTGGCATCCTCGGCACGGTTGCGTGTGCGTTCGGATTGTTGCCGCACTCGACCCGCACTCTGACTCGCCTTGACGAAACGGCTCGCGCGGCCGTCAGTGCCTGACTACTAGCGCGGCCGTTACTGCCTAAGTAGCCGCCCCATCCACGCTTCGACCCCGTCGGGGTCGCGGGGCAATGCGTCGGTGAGGATCCGACAGCCGTCGTGCGTAACGACGACGTCGTCTTCGATCCGGACGCCGATGCCGCGCAACTCGTCGGGCACCGTCAGGTCGTCGGTCTGGAAGTAGAGCCCAGGCTCGACGGTGAGCACGAAGCCGGGCTGAAGAAGACCTTCGTGATAGTTCTCCTTGCGTGCCTTCGCGCAGTCGTGAACGTCGAGGCCGAGCATGTGCCCAGTGCCGTGCAGTGTGTAGCGGCGGTGCACATCGCGGTCCGGGCCGTCGAGATCAGCGGCGCTTGCGGGCAAGAGGCCCCATTCGACGAGCCCGCGCGCCAGCACCTCGTTCGCAGCGCGGAAGTAGTCGCGGAAATGGGCGCCTGGCTTCACTGCGGCGATCGCCGCCGTTTGCGCTTCGTAGACGAGTTGGTACACGCGTCGTTGCGGCTCGGTGTAGTGGCCATTGATCGGGATCGTGCGGGTGATGTCGGCCGTGTACAGTGCGCGATTCTCGACTCCTGCGTCGAGCAGCAACAGATCGCCGTCGCGCACCGGTCCGTCGTTGCGCGTCCAGTGCAGCACGCAGGCGTGCGCACCGGCCGCCGCAATGCTGGTGTATCCGACATCGTTGCCCTCGACGCGGGCGCGCCGCCAGAACGTCCCTTCGATCCAGCGCTCGCTCGTATTGCGTGCTTCGCCGAGTTCGCGCACCACATCCTCGAACCCGCGCACGCTGGCCGCGACCGCGTCGGCAAGTTGGACGATTTCCCAATCGTCTTTGACAAGGCGCAGGTCAGACAGCGTGCTCGCCAGCACCGCGTCGTCCGCATTCGGCTTGATGAGCGCATCGATGGCGGGATCGAGGCCACGACGCGTGATCAGGCCGGACCCCGCGCTCGCCAGCGCGGCATCGAGGTCGTCGAGCGAGCGGGTCGACAGCCCGAGGGTGGCCGCGGTTTCGGCGATGCCGGGACGTCGACCGGTCCAGAGCTCGCCGTAGTTGCGGTCGCGGAAGAACTCAGCACTCTCGTGGCGCGACGCGCACACGCGGATGTAGAGCGTCGAGGTATGCGTGGCCGGCGACTCGGGCGACGGCGTCATGACCAGTACCGCGTCGGGCGTCGTCTCACCGGTCAGCCAGACGAAATCGCTGCCCGCCCGGAACGAGTAGGGCACGTCGTCGTTGCGCACCCGCGGAGTGCCGGCCGGGACGACGATGACCCTGCCGGGGAACGCCGCGGACAATGCCTCGCGACGCTTGGCCGCGTAGGGCGCGATCTCGGCCGGCTCGGCGGCCGGCGCGGGATCGCGCGCCCAGCCTTCGCGCATCGTGGCGATGAGGGCCGGGGAGACGTCGGCGTCGTAGCTGGTGGTGGCGAACGTGCGGTCTGGGGTCATGCCCCCATCGAACAACATCGCGGCCCGTCGCGCATCGCGGCGGCTGCGCGGAGACGCTTGTGTGTGCAACTTCGCGGGGCTACTGTCGGCCCAACTCGCGGTCAGCACGACTGTCGCTGACGCTGAGCAAGCCCCAGCCCCCGGTGGCATCGAGAAAATCGAGAGAAGAGCGCGATCATGTCGAAGGTCATCATTCTTGAGTTTCCTGGCACCGCAGACCAGTATTTCGCGGTGAACAAGATTCTCGGCATCGATTACACGACGGGTGAAGGCGATTGGCCGAAGCCGTTGGAGAGTCACATCGCTGCGTTCGGCAACGGAAAGCTTGTCGTCGTCGAGGTGTGGGAGTCCGAAGAGGCCCAGCATGAGTTCATGAGTCGCCTCGGCCCGGCCCTCGGTCAGGTCGGCGTGGCCGAGCCGAGCCGGATGGAATGGCTCGACCACTTGGGCCACCACAACAGCTGAGGTCGATTTCCCGTCGTGGCAGGGATCGCCTCGGAGGTGTGATGGACAAGGACCTTGTTGATCAGCTGATCGACGTTGCCCAACGGGTGGTGGCCAGCGGGGCGATCTCGGCGAACGGGCACGGCAACGTGAGCCTTCGGGTGCCCGGGGCGGCGGAGATGTACTTCACTGCTGGTCCGTCCCTTCGCAATCACGCTGCATCATCGGTCGTGCGGGTTGGACTGGACGGAACCCTCCTCGAGGGCGACCTCCCGCCGATCCAGGGTGCCGTTGTGGCGATGCACACGGCGATGTACGCAGACAACACCGATGTCGGCTGCGTCCTGCACACCCATTCGCCGTACGCCACGGCCTACGCGGTGGCCCATCGTCCGATCGGGTGCTGGGTCGAGGCCTTGGCGATGTTCGGCCTCCCGACCGGGGTGCCGCTGGCTGGGTACGGGCCGCGGGGTTCGGACCAAGCGGTGGCCAACATCCGAGTTGCCGTCACGCCAGGAGTTCCGGCCGTGCTGCTGGCCAACCATGGCGTGTTGGTGTTTCACCGCACCCCTGAGCTAGCCATATCGGTCGGCGGAATCGTCGAGGAGGCCGCGCAGGCCGGGATCAATGCCGGCAGTCTCGGCGGACCGGTTGAAATCCCCGACGAGTTGCGAGCCGCAGCTCTGCAGCGCGCCATGATCTTTGAGCGCCAAGGCATCGTGCACGCCTAACGCCCGCTCGGCACATCGGATGTCGCCCCGGCCACGCGCCCCGGCCACCCGCCCCGGCCACGCGCCCCGCCCACGTGCCCCGCCCACGTGCCCCGGCCACGCGCCCCGGCCGCGCCCGCGTCGCTAGCCCGTTAGCGCGAGTGGTGGTTCGAAGATTACTGAGCCGTCGGCGCGCAAGCTGATCGACCAGCCTTTCTCGTGCACGAACCGATGATGTCGTTTGCACAGCAGCACCATGTTCCAGACTGCGGTTGCGCCGCCGTCGATCCAGTGAATGATGTGATGGGCCTCGAGCCGACCCGGCGGACAGTCGCAGCCGGGGATGGCGCACCCGCGATCGCGAACAAGAAGAGCTTTTCGCTGGGCGAGGGTGGCAAGCCGTGACGATCGACCGACGTCGAGCGGCTGGCTTGGACCTCGAAGTTGAGGCGGCAATGCATCGAGCAGTCGTTTTGGCACCGGACCGGTCTGCCACGTCGATCGAAGTACGCTGCTACCCGTCGCTGCGCCGTCGGCAACGACGACGCGGGTCACGATGGCGTCGCAGGCGAGGCGGCGGGCTGTCTCGGTGCCGACGGGCCCGCCAAAAGTGAGTTCGGCCGGCGCAGCACCGGCTTCGCGCCGCAAGGTGGCGAGGTCGGTGATGAGCAGGAGATGCGGACGCTCGCCGCACACATCGGGCAGGTCACCGTGATCGAGTGCTTGGTGCACGACCTCGACCAGCGCCTCGGCGCGCCGCTGCGATGCGGTGCGGACGTCATCGGCTGACGGCGGTCGGATGGCGGCCTCGAGAGCAGTGACCAACGCCGCGCCAGACTCGGCATCGAGCAGGCCGTTGATGGCGAAGTTACCGGCGAAAGTGCGAGCTACCTCGAGCCACTGTTCTTCGTGATGCCGTTCGTCGATGCTGCCCTGGCCGTCGGGATCGACAATATGGCGCAGCCGTCGCCCGACTTGGCCTAGCCGGCCGGTGTCAAGGATGCGAGCTGCTTCGACCAGCACCGGCAGCGCGTCAGCCGCGAGGGCGTCGGGCAACACGTTGAGCGTCTTCATGACCAACGCCACGTGCGCATACGAAATGGCGCCAGTGGCAAACGCGTCAGCAACTGCCGGCTGCTCGCGCAGTTGAAGCCCGACATCGACGCGGCCTCGGGCTCCGCCAGTAGTGAAATGGCACGTGTCGCGCAAGAATGCGGCGGTTGTAAGGTAGCCCGCGGCCGAGGCGGCACCGCGCTCGTGCATGACAGCTACCCGTTCGGTGAAGACGCTCTCGATCCGATCGAGCTGTTGGCGAAGCGCGGAGACGTTGTCGCAGATCGCAACGTCGGACAGACACCCGACATCGAAACGCTGCAGCGCATCAACGACGCGCGTGAGTTCCGCGATCTCGTTCGCTGGCTTCACCCCCGTTCAGTGATGCCAACCTATCCGCGACCGCCGACACAATCGGCGTCCAGAATTCTTTTGTGTACAAAGGGAAATTCACAGGTGGAGAACCTGCATCCACAGATTGGTCGAGGTGGTTGACAACGCCAGCGGAACCGGAGGCATCGCCGTCGGAGGCAAACGCCGACGCAGCTACTTGGTGAAGGCGCCCGATTGATAAATCAGAAACAAGACGCAGAGGATGGCGGCGATCACCGCAAGCCCGACGACTTTGCGCAGCAACCCGATCACGACGATCACCGCGAAGATGATGATGAGCGGTACCGTGACGGCCGGCTTCGGCGACGGCAACTTGGCCACCACGTTGATCGCGGCGGCTACTGACTGATGGACAGACATACCTCGATGATGTCAGCCGCGCGCGGCCTGAACGAGTTCTGTGAGAACTCCGAACAAATCCTTAGGGTGTGCAAACGCGATCGACGCTCCGAGTGATCCGTGTCGTGGCCGCGAGTCGAGCACCCGAATCCCTTGCGCCGTAAGGCCTTCCATCGCTACGGCGACGTCGTCAACCGCATACCCGATGTGGTGAACGCCCTCCCCTCGCTGGGCCAGAAACCTGCCGACCGGCGTGTCGGGCCCGAGCGGCGAGAGCAGCTGCACATAAGACGACCCCATACCGGACGGCGACGAGAGCCCGTCGCCGTCCGGCCCGGAAACCTGGAGCATCGCTTCACGCACGCCCTGCTCGTCGTTGGTCTCGACCGCCACCACGACCAGACCGAAGGTCGTCACGTAGTGCGACACCGCAGCGTCGAGGTCGAAAACGGCGACGCCCACGTGGTCGATGCGGTTCAGCAGTACGGGCACAAGGCCCACGGTAGCGCCGCAGGCCGGTGCTTACGCCAAGACGGGTTCTGAAACCTGCGCGCTCGTGGCCGCACGGGTAGCACTGCGCTTGCTCATGATGAGCCCGGTCGCGATCAACCACAGCGGCGACACGAAGTACACCGCGATGCCGGCTGGTCCGAGCAGGCACAGCACGCCGAGTACGACGGTGACGATCGAGAGCCACTTGGGCAATCTCGCCGTCCGCAACCCCCCAAGACCCGTCGCCAGGAACAACACGGCCGCGCCGGCGATCCACGGAATCCAGCTGTAGTCCGCGAGATATCCAATGGTCTGCACCACGGCGCTATTTCCCTTGTTAGCTGCCTCGGCGGCGGCCAGTACGGAGACTGCTGACACTGCGGTGGCGGTGGCGAGGAGCAGTCCGCCGGCGAAGGCCGCTGAGGAGTAGGTCGATTCGCCCGACTCACCCGACCGCAGAACCTGCCGGATACCGGCCGCGAAGAACAGCAGTGTCACGACCGAGTAGGCCGCGGCGAACCCGCCAAGGTTCGCAGCCCCCTGGTGATCCTTCAGCCACGTCAGCTGCTTGGCCGGATCCCCGATGCCGGGTTCCGGCCCGCTGAGAAAGAAGGCTGCGAGGAACAGCAACCCTGTCAGTACCCCTGCGAGTGGGAGAAAACGCTCGAAACGGCTGGTCGGCATGACCTCTCCTGATGTCGGTGCCGGACCTCGGTGGGCCGGTCGCCGACCACGTTCACGGTCCCGACGACCCGAGCACAGCAGGTAGTTGTCCCGACCAGGTCGGGAATCGTTCCCGAATCTCCCCACACCACGGGTGGGTCGGCCACACTGTCGAGCACCATGAACCCGCTGAGGCCACCACGGTCCGCCACGCTGTTCGTCCGCGCTGCTTACCTTCTGCTCGCCCTCGACCTGGCGGTTCTGGTCATCGGCGGCTGGTGTACCGCGAGGACGTCGCAAGTGCCGGGCTGGCTCGTCTTCCCGATATCGGTGGCACTTCTGATCGCTCCAGTAACCGGGCTACTCGTCGTCCGGCGTCATGCTCGCAATCTCGTGGGGTGGCTGCTCATCGCGCACGGGCTTGCATCGGCGGTCATCATCTTCGGTGACGGCTACGCCCAATACGGCGGCGTTGTGCATCCCGGGCGGCTCCCGGGTGCCGCCTGGGTGGCGCTGATCAGCGATGAGATGTGGCCGCTGCTCTACCTTTTCCTGGCCCTGATCGCGTACGTCTTTCCGGATGGCCGAACACTGAGTACCCGGTGGACGCGTTTCGTGATCGGCTGTCTTGCGGGCTACGCCGCACTCATCGTCGTGAGCTGCTTTTCCGTCGACAGGTTCGACGGAGCCCTCGCGCCGCTGACACCGCCGCTCGGGCATGCGCCGGCGATCGTCATCGGAGCAGGCATGCTCGCCGGGCTGGTGGCCATCATTGCCAGCCTGGTGGGTGCAGCCGTTGCGGCCCGCTCGCGGCTCCGGCGCTCGGACGGAAAGCAGCGGCTTCAGGTGTTGTGGTTCGCGTGGGCGTCGCTGTCGGTGCCGGGCGCACTCGCGATCTGCTTCCTCGATGCCTTTCTCACCGGCAAGGCCGGTGCGCTGACTGTCGTTGCCGTACTCGCGACCGGCGCGCTGCTGCCTGCGTCGATCGGGCTGGCCATCCTTCGGCATGGGCTGTTCGACATCGAACTCGTGCTCAGCCGAACCCTCACGTACGGACTTCTCACGGCGCTCGTTGTGAGCGTCTACGCTGCCTCGCTCCGCGGCCTCGGCGCCTTCCTGAACGATTCGAGTGCGGCAGGTCTCATCGGAGTCGGCATTGTGGCGGTGGCGATCCAGCCGGTGCACGCGCGTTTGCGGCGTCGGGTCGAACGATGGATCTACGGCGACAGATCCGATCCGTATGCCGCGCTGCGCCGCATGTCGGACCGGCTCGAATCGACACTCGACCCGGCCCAGGTGCTGCAGACCGCCGCAGCTGCGGTCGCCGAAGCCTTGCGCGCAAAGTATGTCGCGGTGGAACTCGACCGAGCCGAAGCGAGTGCCTCTCAGAAGACGTCATTTGGAACGCCAGGCACTGGCGACCTGGTCAGAATTCCGCTTGTGCATCAAGGAATCCGGTTCGGAGACCTCGCAGTCGAGGTACCTCGCGGTCGCGAGCTCGGTGCTGCCGATCGGCGGTTGCTCGACGACCTCGCGCAGCACCTGGCGATTGTGGTCAACGCAGTCCATCTTGCCTATGACTTGCAGACATCGCGATTGCGGCTGGTCACGGCGCGCGAAGAAGAACGCCGGCGGTTGCGGCGCGACCTGCACGACGGGCTCGGCCCCTCGCTGGCCGCCATCGTCTTGAAACTCGACGTCGTGGGCGCGCTGGTCGACGACGAGGTGGCCGGTCAGGTGCTGGCGGAGACGCGCAACGAGACCCGGGCGTCGATCGCCGAAATCCGCCGCCTGGTCGATGATCTGCGGCCACCCTTGCTCGATGAGGTCGGGCTCGTTGCGGCACTACGGCAACGTGCCGCGTCGTTGTCCGCATCGTCGACCGCATCTTTTTCCTTGCCGAACCAGACTCGGAGCTCCCTTGTGGTCGACGTCGACGGCCCAGTTCAGCTACCGCCGATGCCGGCGGCGGTCGAGGTCGCTGCCTACCGCATTGCGACGGAGGCGCTCACCAACGTGGTCAGGCACTCCGGAGCCGCGCGCTGTTCGGTGACCCTCGTCGTGAACGGCGGCCTCGAGGTAAGCGTCGCAGACAACGGCGAAGGCCCGCCGCACGACGTCCGCGCGGGCGTTGGCTGGACGTCGATGCGCGAGCGCGCAGCTGAGCTCGGCGGATCGTGCACGATCACTCGCCGACCCGAAGGCGGCACGATCGTGACGGCCCAGCTTCCGTTGCCGCACGTGTTGGCCGAGGTTGCACCGTGACGGTTCGGGTCATGGTTGCGGATGACCATCCGGCGTTTCGCACCGGCTTGCGGCAGATGCTTTCTGGCATTGCCGACCTGGAGCTTGTCGGTGAGGCCGACGGTGGTCTCGCGGCGGTCGAGCTCGCGGCGCAGGTGCAGCCCGACGTGGTGCTGATGGACCTTCGGATGCCGGGCATCGACGGAATCGAGGCGACCCGGCGACTGCTTCGAGTCGACCCAGCGGTGGGCGTTGTCGTGCTCACGATGTTCGAAGACGACGACTCGGTCTTCGCGGCGATGCGGGCCGGCGCACGCGGCTACCTGCTCAAGGGCTCAGAGCAAGAAGACATCCTGCGGGCGGTGCGCTGCATCGCCGCCGGTGATGCGATCTTCGGTCCCGGGGTAGCGCAACGCATGATGCAGTACTTCGCGACCGGCGGTGCGCCCTCTCGCGCCGCGTTCCCGGCCCTCACCGATCGCGAACGCGAGGTCCTTGAGCTCATCGCCGCAGGCAAGGGCAACGCCGCCATCGCCCATGACCTCGTGTTGACGCTCAAGACCGTGCGCAACCATGTATCGAACATCTTTGGCAAACTCCAGGTCGCCGACCGAGCGGCCGCCATCGTCAAAGCGCGTGACGCGGGGCTCGGCCTCGACCCGTAGGGTTCGTGACATGCCCGCCGAACTCGAGCCGACGCATGCCGAGTGGTGGCGAGCCGGATCCGATCGGGCGCTCGATCGGGCGATCGCAGCGACGGCGGACGACGATGAGCGGGCGTGGGCGCCGCAGCGCGCAGCAGGCATGCTCGGCGCGATCGTTCTCGTGGTCATCGTGTTCGGCTCGGTCGTGCAGGCGCTCAACCTGCACGACAATTGGCGCGCGTCGTGGGCTGAGGTGATCGGCGAACTCCTGCTTGCGGCACCGGTGGTGTACTTCGCCAGGCCGATCGCACGAGCGTCCGGCGGCTGGGCACGGGCGCTGGGATTCGGGCCGCCGCGGTGGAGCGACCTTCCGCTCGCAGTCGGCTGGACAGCCGTGCAGCTGCTCGCCCGAGGTGTCGTCGGCGCCATCCTGGTGGCCCTGTTGCCGGCCGCCAAGCACGAGCGGGTGTCGAACGTGCCGACGCTGGCGGGCAAACCGCTGACCGTGCTCGTACCGCTCATCTTCGCGATCGTGGTGATGGCACCGATCATCGAAGAGCTGGCGTTTCGCGGCGTCTTGCTGCGCAGCTTCATGCGACGGTGGGGATTCCAGATTGGCGCCGTCATCACCGGTCTGCTGTTCGGTGGGTTGCACTTCGAGCAGGCCGGCGGCCCGTCGGCTTCGGTGATCCTGGCCGCGACCCTTGCGCTGTTCGGCTACCTCCAGGCGGTGCTGGTGCGCCGAACCGCTCGCCTTGCGCCGGTGATGATGGTGCACGGCATGAACAACGCGCTCGGCGTCATCTTCGCCCTGCACCTGCATATGCGGTAGAGCTGGCGGTCAATGCACCGCGGCGTTGGCGGCTCGTCTACTCAGCAACGTCTGAAGTACGACCACCACCAGCAGGAAGCCGCCACTGACGACGAGCTGGTCTTGGGCGTTGAACTGGAGACCCTGGGTGACCAGGTTGGAGATGACGAACCACAAGGCGATGCCGGCCAGCGACCCGACCATCGAGCCGACGCCACCGGTGAGCAGGGTGCCGCCGATGACGACAGCGGCGATCGCGGTCAGCTCGTACTGGTCGCCGATGCGGGCCTCCTGTCCGCCGCCGGACGACGCCGTGGTGAGGATCCCCGCCAAGCCTGCGCAGAGACCGGTCATCACGTAGACCAACACCTTGACCCTCTTGACCGGCAGACCCATGAGCTCGGCCGCCGTGTCGTTCCCGCCGACCGTCTGCACGGCCTGGCCGAACGCCGTGCGGTTCAGCAGCCACCAGCCGACCGCGAACACCGCAACCGTGATCCACACCGGGTAGCCGACGGTGAAGAGCGTGCCCTGGCCGAGGGTCTCAAATGCCTTGTGGCCAGGCACTTTCGGCACCTCGTTGCCTTCTTTGGTGATGTAGTACACGACGCCTCGGACGCCGGTGAGCCCGGCCAGCGTGACGATGAATGGCGGCAGTCGCAGAAACGCGATGACGGCCCCCTGCAGCAGACCGGCAAGTGCGCAGCAGGCGAGTGGAATCACGATCGCCGCCAATGAGCCGTGCCGCGACATGAAGGCACTGGTCAGGACGCCCAGCGCGAACACCGAACCTACGGAGAGGTCGATGCCACCGCTGATGATGACGAACGTCATGCCTGCGGTGATCAGCCCGATGTAGCTGGCGGCCAGGGCGATGTTGCGCAGATTGTCGAGGTGGATGAAACCCTTGTCGAAGATCGCGCCGATCAAAAGCAGCACCAGCAGCACGGCCACCGCACCGCTGCGGGACACCAGCGACGTCAGCGCCTGAGCCCTGGCCACCCCGGCGGTGACGCCGCGCTCGTCAATCGCTACATGCACGGTGGCGGGAACCGGGGCCTCGTGGTCGGACGGGGTGGTCATTCGCTGCTCCTGCTGCTGCGCTGGATATAGACGGCGGCGACGATGACGGCCGCCTGGGCCATGGAGGTCGCCGACGCAGGAACGTTGTGCGAGTTCAACGTGGACGAGAGCAGCTGCATGAGCAGGGCACCGGTGAGCGTCCCGAGCACTTTGACCTTGCCGCCGCTCAGCGCCGAGCCACCGACCACGACCGCCGTGATCGCGTTGAGTTCGAAGCCGATGCCGAGGTAGGACGGGTCGGCCGAGTGCAGCCGGGCCGTGGCGATGATGCCGGCGATGGCGGCAAGAACCCCGCTCAGCGCGTAGACGGTGATGACCGTTCGCCGCACCGGAAGGCCGGCGAGAACGCTCGCCTTGCGGTTGCCGCCAATCGCGACCAGGCGGTAGCCGAACGTGGTGCGGCGGACCAGCACGGCGACGATGGCCACCAGTGCCAGCCCGATGAGGATGACGTACGGGAAACCCGCGACCTTGCCGCTGGCCAACTTGTCGAGACCGGGAACGAACAACTGGACCAGGCCGCCGCTGGTCAAGACCAGGGCGAGGCCACGGCCCCCGACGAGCAGGCTCAGCGTGGCCACGATGGGTTGGACGCCGACCACGCCGACGATCACCCCGTTGAACAGGCCGACCACCAACCCGGACAGGATCGCGAGGATGACCGCGACGGTGAGATTGAGCCCCATGCCGCCGCTGACCGCGCTGGCGGGTGAGACGGCAAGGCCGAGTACTGATCCGGCGATCGCCATGGTGGCGCCGACGGAGAGGTCGATGCCCCCTGTACCGATCACCAGCAGCATGCCGAGGGACACGATGAGCACCGCGGCCACTTGCTTCATCAGCAGCTGTGCATTCGAAAACTCGTTGAAGTGGGCGGTGAAGAAGACGTTGTAGAGGACAAGCACGGCCAACGCGATATATACGCCCTTGTCGCGGACCCAGTCCGCGTCGATCCTGGGCAGCGCTCGACGGCTTGGAGCTTCCGCGTTGGTGGCTGCCGTCATGACGCAGGCGCCTCGGTCGAATCGGCGGCCTCGGCGGCCTCGGCAGCTTCGGCAGCCGCGCCGGCGATCATGTTCATGATGGCGTCCTCGGAGATCTCGTCGCCGAACAGGGAACCGAGTGCGGCGCCGTCACGGAGCACCAAAACGGTGTCGGAGCCTTCGACGACCTCCTCGATCTCGGAGGAGATGAGGACCACGCCGAGGCCTTTTTCTGCCAGCTCGGCGATCAGTGCCTGCACCTCGGCCTTGGCGCCGACGTCGATGCCGCGGGTGGGCTCATCGAGCAGCATCACCTTGGGGTGCAGGCACAGCAACCGAGCCAGTAGCACCTTTTGCTGGTTGCCGCCGGACAGCTCGCGCACCTTCTGGTCGGGGCTTGAAGCCTTGATGCGCAGGCGCTTGATGAAGACGTCGACGATCTCGCCCTGCTTCTTGCGCGAGACGAAGCCACCCTTGGACAGCTGGTCGAGCGACGCGAGGCAGATGTTGTCTTTGATCGACATGCCGGGAATGACGCCTTCGGCCTTGCGGTCTTCGGGCAGCATCGCGACGCCGGAGCGGATCCGCGACGCGGGCGTGTTCCGGGTATACGCCTCGCCGTTCAGCGCGACCGTGCCGGAGTCGAGTGGCAGCGCACCGAAGAGGGCCTTGGCTGTCTCGCTGCGACCAGAGCCCAGCAGCCCGGCGAGGCCGACCACCTCGCCCGGGCGAACGACGAGGGAGATGTCGTCGATGACGAACTTGCGCTGCATCCGGGTGGCCTGCAGGACCGGCTTCTCGTCCGCGATCTCGCCGCCGCCGCCGAACTGCGTCCGCGAGGTTTCCAGATCGGAGGCGTCGCGGCCCAGCATCCGCGAGATGAGCTGCAGCCGATTGAGGCCCGCGACCGGGCCGGTCGACACCAGCTTGCCGTCGCGGAGCACGGTCACCGTGTCGCAGGCCCGGAAGATCTCGTCGAGCTTGTGGGAGACGTACACAATGGCGACGCCGTTCGCCTTGAGCAGGCCGACGACCTCGAGCAGCTTGTCGACCTCGCGTGGCTCCAGCGAGGAGGTGGGTTCGTCCATGATGACCACGCCGGCGTCGGCCGAGACGGCACGGGCCACGGCGACCATCTGCTGGACACCCAGCCCGAGCGCACCGAGCGGACGCTTGACGTCGGCGACGATGCCGTATCGCTTGAGGATCTCTTCGGACTCACGGTTCATCCGGCGCAGGTCGATGGAGCCGAACCGGTGCGGCTCGCGGCCGAGAAAAACGTTGCGTGCGACCGACAGCTGCGGGGCCAGGTTGACCTCTTGGTAGATGGTCTGGATACCGGCCAGCTGCGACTCGCGTGGCGAGCGAAAGTGCGCTACCTCACCTCGGTAGCGCACTTCGCCCTCGTCGAGTTGGTACACACCGGTGATCAGCTTGATCAGCGTCGACTTTCCGGCCCCGTTCTCGCCGACCAAGGCGTGTACCTCGCCCGGCCACAAGTCGATCGAGACATCGCTCAGTGCCGTGACACCAGCGAAGCGTTTGCTCGCGCCACGAACCGATACCGTCGGTACCTTTTCTTGCACTGTGGTGACGGACGTCACTGAGCGATGCCTCTCTCGAACGGCGTTGCTGGTGCGAGGTGGTTAGTAAGCGGCGCCGCTCGTGATGCCCGCCTGAGCGCTCGCCTTGTCGAGATAAGCGTTGTCAGTGGTGATGGTGACGGCAGGATAACCGTCGCCGTTGACATACGCAGCTAATGCGTCTTCGGCAGCCGGGCCGTACGCGGGGTTGGACTCGATGACCGCGTCGAAGTTGCCGTCAACGACACCCTGGACCGCTGTCTTCGTCCCGTCGATCGAGACAAGGTGCGTCTTGGTGATGCCGCTCTTGCCGGCGTCGGTCAGAGCGACCAGCGCACCAACACCCTCCTCGTCGTTCTCCGCGTAGATCGCGTTGATTTCCGGGTGGGCCTTGATCTCGGTCTCGGTGACGCTCTGGCCCTTCTCCCGGGTGAAGTCGGCGGTCTGCTGCGCGATGACCTTGATGCCGGTGGCCTTCATCGCCGCCAGCTCGTTCAGGAAGCCGCTGGTGCGGTCGTCGGTCACGTTGACGCCGGTGGCGCCGAGCAGGATGAGCAGGTTCGCCGTTCCGCCGGTGGCCTTGATCATCGCGTCAGCAGCACGCTTGCCCTGCTGGACGAAGTCGGAGCCGAGCTGCGGGCCGACGCTCTGGCATGCGGTCACGCCGGTGATGTTGCGGTCGACGGGGAGCATCGCCACGTGCTTGCTCTTGGCGTAGGCGATCGCGTCGCCGAGACCGGTGGAGTTGATGGGGGAGAAGATGATCGCCTTGGCGCCCTTGTCGATCATGCCCTTGATGTCGGTGTTCTCCTGCTGCACGTTGGACTGTGCGTTCGTCGTGAGCAGGTGAATGCCGCGCTTCTTGGCCTCATCGACCTGCGACTTGGTGGACTGGATTCGGAACGGGTTGGCTTCCTTCTCCGACTGCGCCCAGCCAATCGTGTCGGTCGCGAGATTGATCTTCGGGATGCCGAGGTCGGCGCCCTTGCAGATCGGTCCGTACTGGGCTTCGACGCCGGCCGGAACTGGCGCCGTCAGCAGAGTGGTTCCGCCCGCGGCCGAGATGGCCTTGGGCACGCCGCCGGCGGCCGCCGACGAAGGAGCAGGCGCCGGAACCGAGGCAGCAGCGGTCGTCGCGGCCGGAGCCGGCGCGCTCGATGCGGCCGGGGCCGCCGACTTCTTGGAGGAGCAGCCTGCAGCGATGACCGTGAGGCCTACGACTGCAAGGGTGGTGATGCGACGTGGTGCAGACATTCCATGCCTTCCTCTCGATGGTGGTGCAGAGTTGCGAGCGAGGGCGTACAGATAGCGGTGAGTCGGCCCCGATGGGGGGCCACTCAGGACTCGCGATGGGGCAACCAGCCGGCGAGCAGGACTGTCAGGTCGGCCGGATCGCGGCGCATTGACCTGACGGCGGATCCTCATACTGGTCGCGCAGAGAACATGAACAAAACCAGGGATAGGACTGCTCCCGGGTCATGCGAGCGCTCACAGTTCCACCTTCCACGGCAGGGCCGCCTGGCGTGCGCGGCGTTGTGTGGGCGCTAACATTGCAGACCGTAAAGGGACTGCCAAGTAGGAAACATGATTGTGTCTTCATCGTTACCTTTCCGACCATCGGTCAGGCGGCACGCCGGCACGCTCATTCACGCTTAGCCCCACGGTCGAGCCCGTTAGCCTGAGTCGCAGCGCCCATCGAACGCTGGAGGTGATGGGATGGCGCTTGGCAACGGCTCGGTGATCGTGGCAGGGGCGCGGACGCCGATCGGCAAGCTCTTGGGCGCGTTCACCGACCTGTCGGCGGTGCAACTCGGCGGCGTCGCCATCCGTGCTGCGCTCGAGCGGGCGGGGGCGGCCGGCGCCGACATCGACTACGTGATCATGGGTCAGGTGTTGCAGGCCGGCGCGGGCCAGATCCCAGCGCGGCAGGCAGCGGTCGCGGCCGGCATCCCGATGACCACCCCTGCCCTCACGATCAACAAGGTGTGCCTCTCGGGCCTCGACGCGATTGCGCTGGCCGACCAGCTGATCAGAGCTGGTGAGTTCGAGACGGTTGTCGCGGGCGGCATGGAGTCGATGACGAACGCTCCACACCTGCTCAACAAATCGCGCGGGGGCTTCAAATTCGGTTCTGCCGAACTCATCGACGCGATGGCCTACGACGGGTTGACCGATCCGTTCGATCACGTGGCGATGGGCGAGTCGACCGAGCGGCACAACGCGCACCTGGGCATCAGCCGCGATGAACAAGACGCGTTCGCCGCCCGCTCGCATCACCGTGCCGCACACGCGCGCGCGAACGGATTGTTCGACGACGAGATCGTGCGGGTGTTGGTGCCGCAACGTCGCGGTGAACCGTTGCCGGTCACCCAAGACGAAGGTATCCGCGACAACACCACCGCTGAGTCGCTCGCGAAGTTGCCGCCGGCGTTCACCCCCGACGGCACGATCACCGCGGGCAGCGCCTCGCAGATATCGGACGGCGCATGCGCTCTGCTCGTCACCACCCGAGACAATGCCGGACGACGAGGCTGGCCGATCCTCGCCGAGATCGGCGCGCACGGGGTGGTCGCCGGGCCAGACAATTCCCTGCACTCGCAGCCTTCGCGAGCCATCGCTCGCGCACTTGGCCGGGAAAATCTCACCGCCAAAGATGTCGATCTGTTCGAGATCAACGAGGCGTTCGCAGCCATTGCGATCCAGTCGATGCGGGAGCTCAATGTTGACGCCGGCAACGTCAACGTGAACGGCGGCGCAATTGCGCTCGGCCACCCGATCGGCATGTCAGGCGCCCGGCTCGCGCTGCACCTCATCTATGAGCTGAAGCGTCGCGGCGGCGGAGTTGGCGTCGCCGGCCTGTGCGGGGGCGGCGGTCAGGGTGATGCTCTCGTGCTCCGTGTTGCGACACCGTGACCGAGCAGCTCGTGAACGAGGCCCGCGCGCATGACGCACGTGCGGTCGGCAAACTCATCTCGATGGTCGAGGACGCTGACCCCGCTCTGCCCCGGGTGATGGCGCAACTCAACCCAGCCGGTGCGCAGGCGACGTCGTATGTCATCGGCATCACGGGGGCGCCCGGAGTGGGGAAGTCGACCACGACGTCCGCCTTGATTGCGCATTGGCGTGCGCAGCAGCAGCGCGTGGGAGTGCTCGCCGTCGATCCCACCTCGCCGTTTACGGGGGGAGCGCTGCTCGGCGATCGGGTGCGCATGCAGACGCACGCCACCGACGCCGACGTGTTCATCAGGTCGATGGCGTCGCGCGGTCAGCTCGGCGGCATAGCGGCGGCAACTCCGCAGGCGGTGCGAATTCTCGAAGCGACCGGTTTCGATGTGGTGGTTGTCGAGACAGTCGGCGTGGGTCAAGCGGAGGTCGACATCGCCGCGACTGCCGATACCACCGTTGTGCTGCTCGCACCCGGCATGGGTGACGGTGTGCAGGCGGCGAAGGCGGGATTGCTCGAGATCGCCGACCTGCTGGTGGTGAACAAGTGCGACAGAGACGGCGCGGACGACGCGGTGCGCGATCTGCGGACCATGCTCGCGAGTGGCAGTGGCCGAGAAGCCGGCACCTGGCGGCCACTCGTCGTGCGCGCCATCGCCACCACAGCGGGGGGCATCGACGAACTTGTCGAGGCGCTCGGCCAGCATCGCGACTGGCTCGCGTCGTCCGGTGAAGGCGTACAGCGCCGGCTGACCCGAGCGGCGCACGAGATCACGACGCTGGCCTTCGCGATGCTGTCGACCCGCATCGGTCTGCGCGCCGAAGACCCGCGCGTCGCCGAGCTGGCACACGACGTCGTCGCCGGGCACACCGACCCTTACGCCGCGGCCGCCCAACTGGTGAACACTCTCTAGCCGCCGGGCGCAGCGATTACAGCTGCAGTAAGGCGATATCGAGTTGCTTCGCGGCTTGCCGGTACTCGTACGTCGCCGGGTAGTCGGAGTGGCGTAACGGTGCTTCCGACGCGATGGCGTCGCCGGGCAGATCGTCGTCCGCCGGATCAACCATTCCGTGCAGGTCGCGTCGTTGCAACGACGTGGTGGGGCCGGTTACCGAGTTGCGTGCGTAGCTCGGGTCGGCCACTTCGCGATTGACGTCGGTGAACGAGCTGCTGAGGTTGACCTTGCTTCCGAGGTAGTCGGTCAGCCGGTAGAGGTTGATCCACCGCGCCGGGTGGCCCGAGTCGAGCCCAAGCCGATGCGCCAGTTCGTCGATGACGTGGCCGCCGAGGTAGGCCGGAAATCCGCGGGCGAACAGGTAGCTGTACTGGCACCCGTAGGTCAGTAGCGCGGTGTTATCGACGTCCTGCTGCTGCATCTGAAGGAGCAGTGCGGCGCTGATCACCGAGCCCTGGCTGTGCGCCGACAGCAACACCGTCCGCCCGCCGTCCGTCAGTGCTGCATGACGCGAGCGCAGTTGCGGGATGACGCGCTCGGCGTAACACGGCGGTGCGAAGGGATGCGCCGCGCGCGGCCAGAAGGTGACGACATCCCACAGCACTCCGACGCCGCGTTGGGTGCCCACCTTCTTGGCGAGGGCGAGCACGGCGAGCGGCACGACACCGACGAGGAACGCGAAAATGCTCAACATCGCGGGCGCGCTCGGCGGCACTTTGAGGTAGCGCGGCCACGAGGCGAACGTGCCGGGCCAGGTCGCTGACGCCAGCGCGATCGCCGTCCACGTGATCCACGCCGCGGCAGCCGCGGCCAGCGGCACGAAAACCCAGTAGGCGGTGCGGGCGGCGTAGGCAATGCCGCACGCCACCCGGTAGCTGCCCCGCCGGTCAGGTTGACGAACTCGGTCCTCGATATTGGTGGCGTCGAAGAAGACCGTGCACCACACGATTCGGCCAATCACGAAGAGCAGCGTCGTCAGGACGCCGACCGGGAACGCATAGGCGCCGGTGTTCACCAGGGCTGCGAATCCCGGCACCTTGAGATGTGATTGATTCTTGAAGATCTTGCCGGCGAAGGCGAGCACGCCACTGGTCAGGAAGGCGGCCACCAGCCAGCCGATCAGCGGCACAATCCAACCCGCGTTGCCGCCGAGCATGTTGCGGTGGTGCACGTTGGTGGGCCGTTTTCTGGTGATCATCCACATGATGGTGGCAACGAGGCCGCACAGCAGAAGGAGTTCGGCGCCCACCACAACGATGGTTGCGTCGGCGAGCCCGAAACGGTCGCCCAGCGGGTCCGCCGGCGGCACCGCCACACTGCGACCAGCCGCGCCGCCCCACGCATTCGACAGGACGAGCCCGGCTACCGCCAGCCCACCGAGCAATCCGAGCGAGATCGCGAAGAATGCAATCCGGCGCGACGCGGAGACGGAGCGCAGGATGCCGTCGGCCGGCGCCGGAGTCGCCTCGGGCATCCTCCCGACAGGTTGGTCTGGGTCCGGACCTTTCAGATCGCGCTGCATACCGAACGCCGGCGACATTGCGGCCAGCACGGTCGCGACCGCCACCACCAAACAGCACACCCGAAAACCGTAGGGATGTGCGATGAACATCTGCGCGATGACGTAGCCGATGGCTCCCGCAAAGACGCCGACGTGGAGCCAGAACTGCCGGGCGACTGAAGTCTTCCTACCCCAGAACGCGGGTAGTTCCAACGGGCTCGATGGCGTGCTGAGCGCACCGGAATCGTCGGGGTTGTCCAGGGAGTCATAGCGGCGCAGCGTGGCGCGCGCAAGAAGCACAATGACCGCCAGGACGCCGACGGCACCGACCGTTGTCGCGGTCATCAACGCCGAGCCATAGCGTGGAAATGTCGAGCAGTACGAACTCTTCGGCACCGGCGTCGTGCAGTCCGGATTCTTCGGCACCAGCATCAAGGCGGCCATCGTCGTCAGCGCGAACTGCGCGGAGAAACAGACGGCGAGCGCACGTAGCAGAGCGTGGAAGACCTGCACACTCTTCGCGTTCCACGGGTCTCGGCGCGGGATCGCGACGTGCTGCGGCTCGCCGACCATCGGGTGCATCCAGGCAGCAAAGTTGAGGAAGGCGAACGGAGCGAGTAGCAGCCAGACGGCTCTGCTTTTGGCTCCCGAGGAAACGCCGCGCCAGGAGAACGCCTCAAGTTGCCTCGGCGAGGCTGGCTCGACGTCGGTTGGCCCGCACCGGTCGCCGGCCAGCCGCCGTGCAAAGCCGGTGATCGAGTCACCCGCCACGTGGAAGACCGCGGCAGTCTCGAGGATGTTCGCTGGGTCTGGCCCGGAGACGCCGTGGATCCTTAGCTCTGTCAGCTTCGCGGCTGGGTCAGGCAGCGGAAGGTAATAGACCGGCTCGCCCACGATTCGCCTCCCCGCAGCGGCACACCACGTGACGTCGGCTGACTCTAGCCAGGCATCTGCGAATCGTGCCACCGGGCGAACACGTCAACCTTGTCGGCAGACCATGCGCCGTCGCAGGGCATCTACCCGTTGCGCAGGCGCTCGAGAATGCCGTCGGCATGCTGCTTGACGTCGTTGTACGACCACAGGTCGAACACGAAGCTCATCGACTGGCGATCTTGGGCCCGAAAAAGCGGCTTGATGTGCTGCTCGTAGCTCACCGGCTCACTTGCCGCAGGCAGCACCACGGCCGGTTCTGCCGCCGCGGTGCCGATGGGGACGGCGGACGTTCGCGAGCCCGGAGCGCCGGCCGCCGTGCGCCATTCCCAGTGCGGCATCGGCATGTGTGGCGGCGGCTCGACATCGGGCTGAGAGTTCTCGACCGCAAGCCGTGAGCCCCACTCGATGTAGCTGGAGAGCACCGAGCGAAACTCCGGATCATTGGGCAGGCCGGCGTCGTGCGCCGATCGGCCGAGCAGTTCGACCCACCGAGCCCGCTTCTCCTCGGTCAGCACCTTGCCGAGATGCTGGGAGATCATCCGCACGTATCCGCCGTAGTGTTCGCTGTAGATCTTCGGACCACCGAACACTTCGGCGAGCCAAGCCGAAACCAACTGCGGATGCTCGGCCGACATGGTCGCGAAGACCGGCGCCAGCAACGGGTCTTCGGGAATGTACTTTTCGTAGAAGATGCGCGTCATCCGGATCAGAGCTGGCATTCCACCGAGCCATTCGAAGACCGTCGGCTCCTGCGCGCCCGCCGGGTCATGGAAGTCGACGTACCAGTGCATCCCGCTGCAGAACGGCTTGTTCTGCGATTGCCCGCACCGGCACAACGCGTAGTGCTCCCGAGAGGATCCGTCGGCGCGCGGCTCGTCGTTGCCGTCGGCGTCGCTGAGTGCCACGCCGCCAACGATGCGATACGGCCCATCCTTGGTGACCTCGATTGCCGGTGGCCGAAGCTGCGCGTGGTCGACCTGGTCCCGGGCCTCGGTGGTGTCGATGGCGAAGCTCAGCGCGCCTGAGGGGCAGTCCCGAACCGCGCGCACGATCTCATCCATCCGGCCGCCGCTAGGTGCGACGAACGGCTCGGTGCCGGTGCGAAAGACGGTCGCCAGCCGATCGGTACAAAGGCCGGAATGCTGACAGATACCGCGGTTGTCGAAGACGGTGACCTGTTGGCCGACGTACGTATCGCGGCGATCAGGCACCCGGCTCGGGCTCTTTTCCGCAGTGAAGCCGATGCGTGCATGGGTGCCGTCACACAAGGGTTTGGTCGCCGACGCACCGCACCGGCACAGCGCCAACTGCGGCCGCACTGGCACCTCCTCACCGAGCCAGTTCGTCAACCGGGTCACGTTGGTGACCAGGTACGGGCCGTTCAATGACGCCTGAATGTGCGGCGGCACCGCCGCCTGCAACTGCGCGAGCTCGGCCAGACGCGCTGCCGCCTTTGCTGGATCCGCCGCTTCCGTAATCCGGCACGCAATGTCTTGCACGGCGGCCGTTGCCTCCACGACATAGCTCGACACTCCGGGCTCGAGTCGCAGCAGCGTCGCCGTCCGGGCCAGTGCCCAGAGCTTCTCGGAGAGCGCGTCCATCCCGTCTGTCGGCGCGAGGTCTGCGACGGCGCGTTGTTCCGAAGGCGATACGGACGCCGAGGGCGATCCGGACGCCGAGTTGCCGGCGTCCGCGGTCGCGTTCGCTTCGTTCAGCGGCCGAACGACGGACTGGGCAAGGACTGCGGACACCACGCCGAGGAGCTGAAAGGTCTCGGCACTCACGGAGGTCGGAGCTGAGATGAGGCGCCCGACGTAGTCGGCCGTGTCGTGCGCGTCGGCAAGCAGCTGCTGGAGCTCCGCTGTCACGTGGCTGGTCCTTTCTGAGGGCTCCGGCGTTGCTTGGGCTACGGCCGGCACGGTGTAACTCGGTAATCATGCCGTTAACCACGCTCGCCGGTCTATCCCTGAACGAAGTTGAGAGCATCTATTGACCGAGCGTATACTCCGAGTGCATAGTGGCAGGCATGACGGTCCCGATTGCCCTGCTGGGCTTGCTCGAGCGCGAGCCGAGTTACGGATATGAGCTGAAGCAGCGCTACGACAGCCAGCTGGGTAAGGGTCGGCCGCTGCCGTTTGGGCAGGTCTACGCGACTCTTGGCCGGTTGGCCCGCGACGGCAAAGTCACCGTCGGCACCGCGGAGCCTGGCGCAGGTCCTGAGCGCAAGCGTTACCGCATCACCGACGATGGAGTCGCCGACTTCGAGGCCTGGCTCGCGCAGCCGGTCGAACCCGAACCGCATCTCCAGACGGTGCTCTTCATGAAGGTCGTGCTCGCCCTCCTTGCCGGGCGGCCGGCGCAGACCTACCTCGATGCGCAGCGAGCGGCGCACCTGAATCGGATGCGCGAACTCACCGCAAGCAAAAGGTCGGCGACCTTGCTGGACACCCTCCTCGCCGATCACGCGCTGTTCCGTCTCGAAGCCGACTTGCGGTGGATCGATCTGACCGAAGCACGCCTCGATGCACTCACCCGGGAGCTGACCCAATGACTACACCCCCGACAGCCTTGACTCCGGTCGGCGACGGTCGCGAACTGCTGGTCGGGCGCAATGTCTGCAAGTCCTTTGGACAAACGGTCGCGCTGGCCGGCGCCAACCTTTCGGTAGCAGCTGGCGAGATCCTCGCCATCATGGGGCCCAGTGGGTCGGGCAAGTCGACGCTACTGCATTGCCTGGCCGGAATTCTGCCGCCAGACTCCGGCGAAACGTGGTTCTCCGGCGTTCGTACCGATCAGCTCAATGACACTGCGCGCACCGAGTTGCGTCGAACGTCGTTCGGGTTCGTCTTCCAGTTCGGACAACTCGTTCCTGAGTTAACCGCTGAGGAAAACGTCGCGTTGCCGTTACTGCTGAACGGCATTCGGCGCAGGCCCGCGGTCGACGCTGCACGGCTTTGGCTTGCGCGTCTGGGCCTCGACGGCGTCGGCGGGCGTAGGTCCGGTGAGCTTTCGGGTGGCCAGGCGCAACGGGTGGCACTCGCCCGTGGTTTGGTGACCAAGCCGAGAGTCCTTTTCGCCGACGAACCAACAGGGTCTCTCGATTCCCTCACCGGCGAACAGGTGATGGAACGCCTTGTTGACGCGGCACGCACCGAGGGCACCACAGTGGTGATCGTCACTCACGAGCCGCGCGTCGCGGCCTACGCCGATCGCGAGGTGATGGTGCGTGACGGGCGCGTCAGTGCGGGCCGCCCGCAACTGGCCACCTCGTGATATCGCTCGCCCTACGGCTCGCGATCCGGGGCGGCCGCGAAGCGGCGGCGCGGGCTGTCTTCATCGCCGTCGGCGTTGCGTTGGGTGTCGTGCTCTTGGTGACCGCGTTTGCGAGTTACCACGCACTGCGTGCCGAAGACGCGCACTCGGGCTGGCTCAGTACCGCTGCACACAATCGCAGCCCGAGTGCGAACGAAGCGACGACCGATCCTCTCGGGTGGCGCAAGACAACGGATGAGTTCAACGGATTGCCGATTGTGCGCATCGATGTCGCGGCGACGGGCTCGCGCAGCCCGCGGCCGCCGGGGATACCGGCGCTGCCTGGCCCAGGGCAGTTCTACGCATCGCCGGCACTGGCGAGGCTGCTCGCCGCTACCCCCGCGGATCAGCTGGGGAACAGATATCCAGGGCGCCAAGTCGGCACGATCGGCCGAACCGCGTTGGCCACGCCCAACGTTCTGGTGATCGTCATCGGTCGCAGCCGCGCGCAGCTGGCGATCGAGCCAGGGGCGGTCACGGTGCGCAGCATCGAGACCGCACCCACGCAGCATTCCTACACAACGTTCCAGGAAGTTGCGCTGGGCATCGGTGCGGCCGGCCTGCTGTTTCCCATCCTCACGTTTGTCGCGATGGCTACCAGGATTGCCGCCGCTCGGCGCGAACAACGACTGGCGGCTATGCGCTTGGTCGGTGCCACCGTCCGCCAAATCGCGTTCATCGCTGCGGTCGAGTCGGCGACCGCCGCACTCGTCGGCGCCATTGGCGGCGTCGGGTTATTCTTCGCGCTGCGCCCTGACATCGCCCGTCTGAAGGTCACCGGAGACCGCTGGTTCACCAGTGACCTATCTCCGGGCGCACCCGCACTTGCGATCGTGTGCATCGCCGTCCCCATAGCGGCGGGGCTGGCGGCGATCGCATCGCTGCGACGAGTGAGCGTGTCTCCCTTAGGCGTCAGTCGGCGCGCTACACCGCCACCACCAACGCGCGTGCGACTGGTCCCACTCGGGCTCGGGTTGCTCATCCTCGCGATCTTCGCGCTGGCGGGCCGCACCTACTCTCGCGGCGCAAGTGGCTCCTACGCCCCGACCATCATCGCGGGCTTCGTGCTGACCATGGCGGGCATCATCGTCGCCGGCCCGTGGCTGACGATGGCCGCGACGACGCTGCTCGCCACGAGATCCACTCGGGCGCCGAGCTTGATTGCCAGCCGGCGGCTCGCCGACAATCCCGCGGCGGCGTTCCGGGCCGTCAGCGGGCTCATCCTCGCCGTCTTTGTAGGCAGTGTCTTCGCCGCAGGCACCGCAACGGCGAGCAACCCGACCGCGCTTGGCGATGACCCGGGCGCGGCCGCCACCGCGATTGCTAGACCCACGGGTCCGCCGCTTCCCAGCGCATCGGCGACCAGCCTCGCTGCTCAGCTGCGGTCGGACGCCGGGGTGCGCGGGGTCACGCTCGTGCGCACCTACGCTGGTGCAGAAATCAACGGCTATCCGCAAGGGTTACTTGTGTGCAACGAGCTCTCGGCCACACCCGAGATCGGGCGCTGCGAATCGACTGCCGGCGTCGCGATTATGCCGCTGTACTCCCTCGACGCAGGCCACACCGAGCCCAAGACTCGTTGGCCTGCGCCGGTAAGCGGCGCTAATGACATTGCTGCATTGAGCGTCGCCGCGGTCGTTGTCGCCACCGACACGTCTGACGCCACGCTCGAACGAGTGCGGACGACGATACAAGCCAGCACTCCAGATGAACTGACCGTGCCCCGAACCGTCGGGCAAACGTCGGCTGCGACGCTGCGTGACGTCACCCAGCTGCAACATCTGGCCAACCTCGCCGTGCTACTCAGTGTCGTCATCGCCGGTTGCAGCCTCGCGGTCGCTGTCGCCGGCAGCTTGATCGAACGACGGCGGCCCTTCGCGTTGCTGCGCCTCACCGGAATGCCGTTGCGCTCACTTCGCCGGGTTGTTCTTCTTGAAGCCGCCGTACCTCTCGTCGGCCTCGCGGTCGTGTCCGCGGCCGGAGGATTGCTCACCGCTGAACTGCTCTTGCGCGCTCTCCGCGCAACCACAATGCGCCTGCCCGGCACCCCCTACGCAGTCACGTTGCTCGCCGGGATTGTGCTCGCCCTCGCTGTGGTCATGGCCACCATGCCGCTCCTTCGGCGCATCAGTGCGCCCGAGAATGCCCGCAGTGAATGACGGGGCAGGTGGGCACCCAGGGTCACTCCGCGCGAAGAGCGGACGCTGCCCTCGCTCGGGCCGCCCACGTCGCAGGCACCAATGCTCCGGCGCAGGCCACGATCGTCGCGATCACCGCAATGCCGACCAACCCAGGCGCGGAGTAGACGCTGAGATAGCGAGCCGGCAACCCGGTGGCTGCGACGTGCGCCATGTCATGCAGCACCTGCCCGTGCAGCCATAGTCCGATCGGCACGGCCACCATCGCCGTCGCCAGTCCCAGTAGCACGAGGCTGGTCAGGATCATCGTCGCGATCTGCGCGGGTGCCATGCCGACCGATTTCAGGATCCCGATATCGCGCACCTGATCTCTGGTCGTGAGCAGCGTCGCGTTGAACACTCCGAGGGCGACCACTGAGCCGATGAGCAGCATCATGATTTTGATCAGGATGAGGAACAGATCGATGGTGTTGTCGTGGCTTCCTTGCGACCAGGCGAAACCTGACGTGCGCGGCAGTCGCTGGTCAACCCTCGCGAGGTAGCTATTGACGTTGGTGTGGGGCAGCAGGCCGACCTCGAAATGGTCGATCACGCTCGCGGGTTGGAGTGTCTGCACGGCGGCAGCTGACGTGATCACGGCGAGTCCGGCATTGTCGAGGTCGAACACCTCGCCGACAACGCGCAACGTTTCCCGGTGGATGCCGCTGTCGAGAGTAATGGTGCCACCGACATGAGTTTCGGCCAGATGCAGCACGTAGGTAGGCACCACCGCTTCGTCCGGGCCCGAGAACCAGCGGCCATTGATCAGCGGATAGCCGACCCACGAACTGAGCCCGTCATAACCGGTGACGTCGACGCTTCGACTCGCTCCGACGACGCTGACAGTCGTTTCACGGACGCCGACGACAGCGCGGGTACCAGCGACGGACCGCAGCAACGACGACACCGCATCAGATGTCATCGGAGCCGACCCGGCGAGGGTCGCGCCGAGCGGCGTCTTGCCAACGGGATTGCCGGCGACGGGGAGATCGACCCTGACCGGAACAGCGCCAGCTCGGGTCAGCCCGCCCGCAACTCTGGTGAGCGACGTCGTCAAGCCGACGGCGAACACGAGCGAAGACGTGCCTAACAACAAGGTGATCGCGGTCGCGACGCTGCGACCCGGTCGCACCAGCGGGGCCGCCATGCCGAGCGCTAACGGTCGCGGCAATCGGGACGCGGCGAACACCCGGCGTCCCAGTTGCCCGTGACCCGATCGTGGGGTGCGGCCCACCGACAGAGCCTGCGTCGCCGAGATGCGAGCTGCGCGCAGGGCGGGAACCGCAGCTGCCGCGATCACGATCACCAGCATCCCGCCGACCGAGGTCGCGACCGCCCACGGCGGCACACCGACCGCGGCTACGTGATAGGCATCGCCTTGCTGGTTCAGAATCGGCCATGCCAGTGCCACGCCGAGTGCGGCTCCGCCGGCGCACCCCACGACGGTCGGCACCAGCGCGCGACCAGCGAACACCGTGACGACTTGCGCAGGGCTAAATCCCAATGCTTTGAGGACGCCGATCTTGCGGTAGCCCGCGATCACAGCACCGCTGACGACGTTGCTCACGATCAATGCTGAGATCACGATCCCGAGAATCGCGAACGCGGTGACGAAGGGTGTCGCGGTTGCCGCGGTCTGCTGAATATCGAGTCGCACGGCGAGGTAGGAGCTGCTGCCGAGGACAGCCGCACGCGGCAACGCGGCGACCGTTTGCCGAATGGAGGAGCGGACGGCGGTATCGGTCGCGGCCGAGTGGAAGCGGTACAGCATCTGCACAGTTGACGCGCCGGTTGGCTGAAGTGCCGCGGCCTGTTGTTGGGTGACCCAGCCGTCAGCGGTTTGGGTGATCGATCGGGCGATGCCGACCACGGTCAGCGTCGGCGCTCCGGCAACGCCTGTCGTCAGTTGTTCTCCGATCGTGTACCGGCCCACAAAGTCAGTCGAGATCGCGATTTCACCCATGCGTTGTGGCCAACGGCCGGTGTCGACGGAGAGCTTGTCGACAGGTCCGTTCGGAGTGTCACGGCCGGCGATCGTGGCGATCGGAAGTGCCTCGCCACCGGCGGTGAGTTGCGCCGTGACTTGCGGGTACGGCCCGCCGGCGTCGGCAACATCGACGCCGTGCGCAGTCAACGCGATCGCTGAGACGGAAGCCTTCGACGCGTCGAAGCTGACGACCGCGTGCGCGCCGTGTTGCCGGGCGAACGACCGATCGAAAGGCGCGTCCGCTGCTGCGAGCAGCGCGATGCCGATGACGCAGGTTGCCGTTGAGGCGAGGACGACGAGGGCGACCACCACCGTCGGCAGCCGGTGCGCCCGAGCGGCCGCCCGAATGACGCGATAGACGGCGCTCATTGCTGGGCCTGGACCGGGACATCGAGTTCCGCCGTGCGCACCCGACCATCGGTGACGACGACCTCGCGGGTCGTGCACCGGGTCGCGAGGTCAAGGTCGTGGGTGACAAGCAGCAGCGTCTGGCCGGCCACCGCAATGTCGGCGAGGAGTTCGGCGACGTAGCGGCCGGTGGGGCGATCTACCGCACCGGTCGGCTCGTCAGCCAGCAACAGCACCGGCTTGTTGATCAGCGCGCGGGCGACCGCGACCCGTTGCCGCTCACCACCCGAAAGCTGGCCTGGGTAGGCGTTCGCCCGTTGCTCGATCCCCAGCGCTTCGAGCAGTTCGTCGGCGCGGGCTCCGGCAGCGCGCTTCTTCAGGTGGCCAAGCTGCGCCGGCAGCAGGATGTTGTCGCGCGCGGTCAGGTCGTCGAGCAGATTGAAGAACTGGAACACGATGCCGATGTGGTCGCGGCGAAATCGCGCGAGTGCGGTCTCGGAGAGTCGAGTGAGATCTTGGCCCGCCACCTCCACCGTGCCGGAGTTAGGCCGATCGAGCCCGCCGACCAGGTTCAGCAGGGTCGACTTGCCGCTGCCCGACGGACCGATGACGGCCACCGCCTCCGCCCGACCTACGGTCAGCGATACGCCGTCGAGAGCGATCGACCCCGGCTCGTAGCTCTTGCTGACCGAACTCACCCGCACCACGTCGTCCATCTCGTGTGCCTTTCTTCGATGCACTCAACCGATGCGACGGACGCTAGAGGCGTTCACGGCAGCGACGGATCAGGCACCGGAGGGATTTCGGCTACCCCAGCAGGGGGTGAGGTCATCCTGAGGACTGACGACGATGGTCCTTGCGACCGAGGCGAATCCGCGGTGACTGCGGGAGGATGGCGAGCATGGTCGGTGCGTTGGTCGCGGCGCTGAGGTCCGCGCGCGATCACTCCGGCCGGAGTTCGCCCCAGACATTGCCACGGAGATTGCCCCGGAGATTGTCACAGTGGGACCCGGTCATCGCTGGCGTGTTCACCGTCGTCGTCTTCGCGACCGCGAACAACGTCCGCGGCTGGCACCTCCCAGGCTTGCTCCTGTTGACCGTGCCGCTCGCCTGGCGCCGCAGTTCGCCGGCGGTCGCGTTTCTCGCCCAGATTGCCGGCATTGCGGTTCTCGGCGGCAACCTGCCCACCGCCGCGTTCTTCGCGGTCATGTTCGGCGTCTACTCGGTGTCAGCCCATTCGCGGTCGGCCCGGGTGTCGTTGGTGGTCCTTCTCACGACGTCGGCGTGGGTGGCCGTCCGATTCGGCAACGCCATCCCGACGATGCCGGATTGGCTGACCCCGTTCGCCCTCGTCATTCCGTTGTGGATCATGGGCCTTCAGGTTCGTCGCTGGCGGATCGCCGCGAACGCAGCTTCCGCTCATGCGGCGATGCTCGAGAAGGCCGGGGAGTTGGCGACCCAGCAAGCCGTCGCGCAGGAGAAGGCACGCATCGCGCGCGAAATGCACGACATCGTGACGCACAACGTCAGCGTGATGGTCATTCAAGCGGCGGCGGCCCGGCACGTGATGGACACCGAACCGGAGTCCGCCTATGCGGCGATGGCGGCCGTCGAACGAGTTGGGCAGGAGGCGATGGCCGACCTTCGGCACATCTTCGACGTGCTGCGAGAACCCGACGACGCCCACACCACCGAACCCGATCTGCGGCCGCAGGCATCCTTCGACCAACTCGAGACGTTGTTGACCCGGGTACGCGGAGCGGGGCTCGATGTGAGCGCGATCTCGACCGGCACGCCGCGCCCGCTACCGCCGGCGGCGAGCCTCGCGGCGTACCGAATCGTTCAGGAGTCGCTCACCAACGTGCTGCGGCATGCGCGCGGTTCGACGGCGCAGGTTGTTCTCGATTACGGCGATTCGGCGTTATTGATCGTGGTCACCAACACCGCGCCATGTGAACCGACGCCGAAGCCCACATCGCCGGGTGGTCGCGGACTGGTCGGTCTGGCCGAGCGGGTGCACGCGTTCAATGGGGAGTTCGACGCCGCGCCTCGCGTCGCCGGCGGCTACCGGGTTCGGGCTAGCTTGCCGTGGGCCAACCTATGAGTAGCCCGCGGGTGCTTATTGCCGACGACCAGGAGCTCGTGCGCACCGGATTTGCGATGATCCTTCGAGCCGCCGGTATTCCGGTCGTGGGGCAAGCCGCGAACGGGCGCGAAGCTGTCGCGCTGGCCCATGAGTTGCGTCCCGATGTCGTGCTGATGGACATCCGGATGCCAGAGATGGACGGGTTCGAGGCGACCCGAACGATTCTCGCGGACCTGCCGGTCGAAGGTCCGACCGCGCGCATCATCATCCTCACGACCTTCGACGTCGACGGGTATGTGTACGACGCGCTCGTCGCAGGCGCCAGTGGCTTTCTGCTCAAAGACGTTTCCGCACCGCATCTCGCGAATGCCGTTCGGTTGGTGATGACCGGCGATGCGTTGCTGGCACCCGCGATCACACGACGACTGGTCGAACGGCACTCCGGTCGCACCTCAAAGTCGGCCGCGAACATGAGCCGACTCGGTACGTTGACCCCTCGCGAGCTCGACATCTTGAAGGTCGTCGCCAGTGGGCTTAGCAACAGCGAGATCGCGCGTCAGTTGAA
>Ga0209863_10000199_pt1 | contig 37702 bp, 27 predicted proteins | sample OrgsoiDNA2013046_FD_185796 | JGI IMG/M metagenome (GOLD analysis project Ga0209863, IMG submission 185796) | Permafrost soil microbial communities from the Arctic, to analyse light accelerated degradation of dissolved organic matter (DOM) -... | ecosystem: Environmental > Terrestrial > Soil >...
TGATACGGTTGGTATTGTTTGTCCGTCGGGTTATATGGCTGCAGAAAGAATACTGCCCTGCGTCAATACCCTGAAATCATGGGGCTTTCGTGTCAAAATTGGAAAAACGGTCGGCGGTGATTCAATTAATTATTTTTCCGGTACGGATGCTGCGCGATTGGATGACTTGCAGCAAATGCTGGATGATGAAGCCATTACTGCTATTTTATTTGGAAGGGGGGGATATGGTCTGAGCCGGATTATCGATCAGATCAGCTTTAAGAAATTCAAAAAATCGCCTAAATGGATACTGGGATATAGTGATATCACTTTATTACATGCCCATATATATTCAAATTATGAAATTGCTACAGCCCATTCTCCTATGGCGGGTGCTTTTGGCGAAGCCGGTCCGGATGATGTTTATATAAGGTCCATCAGGGATCTTTTATCTGGTGAGAAATTAAGTTATACATGCGATCCTCATCCGTTTAACCGGAGGGGAGAAGCTGAAGGCGTACTGATGGGCGGGAATCTTACTCTGCTTGCGCATGCTGTGGGTGGTTCATCAGATTTCAAAACCAAGAGCATGATTTTATTTATTGAAGATATTGGCGAGTATTTATATAACATGGACAGGATGCTGTACCAGTTGAGAGCTGCCGGAAAATTTCAAAAACCCGCCGCCATTATAATCGGTAGTTTTATTGACATGAAGGATACGGAACGGCCTTTTGGCAAAGATGCTTATGAAATCATCCGGGACCTGCTTGAGGAGTTCGATTATCCTGTCTGTTACGGATTTCCGGTTGGGCATGTAAAAGAAAACTTCGCATTGAAATGTGGCGCTGATTACAAGCTGAAGATCAGCAAGGAAAGGATATTGCTTGAGGAGGCTTAATAAGAAGGTAAAAAGTTGGAATCGGACTCCGGATGCGGTCGTTAATTTTTTTCTTCACTCATAAAATGGATTTTAAGTATTGAAATGCCTTCAAATATCTGTCATTTATTTGATTGATATAATTGATTAAATTTATACTCTGATAGATTAAATTGATACGCATGACATTTACCCAACTGGAATACATATTGGCTATCGATACTCACCGGCATTTTGCTAAAGCCGCAGAGGCTTGTTTTGTCACGCAACCTACACTCAGCATGCAGGTGGGGAAACTGGAAAAGACCCTGGGTGTTAAAATTTTTGACCGCACCCATTCACCCGTGGTGCCTACGGAAGCCGGAAAACAGATCCTCGAACAGGCAAAAAAAATAATATTGGAAAAAAGCAGGGTATCAGAGATCATATCCCTGAAAAAGGGTTTGATTGAAGGAGAATTGCGGATCGGGATCATCCCCACCCTTGCACCTTATCTGCTGCCTTTGTTCGTTCAGTCATTTTTGCGGAAATACCCGAAAGTGAAACTAGTGGTCTATGAAAAAACCACAGAGGCCCTGTTGGAAGGACTGCTCGATTCAACCCTGGACGCCGGTATTCTCGTGACCCCGCTTAATGAAAAAGGGGTAAGGGAAGAAGTTCTTTTTTATGAAGAATTGCTCGTATATGTTTCGGAAAATAACGGCCTCTACCAGAAAACCTATGTTCTGGCTAAAGAAATCGATCCGAATAAATTATGGCTGCTGGAAGAAGGGCATTGTTTCCGAACGCAGATGATTCACCTGTGTGAATTATTTAAGGCTAGTCGCCGGACCAGTCATTTTGACTATGAAGCGGGCAGTTTCGAAACCCTTCGCCGCATGGTAGAACTCAATGACGGTATCACGATCCTGCCCGAACTCGCGACGTTGGATTTCTCCAAAAGGCAACAGGGCCTGATCCGCCGGTTCAGGAAACCTTCTCCCATGCGCGAAGTGAGTATGGTTGTCAGCCGGGATTTTGTGAAAGAACGTCTTGTAAAGATCCTGAAGGAAGAAATCATGAACAGCATACCTGACAAGATCAAAAAAAACAAAGAATCCTATATTGTACCTTTGTGATTAATATTTCCAGATGAGTCGTCTCAGAAAGATGCTGCTGTATTCACTCGGTGAAAAACGCTTTCTGCACCTGCTAGCCAGTTCATTTCAGAAATTATATAAAACGGGTCGACTCGGAGTGGATTACCAGGATATCTATTTTTTAAAAAACTTATTGCAGCCTGGAGATTATTGTATCGACATCGGTGCTCATCTTGGATATTTTGCTTTCGAATTGAGTCGATTGGTTGGCAATAACGGACATGTATATGCGATTGAACCCATGTCGAAGTTCTTCAACACATTGAAAGGTATTGCGGAATACAAGAAAATGAAGAACATGACTTTTTACCAGAACGCGATGGGTGCAGATACGGAATTTGTGGAGATGGGTATTCCCAAAGTGAACAATGTAAAAAAGTTTGCATATGCCCGGGTGAAAAGCACTCATTCTTATCTGGATTATGTTGAATCAGAGCGGGTAAAAAATGTGTCCGGAGATAATTTATTCCACCATTTACCCCGGGTTGATTTTATTAAGTGTGATGTGGAAGGCCTGGAGCTTCCTGTTTTTCAATCTTTTCTGGACACCATCGGCAAGTTCAGGCCCGTTATTTTATGCGAACTCGAACATCCAAAGGAAAGAAAAACCTTGCTGGATCTGTTTTCGCCATTTGATTACGGACTTTATTACCTGGAGAATAAAAAGTTAAAAGCACTTTCAGCGGATAGCCTGGTCGATCCGATATCGCATAATCACTACTTCATTCCGGAAAGCCGGGTAAAAACGCTAAAACATTTGTTTTAGTAATGTGGCAAATGTGGAAATTTCCTCATTTTTCATTTCCTGCATCTCCCCATTCACCACACGGAAAAGATCATCCGCCAATTCGTTTGAGGCTCAAATCGGGAAGGGGAGAAACGATCAGCGGGAATTTCTCTATAAGTACATTCGAAGGATCAAGTCCAAATCCTCTTTCTTCCGACAGGCTGGCTTCTTTCAGCCAGAAATATAATTTCATGACAACTCTTTCGAAGAAAGAAAGTTCGTTATCCTGGCTCAGGTATTTTTCCATCACGACTACCTGGAAATCGCCCACCACATTGTTTCTTTCCAGTGATTCATACCGGCTGGTAATATTTACTTCCCTGTTTTTTACCAAGTCTTCAACCACTTTCCGGATCATTAAATTAATGCGGGGTTCAATTCGGAAACCCAGCCTAAACTCTACGCGGATGATGTCATTGGGAATGATATGCTCCACCGAGTATTCGGAAATATAGGGTTCGTCCAAAGTGTCAATATGAACAAACCAATAGATATCTGCACGTTTTGGTTTTTTATTGAGGATGGAATAAATGATCTTATGTTCAATTTCCTTGGGGTTATTCGCACTCGTCATATACATCAGATGCGTTGCGAATTTGGGAACGGTGCGATCCGTACTGAGTTCCTGGATCTGTGGAATATAGTTTTCCAGTCGCACAAATTCAACATAGCGATTTTTGATTTTGCGCGACCGGTACCATACGTACATGATCGTGAACAAACCACCTCCCACGATGAGGGTCACAAAACCACCATGGGGAAATTTATCGAGATTGGCAAACAGAAAACTGAATTCTATGATCAGGTAAACGGCCAGGTACAGGTAAATTAAAACAGATGGTGCACGCCGCGATATCAGGTAATTGGCAAAAAGGATCGATGTAGCCAGCATACACAAAGTAATGGCCAGTCCATAAGCTGCTTCCATATGGGAAGAGGACCTGAAATAAAGTGTAATGCTGCAACAACCAATGAACAGCAGGAAATTAATGGCGGGAATATATAATTGTCCTTTCTGTTCTGTCGGATAACTGATCCGGAATTTTGGCCACAAATTGAGTCGCATGCTTTCACTGATCAAAGTAAAGGATCCGCTGATCAGGGCCTGGCTTGCGATAATAGCGGCTGCCGTAGCGATCAGGATGCCTGGGATCAGAAACCAGTCTGGCATGATACTGTAGAACACATTGTTGTGGGCTGTATCGAAAACCTTACCCATCTGGTTGTGTAGCAACCAGGCTCCCTGGCCGAGGTAATTCAGTATCAGGCAGCTTTTCACATAGATCCAAGAAATCCGGATATTGTTTTTACCACAATGTCCCAGGTCGGAATAAAGAGCTTCTGCTCCGGTTGTACATAGAAAAACGGCACCTAATAACCAGAATCCCTTGGGATACATGGTCAACAGCTCAATCGCATATACAGGACTCAGGGCCTTGAATATATGCAGATCGTCTAGCAGATGGTTGGATCCCAGAACGGCCATCATGCCAAACCAGATAAACATGATGGGTCCGAATAATTTTCCAATGGAATCGGTACCGAATTGTTGCAGAAAAAACAAAACCACCATCAGTCCCAAAACAATAATAACGATAGTATCCTGCGGAATAAAATTCAGGCTGGGCAATTGCCTCAGCCCTTCAATTGCAGAAGTAACAGAAATTGGAGGTGTGATCATTCCGTCTGCGAGCAGCGCGGCGCCACCAATCATGGCAGGAAGTACAAGCCAGCGGCGTTGCCGGCGGACCAGCGCATAAAGGGAAAATATACCGCCTTCTCCTTTATTATCCGCTTTCAGAGTTAACCAAACGTACTTTACTGTGGTTTGAAGTGTTAAGGTCCAGATAATACAGGAAAGGCTTCCGATAATTAACAATTCGCTGATAGCGCGACCGTTGATGATGGCGTTTAGTACGTAGAGCGGAGAGGTTCCGATATCTCCGTAAATAATTCCTAAAGCAATAACCAGGTTGCCGAGTGTAACCTTGTCAATTTGTTTGCTCACTACTGTGCAAGTTATATTGATTTCGAAGCAGGCCGGATTTTTTCAATGGCAACCAATGGCATTCGTTTAAAGCAATCGGCACAAAGATATAGGGAATAGGATGAAATTAACAGATTCTAATTGGAGTTTTGAGTAACTTGGCTTTTGAACCAATCCCTATAAGCGTTTTTTGTATGAATTTAAGAGTACTTGCCCTTTTCTTCTTTCTTCCGTTCTTTGTCCAGGCCCAACACATTGTATATTCCGAACCTGAACAGGACGATTCACGTAAAACAGATTTTGAAATTATTGGCCGGGTCTCCGGGAATGTGCTGGTTTTTAAGAATAACCGTTCAGATAACGCTATTTCAATCTATAACCCTGAGATGAAATTGATTCAACGCGTTGTACTATCTTTTTTACCAGACCGGTTCACGAATGTTGATTTTGTGCAATACCCCGACTTCTTCTATTTATTATGTGAATACCAGAAGAAGAATATTGTTCATCTGACGGCGTATAAAATGGATGGCCTGGCGCAGCTGCAGGGTCAACCGGTAGAACTGGATACGACTCTTGTGAACGGATCGAACAATGGTAAGATTTATACCAATATCATTAGTGAAGATAAACTACGCCTGATGGCGCTGAAGATTAATACCAAGAATCCCAAGTCGTTCAATTTTACATCTTTTCTTTTTGATAAGAACCTGGAATTACTTGACCGGCACCTAATCCCCATGCTGGTGCAGGATCATGCCGATTTGTTTACAAATTTTGAACTGGACAATGAAGGTCAGCTGGTATTTACCCGTTTTGCAAGAATTGGAAATGGCGATTATCTGACCCATGTATCTTTTGTTTCCAAGGGCCCACAGGCTGACAGCTTTGCGATCCGCGATATCGGCGCCAGCGATCGAATCCTGGATGAACTGAAACTGAAGGTTGACAATTACAATAAACGTTACCTTCTTTCGGCATTCTACTATAAACAAAGAAGAGGCAATATTGAGGGAGTTTATACTGTAATCTGGGACAAGACTTCAGACAGTAAATTCAGGGAAGCCGTAACCATTTTCACAGATGATTTAAGAACCCAGGCAAAGAGCTCCGAATCAAACGCCAAGATGGCTTTTAATGATTATTTCATAAAAAAGATTGTAACTAAAAAAGATGGCGGATATCTGATAATTAGTGAAGCAGAATTTACAACCACGCGGGGATCAGCTTTTAACCGCATGGATTATATGTATGGGCCAATGAATCCGATTGACTACTATAATTCTCCATATTCCCCCTATTCCCCATATTCTCCTTATAACCGTTATGGAAATTCCGGGATTAACCGATACAATGCTGAAAACATTCTGGTGCTTTCGTTCGATAAGAACAGTAATATGGAATGGAGCAACGTGATCCCGAAAAGCCAATTTGATGATGAGGGATCAAACCAGCTTTCGTATCAAACCCTCAACACCGGTGGTGAACTGCATTTTTTGTATAACCAGTTTGAAAAAAGAACGCTGTTGTTGATGGATCAGAGTATCTCAGCAGACGGAAAGATTACCAGATTGCCAACTTTTCATAACCTGGATAAGGGCTACTCATTTATGCCGAGGATTGGAAAACAGGTTGCCAGTAATCAAATTGTAATACCTTGCCAGTTCAAGAATTATCTTTGCTTCGCAAAAATAGATTTTTAAAACAACCCCCCAGGTGATTGGCATCTTCAAACAAAAAGCATCTACAAATGCTTTATTCCTCTTTATATATGCTTTAGTACTGAAGTTCCCGCTTTTTCTGCATCCATTTCTGCCCGTTTTACACACGGAAGACAACTATTTATATCGCTTTATTTTAACAGCGCTGAATTCGCTTTTCGGACATTCAGCAGAACCCTACGCCATACTCAGTTTTTTATTTTTATTTTCTCAGGCCACCCTTCTCAACGGTATTTGCAATTATCATAAAATGCTGCCCCGCGCAAGTTATCTGCCGGCGATGTGTTATATCCTGGTAACTTCCTTGTTGCCTGACTGGGGACATTTTTCTGCTCCGCTCCTCATTAATTCGATCATGATCTGGTGTTGGTACCGTATGGTCGCTTTATATAATAGTCCGAACCCGGTAACGGCTATATTCAATATTGGTCTTTTCCTGGGGCTCGCCACACTTCTTTATGTACCGGCCATCGCATTTCTGATACTGCTTTTTTTTGCATTACTTATCATGCGCCCCTTCAGGATACAGGAATGGTTTGTCGGCTTTGTCGGCTTTACTTCTCCCTATTATTTTCTCATCCTGATTTTGTATTTTACCCATCAGTTGAATTGGAGAAACCTGATACCTCATATCAGTTTTACATTTCCGGCTATACCAGCATCCGTCTGGATAATTGCAGCTATCAGTCTGCTGGTTATTCCTTTTATTATCGGTGGAATCTATGTGCAGAATAACCTCAATAAAATGCTGATCCATGTAAGAAAAAGCTGGAGCCTGTTATTGGTTTTCCTGATTGCAGCTGTATTCGTGATCATCATAAATAAAGCAGGGAGTTATGAAAACTGGATCGTAACCGCTATGCCTTTTGCTGTTTTTCATTCAGCTGCTTATTACTACCCGGTAAATAAAGTTCTGGTTAATGCGCTGCATTGGGTTTCCTTTAGTGTAGCTATTGTTATTAATTATCTATTATAATTGTCAATTGTTAATTGTCAACTAACAATTGACAATTAACAATTAACCTTTAAAGATTTATCTTTGCAATGTAAAACCAATCAGAATGAAATTTGGCGTTGTCGTCTTTCCGGGTTCCAATTGCGACAGGGATATGCAATTCGCGCTTCAGGAGGAGTTGGGGTACGAAGTAATCATGTTATGGCACAAGGATACTGACCTGAGCATGTTTTCCACGAAAGATTGTATTGTACTTCCGGGAGGCTTTTCTTATGGTGATTATCTACGCTGCGGCGCCATCGCCCGGTTCAGTCCGCTGATGCAACCCCTTATCCGCTTCGCCGAAAAAGGTGGTATGGTACTGGGCGTTTGCAACGGATTCCAGGTTTTATGCGAGTCCCAACTTTTACCCGGAGTTTTACTGAGGAACGCCAACCGCCAGTTTATTGGAAAGAATATTCACATGAAAGGTGAAAACGGGCAGGCACTAAAAATTCCGATAGCTCATGGAGAAGGAAGATATTATGCCGATGATAAATTGCTGGACGCCATGGAATCTGAGGGGCAGGTGCTTTGGAAATATTGTGACGAAGAAGGAAATATTACTATTGATTCCAACCCGAATGGATCCACCCGTCATATTGCCGGTATCTGTAATAAAAACCGCAATGTAATTGGTTTGATGCCGCATCCGGAAAGAGCTGTTTCAGAAAATCTGGGAAATACCGACGGTCGTAAATTGTTTCAGCAGATTTTAAATACCGTGAATACTCAGTCATTTACACGACAATCTGCAATGGCAATTCATTAGTATCTTCATCGGATATGCTCAAAAGGATTGGGATTTATCTTCTGTTATTCATTTTGTCAACTTACCCCGGTTATAGTCAGGATAGCACTGCCATCTCCTGGGAAACCAGCTCTGCCAAATCCGTCGCAGGAGAATATCTTCTGAATTTCATTGTGCATGTCAAGCCAGGTTGGGAATTGTATGCTCCCAATCAGGACCTGAGCGGAACGCCTTCCATGGAGCTATATTTTGCGGACAGTTCCTTTTCTGTCAAATCGCCCTTTATTGCTGAAGGTAAATCAGCCAGGAGGACCATAACCCTTTTTGATAACGCTTCTTTCAACCTGTATCCCGGGGATGCGAAATTTACAATTCCCATTCAAATCAAAGGGATTGTTCCGGGAAGGGTATTCGGCACCCTGAATTATTTCTACGGAAAAGAAGACTCATTTTATTCCGGAAATTATTCATTCAGCATAGCTCTGCAGGGAGGTGTGAATAATGCGTCCCGCATTCGGATAAATAGTTTTGACCTCAAACATCCTGAGAATCCCTGTGGTGATACGGGCACTGCAGGTAAGGGATTGCTCAGTATTTTTTTGCTGGGTCTGCTGGGGGGATTCATTGCTCTGCTCACACCCTGCGTATTTCCGCTTATCCCGCTTACGGTTTCTTTTTTTACAAAGAGCCAGGGGAAGGGCAAGGCCCATGCATTTTTATATGGATTTTTTATTTTCCTGATATATGTTTTACTCAGCCTGCCTTTCCATCTGCTGGACCATACTGATCCGGAAATCCTGAATAATATTTCCACAAATGTTTGGCTGAACCTGCTCTTCTTTGTGATTTTCGTTGTGTTTGCCATATCTTTTTTCGGGTATTTTGAAATTACCCTACCCGGCAGTGTGGCAAATTCGGTCGGTAATAAATCGGGTGGAAGCAGTATCGCCGGAATATTTTTTATGGCTCTGACCCTGGCTATTGTCTCCTTTTCCTGTACCGGACCCATTCTCGGTTCTTTGCTTGCGGGGGCGTTATCGAATCATGGTGGTGCCATTCAATTGAGCTTTGGAATGGGCGGATTCGGTCTCGGACTAGCCCTGCCTTTCGCTTTATTTGCCTTATTTCCTGGGTGGCTGGGATCCTTGCCCAAATCAGGGGGATGGCTGGGGACCGTTAAAGTGGTGCTCGGGTTCCTGGAACTGGCCATGGCTATTAAATTTCTTTCCAATGCCGACCTGGTTGAACAGTGGGGAATTGTGAAAAGGGAAATCTTTATCGGATTCTGGGTGCTGATTGGGGTAATGATCACCTTGTACCTGCTGGGTAAAATCCGTTTTCCGCATGATAGCCCCGTTAAGAAATTCAGCGCTTCAAGAATTGGATTTCTACTGTTTTTCGGAATAGCGACTATTTACCTGGTGCCCGGATTGACCAATACTCCCGCTGCAAACCTTACTCTGATCAGCGGTTTTCCGCCACCTTTATGTTACTCTGTTTATAAGGATCCGGTGAACTGTGCTCGCGGGGTTGAACCCCTGAGGGATTATGAAGAAGCCCTGGCGCTCGCTAAAAAATTGCATAAACCGGTTCTGATTGATTTTACCGGCTGGGCATGCGTGAATTGCCGGCGGATGGAAGAAAATGTATGGACTGATCCGGAGGTAAAGAAAAGAATGCTGGACTCCTTTGTAGTGGTTTCTCTGTATGTAGACGAGCGCCGGCTCTTGCCTGCTGCCGCCCAAATGGTTTATCCCACTAAGGATGGAGCACAAAAGAATATCATTACAGTAGGCGACAAATGGGCTACTTTCCAGTCTGAAAACTTTAACGCGGTTTCCCAGCCGCAATATGCATTAGTGAGCCCAGATGAGAAGATTCTCACTTATACAAAGGGTTACACACCACAGCCTTCAGAATTTTCGGGCTGGCTGGATTGCGGACTGTCAGCTTTCAGAAAATAATCCTTTATCCTGATTTCCGCGAAGCACTTATTTTGAGATTCATTTCATATCCGGTATCAAATATGGTATTTCGATAATATAAGGGGTATTAAACAATAACCTGACAAGACGAAATCAGGCTTTGACCCCCTGTTATACCCTTGTTATGGCTTGGTTACACCTTGATTATAAAATAATGGAAACAGGAGGATTCTACGGGTCGTCCCGGATAATCAAAGAAGAAAGGCCGTCCGCAGGGACAGCCTTTTCTTTGAACGGTGTAAAAATTTCTTAAAGGGCAATTCTTTTTTCCACCATCATTTTACGCAGGTTGATCAAACCGTAGCGCATCCGGCCAAGGGCCGTATTGATGCTGCAGTTTGTCAGCGAAGCGATCTCCTTAAAACTCAGGTCGGCATAGTGCCGCAGGATGATGACTTCGCGCTGGTCTTCAGGAAGCAGGTCCAGCATCCGTCGTACACGGTCGTGGCTTTGCCTTTTCATGATTTTGACGTCAGCACCGTCTTCGGTAAAATTGATGACTTCGAAAATATCCCTGTCATCACTTGTTTTGATGGCGGGAGTTCTTTTCACCTTGCGGAAATGATCTACGCAAAGGTTGTGAGCAATACGCATCGCCCAGGGAAGGAATTTACCTTCTTCTGTGTACCGCCCGCCACGAATGGTGTCGATAATCTTAATCAGAACATCCTGGAAAATGTCCTCAGCCAGATACTTGTCTTTGACGAGGAAGAGAATGGAAGTGTACAGTTTGTCCTTGTGGCGGATTACGAGGGCTTCAAGAGCCTGTAAATCGCCGTCGCGAAACGAATGGATTAATTCATGATCGGTTTTCGTACGTAGCGAATTCATAAACTTCTACGGTTTTTAAAGGTGATAGGATATATGTTGGATTTCTAAAAAAAATGCTTGGCTTTTCGGTGTAGAAGTTCTTACTCTATAAATCTATTTTATTGTGTTCTTCAATGTTAATCTGCATTTAAAGATATACAATTTTTGGAAAAAACAACATTTTGGGAAAATTATTTGTTGTAGAGGTTCCTATACTTCTTTCCCCTTGTGGGAAACTACAAGCTAATTGTTTCAGTTACAATATATTTGATTTCCCATTTATGTCAATAAGTACCAGGGCCAAAAAGGCTTCATCCATACCCAGACCCCTTTCAACCTTGAATTCCATCCAAATAAAGGGGGCGAGGGTCCATAATCTGAAGAATATTTCGGTCGACTTTCCACGCAATAAATTTATTGTGGTTACCGGTGTATCAGGTTCCGGAAAATCTTCGTTGACCATTGATACCCTCTTTGCAGAGGGCCAGAGACGGTATGCAGAGAGCCTGAGTGCCTATGCCCGTCAATTCATGGCAAGGATGGATAAGCCTGATGTGGACTATATTAAGGGTCTCTGTCCGGCCATTGCCATCGAGCAGAAAGTAACTACCCGCACCCCTCGTTCCACAGTTGGCTCAATGACCGAGCTGTATGATTATCTGCGCTTATTGTACGCTCGCGTGGGTATCACTTATTCCCCTGTTTCAGGCAGAATGGTCAAAAAGAATGATGTTCAGGATGTGATCACTGCCATGCAGGACAAGCCAGCCGGTGACAGGATCCTGATCCTCGTTCCTTTTAAACAACATACCAACCGGAATACAACAGAAGAACTCAATATTCTTCTTCAGAAGGGATTTAGTCGTCTTTATATTAACAAGGAAACTGTCCGGATTGAAGACCTCCTGGCACCGGCTACAGAAAATTCCAAAGCGAAAAAGCAGGAACCCAAACTTCCAAAGACTGACTCTTTTCTTCTGATCGACCGAATCATAGTAAAGGATTTTGATGAAGACGACCAACACAGGCTCGCTGATTCTATCGGCACTGCATTTTATGAGGGGGAAGGACAGATGCTCCTTGAGATCAATGGAGAGGAAAAAATTCCTTTTACGAACCGGTTTGAAATGGACGGTATCCGGTTCGAAGAACCTGTACCCAACCTGTTTTCATTCAACAATCCTTATGGCGCCTGCCCGACCTGTGAAGGATTCGGCCAGGTGCTTGGTATCGATGCCGAATTAGTGCTTCCGGATAAAAGGCTCAGTTTGTTTGAAGGAGCAGTGGCGCCCTGGAAGGGAGAAAAGCTGAGTGCATGGAAAGATCATTTTATCAGGGCTTCAAAAAAATATGATTTCCCGATACATAAACCCATCATCGATCTGAGCAAAGCACAATACCAGTTGCTCTGGGAAGGAAATAAAGACCTGAACGGAATCAATGATTTCTTCAGGGAAGTTGAAAAAAACTTATATAAGGTTCAATACCGGGTATTGCTTTCCCGCTATCGCGGTCGAACCAGCTGCCCGGATTGCAAGGGATACCGTTTGCGGCCGGAAGCTTTGTATGTGAAGATCGGAGAATTGAATATCGGAGAACTATGCGAAATGCCGGTTGGTAAATTATCTGATTGGTTTGACAGCCTTTCTCTGAATAAATTTCAGCAGCAGGTTGCCAAACGGATATTGATTGAAATTCATAACAGGCTGAAAACCCTGCTGGACGTAGGTTTGGGCTATCTTACCCTAAATCGGCTGGCCAATTCTCTCAGTGGAGGTGAAAGTCAGCGCATTCAATTAACAAGATCCCTGGGCAGCAACCTGACCAATTCATTATATATATTGGATGAACCGTCCATCGGGTTGCACTCAAGAGATACCCAACGGCTGATCGGCGTTTTGAAGGCCTTGCGCGACCTGGGCAATACCGTAGTGGTAGTCGAGCACGATGAGATGATGATGCGCGAGGCTGATTATATCATTGATATGGGCCCGCTGGCCAGTCATTTGGGAGGAGAAGTAGTAGCTGCTGGAAATTATGATGCGATTATAAAAAATGAAAAAAGTTTAACAGGAAAATATCTGCGCGGGGATTTAAAAATTGAACCACCGGCTAAAATCCGGAAACCGGCGAAGTTTATTGTTGTCAACGGCGCCCGCCAGCACAATCTGAAAGATATTACCGTATCCTTTCCTTTGAATGTGCTTTGTGTGGTAAGTGGTGTAAGCGGCAGTGGAAAAACCACACTTGTAAAACAGATTCTTTATCCTGCATTGCAAAAATTGAAAGGTGAGTTTGCAGACAAAGTGGGTATGCATTTATCAATCTCCGGAGATGTGGATGCGATCAGCCAGATAGAAATGGTGGATCAGAACCCGATCGGGAAATCTTCACGGAGTAATCCGGTCACTTATGTTAAAGCATATGATGAGATTCGCGAATTATATTCAAAGCAGCCGCTTAGCAAGCTGCGCGGCTTTCAACCTAAACATTTCTCATTTAATGTGGATGGAGGACGTTGCGATACCTGCAAGGGAGAAGGTGAACAGGTCGTGGAAATGCAGTTCCTGGCAGACGTGCATCTGACCTGTGAAGTCTGCGGTGGCAAACGGTTTAAGGATGAAGTGCTGGAAGTCCAATACAGGGGTAATAATATTCATGACGTCCTGGAAATGAGTGTGGATGATGCACTGGAATTCTTTAAGGATGAAAAAGATATCCTTCAGAAGTTAAAGCCACTCAGCAGTGTGGGGCTTGGATATGTTAAACTGGGCCAGTCTTCTGATACCTTGTCCGGCGGCGAGGCGCAGCGTGTAAAGCTGGCATCATTTCTCGGCAAAGGGAAAAGCCTGGGCCATATTCTTTTCATTTTTGACGAACCGACCACGGGCCTCCATTTTCATGATATCAAAAAACTGCTTAGCTCTTTTGGTGCGCTAATCGATCAGGGTCACTCTATACTGGTAGTGGAACATAATACAGATGTTATACATTCGGCTGACTGGGTCATCGACCTGGGTCCTGAAGCGGGTGATGCAGGAGGAAGCCTGGTTTACGAAGGTATTCCTGGCGGATTGAAGAAAGTAAAGGATAGTTATACAGGGAAATTTCTGTGAATAAAATGTGCAAATGTGTCCCGCCAAAGGCAGGAGGAAGATGGGCAAATAAGAAGTATTTCGGGGTATTCATCATGTAATCAGACTATCATTCAACCAATGAACGATCCGCATAATTATTCCGACCCTGAATTAATTGACCTTCGATCCGGCTATGATTACTCTTTCAAATAAATCAACTTTTTCTCCTTTTATTTCATAAACAAAATCAATTCTATTTAGTAATTATCAGGGAGACCTTCTTTATAGGATATAGAGTTTACGTTACCGTTTTCATTCAGTGTTACTTACTGAATAAATAAATTCCGCTTTTTCGTAGTTGACGGATCGCCTGATTTCCCGATCGGCGGATCAGGAAAAATTCATTCCGAACTTCTCATTTTTCAAAAGCAGGAATGAAGTTGTTTATTTTTCATGACTGGATGAATAAGAATCAATCGTGCAGCCCCGTAATATTAGTTAATAAGAAAATAATTTTCCTCAATCCGGCAGATCATTTTCTTCCACCATATCCGGAGGGATTCAATAAGGGATGTTATCCGGTTGGTTGTTTTATCCTGATGTGTAAGTTGATTTATCATGGTTCTATTTTTTTATTTGTCAAAAATAGAACCATGACAACACAGGCGCAAGGCCTGTTAGGTAGGCTTTCTGTATGAGGCGGTGAATAGTTGTTTTTCGGCGGTAAGAATTTTTTACCGCCGAAAAACAAAAATATCTGAATGCTGGACTGAGAAGATTATTTCACATGCTTGTTCAAAGCGCCGGCCATTTCAAACATAGAGATCTGATCCTTAACGAAAATTGGTTTCAGGTTTGAATCCGCATTGATCATGCGTCTGTTTTGTTTATCCTGCAGGTCATTTTTCTTTATGTATACCCAGATTTTTTTAACGATTTCGGTTCTGGGCAATGGCTTATTACCAACAACTTTTGCCAGAGCATCACTAACAGTTAGTGGTGTCATAAAAGCTGCATTAGGTTTCCGGGCTGACTTTTTCTTCGCTGCTTTTTTGGGAGTTGCTTTTTTGGCTGCTTTCTTAGCAACTTTCTTGGCTGCTTTTTTAGGAGCTGCTTTTTTCGCTGCCTTTTTAGCTGCTTTCTTAGGTGCTTTTTTAGCTACTTTCTTTGCTGCCTTTTTAGCTGACTTTGCCATAATGAAAAATATTTAATGGGTTATCAAATAGTTAGTAACTCAAATTTAAGTTTTTTTATATAAGGAAAATATTTGAATCCCTATTTTGGCTGGTGCCAGACAGGCAAATGCCACTTGTACCGGATTGACAGCATGCGGGTAGCAAAAATCAGAAGGATGGAAATAGCCGCCGCGATAATTTCCGGAACAGAGATTTTCACGAGGAGAAAGTAGGTGATTCCTCCTAAGATGGAAGCCGAGGCATAAATCTCCTTCTGAAAGATCAGCGGCACTTTGTTCAGGACTACATCCCGGATAACACCTCCAAAGCAGCCGGTTATTGTGCCGAGGGCGATACATACACCCGGAGACAAATGGTATAAAATGCCTTTCTGAATGCCAATTATTGTAAACAGACCCAGTCCGATTGCGTCAAAGGCAGTAAGAAGGGATTGAATCTGCTTCAGGCGACGACCAAATAAGAGGGTGGACGCAGCTCCTGCTGCGATCACCCAGGCGATGGAAGGGTGCTGCAGCCAGGTAACCGGGGTATTTCCTATGAGCAGGTCCCGTATCGTGCCACCTCCGATAGACGTGATAAACGCCAGAATCAGTATTCCAAACAGGTCCAGTTTCTTTTCTATTGCAGCAAAGGCTCCGGAAACCGCAAAGCTGTAAGTACCCAGGACATCAATGAAATCCACAAATGAAAGGGACATAAAAATTTATCTGAGCCTGTCCAGGCTTTTTACCAGTTTCTGATCCCTGTAAATTCCACGCCAGGCAAGAAAAAAGAGTACAGGAATGACAAACACAAATATTGACGTTATAGTATGACTGCCCTGATTTTCAACGAACCGGTGGATCTCTTTTAAATAAAGGAAGATATTCAATAAAGAAAATACAATGCCCAGGATAGCGAGCCGGCCCTGGAGTTTCCTGTTTTTATATAAAAAAATGTCAATTCCTGCAATACAAACCAGTACGATCGTTACGATGAGGATCCAGATACTGAAAGAAGCCGTCAGGTATTGAAAACCTACCGGTTGCCCCGGCACTTCAATATTTCCACTGTAAAAAGAAAATTTAATTGTCAGGATCGCAAAAATGGCGGCCAGCAGGAGCCAGACGGATTGCATTCTTTGTAGCATAAAACGCATGTTTATTCTGATCCAAGTTATTTAAAATTATTCACTTCGGACCTGCTGCAGAAGGAAAACGAAGAATGGCACCAGCTGTTCGAGGGCGGTTAAATAGATAAAGCGATGTAACATCGATTGTCTTAATACGGATGTTTATTAATAAAAAGTACACAGAGGATTCAGGGAATTTACATTCGGTTTATTTATCTTTAGAAAGCGACTCCCGAACAAGTTTATAGCTAATCCCGGTTAAATTCTCAAGCTCAAAAAATAATTGGCAGGAATTGTTTCCAATGCCTGCAGGAATACGATATATTATAGAAGTTACCACTTTCACCCGTTTTCCGTTCCCATTTAAACTGTCTTATTCCGCACTCCATTACTTATTTATTCAAATCATCTATCGGGAACCTTTTTATAATACTATTAAATCACCTCTAAATCTCTTGTTATGGCATCTCAAGTAAATTGGTTGAAACACTGGAAAAAGAAGTATAATTTTCGCAGTACAGACTTAAAAAAAGCAAAATTGGAAGAACTCCGGGATTATTTGGAGGGCATTATTAAAAGGCGGAATTCTGGTAAGACCAGCGACAAGCAGTATGCATTAAGTACATTGAAATGGGAACCTTTTAAAGAAACCAATCAATCTTTTTTGCTGGTAGCTTATCTTACTCCCTCCGTAATTGAAAGACTGAGAGAGGGCGGGAAACCAGGAGGAACTGATAGTATAATTACTCCAAGAACACCAAAACAACCGTAACGCAGGAAAACTTCAATCTGCATTCGGATGAACACGCCATGTTAAAAAGACTGACCTTGGTTTGTTTCAGTTTATTATTTTCCATAATATCTCACGGCCACGTTACAAGCGGAGATTCATTACGGAACAGACTTCTTTACATTCAAGACTCTTTAAGACAATACCCCGAAGATGAATTGAAAGTGTTATTGAATTTACAAAACACTTTTAATTCGCATTCATACTACATTGACTCATCCTATGCATTTTTATTGTTGAGAATAGGGGAATTATATTCTAAACAAGGAGATTTCATAAAATCTGTTTTACAATATAGAAAGGTAATATCAATCATTATAGGTAGCATAGATAAGCCGTTTGTGAACCCAGACTACCTTATAAAAAACTATTTTAGATTATATCAATCTTATGATTCATTAGGAAGGGTTTCTGAAATGATGGAGGCAATTGATAGCTGCATTTCAATATCCATTAGGAGAAAAATCATTAATCTTTTTTATTTGGCGGCTCTTTATAAGAAAGTGGAATATCTGTTCGACATAGGTGATTATAGTCGATGTATTCAGTATGCGACAACGTGTGAAATGGCAGGAAAACAATATGCACAAAGTAAGGGTTCGGAAGAATTTAATGACGGTATGGAATATGTATCAAGTAGTTTGATCTGGATTGTGAATGCGCATCTCACGATACATGACTATGTTGCAGCCGAAAAATTGCTAGATGATAAATTGAAAGATCGAAGCAAATTTAATCTCGATTACGACTTGGGAGCAATTTTAGAGCAGATGGCAATGGTGCAGGTTGCCCGGGGTGATTATATAAAAGCGCTCAAATTTTTTAATCAATCTTATTTTACAGCACGTAGGCAAGGGCTTATACTCAGTTGCAGGGGCATCTTAAACAATATCGGGAATATTATATATCTAAAACATGAACATAATCCTGATAGCGCACTTTTTTATTTCAGAAAAGCAAATGAACTAAAAAACAAGGACAACCTACTACAAGAATTAAATTCTGTGGAAACCTTAAATATAATGGCCAACACTGCAATGGCCTATATTCTAAAAGGTCGCTTTGATTCTGCTTTTATTTATTTCCAATATGCATTTGATCAGGTTAAGCCAGGCATACGGGAAGAAGAATTATTAACGAAACCATTTAATGAATTTGCAAGTCAAAAGAAAATAGGATATCTAACCGGTCTTTTATTGGACAAAGCGGACGCGTATCGTCTGCTTTTCAAACTGTCTGGAAAAACGAGAGATTTATCGGAAGCGGTGAGGATATATAAAATTACTGATCAGCTCCTCGACCGGATCAAGACTGAACAATCGGATATGCAATCTAAGTTATTTTGGAGAAGCGACAGCAGGCGATTATACGAGCATGCCATCGATGCATGTTATTCTTATAGTAACCATTCCGATGCATTTTATTTTTTTGAGAAAAGTAGGGCCGTTCTGTTGAATGATCAGTTAAATGAACAACGATGGCTAGGGGAAGAGAATATTCAGAAGCTGGCGCAAATCAAAAGAAAGATTATTCAACTAACAAAAATATCGGATGGGCTGGATGACAGTTCAACCCGATATAATGAAGTACAAACTGAATTATTGGATTCCAGGCAGGAACTAGATCGACTTTTTCAGGTCATAAAGAATCAGGATCCGTTGTATTTTCAAAACTTTATTAATTCGAGAGTTCCTACAATACAAGATGTCAATAAAACGATTATAGCTGATCACCGGGCACTATTGGAAATTTTCTCCGGGGACAGTTCGGCGTATATATTTTTGATTACTGCGGATAAGTCGATCTTTCAAAAACTGGATAAAAAGGTTTTGGATAGTTTGTCGGGGATGTATATAAATTATATTTCAAACGCTTCTATTTTAAATAGTCAATATGCTGACTACACTCGGGTTTCCAGGGCAATATATCAAATGATATTTTCGAATGCAAGGCTACCGAAAGGACGTATAGTCATTTCACCAGACGGACAATGTTTCCCGTTTGAAGCTCTGATCACCAATGTAACAGGTTCACCAGATTATTTTATATATGATTACTCTGTCAGTTATACATATTCGGCAAAATATCTGATGAGTCGATACGATCAGAGTAAAAACATATCAGTACCTGAATTTTTAGGAATTGCGCCTGTATTTTATCCTGCGAGTTTTCATTTAACAGAATTAAAAGGAAGCAATAATTCTTTATCAATCATTAAATCATATTTTGGAAATGGCAGTAATCTGGTATATAAGGATGCATCCAAATCCGGATTTATGAAGAGGTTCTCAAAATTCCGGATAATTCAATTATATACACACGCGATTGATTCAGGTAAAAACGGCGAGCCAGTCATATTTTTTTCGGACAGCTCGTTGTATTTATCAGATCTAATTAGTGAAGATAAACCAGTTACCCATTTGATCGTATTGTCAGCCTGTGAAACCGGATTAGGAAAGCTTTATAAAGGAGAAGGAGTATTCAGTTTTAGCCGGGGATTCGCTAGTTTAGGAATTCCTTCATCCATTAGCAATCTATGGTCCGTGGATGAACAGTCGACCTATCGCATAACGGAATTATTTTACTCGAACTTGGCAAATCATATGCCAATTGACATTGCTTTACAGAGGGCTAAAATTGAGTTTATTCAATCATCTTCAAAAAAATATCAATTACCTTTTTTCTGGGCCGCCCCTATATTGATAGGGAATGACGACGAAATTTTATTTTCGCAAGGCTTTTCCTGGAAATTAAGTTTGCTTGTATTGATGACGCTGAGCAGTGTTGTTTTTTTGGCGTACATAAAGTTTAATAGTTTGAAGAAAAGAACCTCCAAACGTAATGGTAAACGTAAATTTTTGAACTTAAAAACCGGAAGGACATTATCATAAATATTTCCAACTTTAATATTTCAAAATCATGGCTAATTATGTACCACATACGCTAACAATCAGAACCGTACATCAAACCAATAACCATTTCTGCGGCGCTGCCTGTGCTAAAATGATATTAGATTTTATTGGAGCAGAAAAATTTACGCAAGGTTTCCTTTATAAGGAAATACATAAATTCAAGACTATTGACCCAAGAAAGAAATGGAAATGGGCTTCCAGTCCCGATGGATTGAAAAGCACGTTGAACAAACATCGACCACAGACTTTTGGTAATGTATTTGAAATTCGTAAATCAATTAGGCAAATTGCGGTTGCAAAAAGAATGGCCGATGTTATATCGAAGGATCAAGTCCCGTGTATTGCTTTAGTACACAGTGATCGTCATTGGCTAATTGTGAACGGCTATGATTCGATGGTGCCGGATCCTGGTAGGCCGGATCCGAAATCTCCCGATATAGGAGGAATATACATTCGCGATCCATTAAAATCAGATACACAACGGCATGCCGATTATAATCAATGGATAGATAGATTTTGTGATGTTCCAGTCCTAACTGGAACTTGGAACGATAAATTTCTTGCCATTTGTGATCCTCTCCCATTTAGAAAGAAGAAAGGACAAAAGCATTCGTCCGTCACCTTGAAATCAGATTTAAAAAAATTTTACGGAAAAACGCCGGGAGAGCAAAATATTTCAATTTTAAACAAGGAAACCCCTCAAAAAACTAAAATTGATGCCGTTCCTCTGAATGAGCCTATAAAGTCTTTCGAGCCAACATTGATAAACGGTAAAAAAATCATTGATGAAGCTACTGTTAAAAATTATTCATTATGGTGGATGAAAGAGAGAGGATTCAATGAACTTAAAATGCAGGACATGATAAAAGATAAACCGGTTCCGACTAAGCCGGTTTTGATTCAATATTTTGGCAAAAAAGAATACTATTTTCTTGTTCCTATGAAAGAAAATGATAAGAAAATTTCAGTAATCATGTTTATGGATGGAACTAATGCAAACTATCAGGAGACTATATTTGCAACCAATAAACCAATGTCCTTCAAAACCTTGTCCCCAAAGAAGATATTGAATCTATTAATAGACAATAATGATATATCGAAAAAGGGGAAAAAAATAACCATTCAACGGACCCTTGTCTGGAAGCCTTGTAATCAATCACTTTTTCCTGAGCAGCCTTTTTATGTGGTTAAAATCGGAACAAGAAAAAGATACGTTAGAATAGACGGAAAAATATTTCGCAGGCTTACTAAAATTACAACGGCGCTCTGAATACTGTCATACTCAAATCAACTCCGGATAAAGAGGAAACTGTTTCATGTGTGCATTGATTTTTTTCCGGATATCTACCAGGACGGGCTCATCTTCTGCGTGAACGATCGCTTCATCTATAAAATCGACGATCGCACTCATATGTTCCGCTTTCATGCCTCTCGTTGTAACGGCAGGAACGCCTACCCGAATGCCGGAAGTAACAAATGCACTCTTGTCATCGAAGGGCACCATATTTTTGTTGACCGTGATATCTGCTTTTCCTAATGCTATCTCTGCTTTTTTGCCGTTGATATTCTTATTTCTCAGGTCTATCAGCATCAGATGATTGTCAGTTCCGCCGGAAACAATATCATATCCTTTTTTTGTGAAGCAGGCACTCATGGCCTGCGCATTCACTATAATTTGTTTAGCATAAACGGTAAATTCATCCGACAATATTTCTCCGAAAGAGATGGCCTTCGCAGCTATCACGTGCTCAAGCGGGCCTCCCTGAATGCCCGGAAACACAGCCATATCCAGGAGATTACTCATGGGACGGATATTTCCTTTATTGTCTTTCAATCCGAAAGGATTATCAAAATCCTTTTTCATCATGATGATGCCACCCCGCGGACCGCGAAGGGTTTTATGCGTGGTAGATGTTACAATATGGCAGTACTCGAAAGGAGAATTCAGCAGTTGCTTTGCGATGAGTCCGGCTGGATGGGCCATATCACACATTACTAGCGCGCCTGTCTGGTCAGCTATCTGGCGGATACGCGGATAATCCCAGTCGCGGCTATAGGCTGATGCGCCACAGATAATGAGTTTAGGTTTTTCCTGTTTTGCCACTCTTTCCATGCTGTCATAATCCACAAGTCCATCTTCTTTCCTTACTCCATAAAAATGGGGCTGATAGAGTTTACCTGAGAAATTCACTGCAGATCCATGTGTCAGGTGTCCTCCCATGCTCAGGTCAAGACCCAGAATTTTATCACCGGGATTCAAAACTGCCAGGCAGACAGCGGCATTGGCCTGAGCACCGCTATGGGGTTGCACATTGGCGTATTCACAATCAAATATCTGCTTCAGCCGGTCGATCGCCAATTGTTCGGTCTGGTCAACGATTTCACAACCTCCATAATAACGGCGTCCGGGATAACCCTCCGCATATTTATTGGTCATCACATTTCCCATGGCCTGCATCACCTGGAGTGAAGTAAAATTTTCAGAGGCAATCAGTTCAATACCATGTCTTTGGCGTTCAAGTTCCTGCCGGATGAGGTCGAAAACAATCTGGTCTCTTTGCATGGCGCAAATTTAGGCCAACTATGAATAAAAGATTCAAGAGGTCCTGATTTGATAAAAGAATTATCAGGTATGGAAAGCAGGTAATTAACCTGTCTGACAAGTTCTTCCAGGTCAATATCCGATCGATTGGAAAAAATACTTATATAATAGTCCAATGCAGGTATCATAAATACAACCGTTCGAAAGCCTCCGTTAAACCCGGTATGATAAACGAGTTTCGGATAACTCCTGATCTCCTGGATAAACCAACCGTTTCCGTACCAAAGTCCATGCAGAGAATCTACAAATGTCTGCGTTTCCCAGGCCCTCCGGATCATATGGGTTCGGGAAAATTTTCCTGATTCAATCGCCCGGCACCATTTCATGTAATTATTCATTGAAATATAAATGCCTCCATCTGCTTCTGTAGAAAAGAAGATGGACTGCCCTGCGTCGGCCTCTCTGAATTTCCCGTCTTTCGAAAGCTCGTAAGCCATTACCCGTTTTGAAATGGGACGGTTGATTTTAAATACGATAGCATCCTGTATTCCAAGTGGTTTGAATATGTTTTTCTGAAGATAATCCTCATAGGAATGGCCGCTGATTTTCTCGATCAGCATGCCCAAAAGGCAATATGCCGTATTACTATAACGATAATGAGTACCTGAAAGGAAATAAAGCGAATCAGCATGCTGAAGGGCTGCCAGTACATCTTTATCGGTCGCATGTTTTACTTTGTTCGTATCAGTATAACTATAATGATCAGGAATTCCTGAACTATGGTTAAGCAGTTGGCTGATCCGTATCGAAGAAAGAGGGTGAGGCAGTTTAAAAAACTTTCCAATGGGATCATTCAATGAAAGTTTCCCTTTATCATATAAATCCAGTACAGCAAATGCGGTGAACTGTTTGGTGAGTGATCCGATATTGAAATTTTCGTCTGTCGAAATAATTCTTCCCGTGGTCAGGTTAGCCTTACCATAGCCTTTTTCAAAAATCGTTTTGTTATTTTGACTTATGGAAATGACAGCTCCGGGCAATTCCGGCAAATAATATGCATTCATCAAAGAGTCAATCCGGTTTTCGGCAGACTGGCAAAATCCCGAGTTGATGAAAATGTTGAATATTAAAATCAGGCGATGGATTTTCATAATTTAAATTAACTCCGAAAATATAATTTATGATGTAAAATAGAATTTTCGTTCATTTGACAGTTTTTTCCTGAACTTTACCGGTACAGGATCAGCCATATAAGGGAACAAAAATTTTGTTTAACCGGTGGCAATTACTGAATATGAAAGCAATCATTCCCGTAGCAGGCGCTGGCACCAAACTAAGGCCACATACTTATACACAACCAAAGGCTCTGATTCCACTCGCTGGAAAAACGATTTTAAGTATTATCGTTGACCAGCTGTCAGAAGGCGGAATAACGGAATTCATTTTTATTGTTGGATACCTGGGTACAAAAATTCAGGATTACGTAAAAGATAAATATCCGCAGCTTAAAACAAGTTTTGTTTTTCAAAACGAACGGCAGGGTATTGGCCAGGCCATTTTACTTACAAAAGACCTGGTGGGTAATGATGAAATTTTTATTGTGTTGGGTGATACGATTTGTGAATTTGAAATCAGGCCAATCCTGGAAAATCCGGGCTCCCTGCTGGGTGTAAAGAGAGTGGATGATCCCCGTGATTTCGGCGTTGCTGAAATTGAAGATGACGGGTTCATCAGCCGGGTAGTAGAAAAACCACAGATACCCAAATCGAATATGGCGCTGGTTGGTATTTACAAGATTCGCGAAACCGAAGCGCTTTTCTCCTGCCTGGAGAATAATATCCGGAACCACCTCACGAGTTATGGTGAATACAATTTAACGGATGCCATAGAATGCATGATCCGCAACGACGTAAAATTCGGATCCTTTAAAGTACAGAACTGGTTTGATTGCGGAAAAAAAGAGACCCTTTTGGAGTCTAATGCCAAACTGTTAAAAAAGTTCGGAAGTAATATGGCGCCAGACCATCACCTTGAAAATACAATTGTTATACACCCGGTGAATATAGCTTCGGGTTGTACCATTAAAAATTCAATTATCGGTCCTAATGTAGCTATTGGCGAAAAAACCATGATCAATTATTCTATACTGAAAGATTCGATCATCGGCTCATTCGCCAACCTCTTCGATATCGTTCTCACTCATTCACTCATTGGCAGTGATACAGAAGTTAAGGGTGAAAGCCGAAGCCTGAACATCGGTGACAATACGGAGATCGATTTAGGGGAAAGTTGAGATACACTTCAGTATGGAAGAATGGAAGAATGGAAGTATGGAAATAATAGTTGCGTTAGGCGTTACGCGTTGAGCGTTATGCTTGATTTATTTCATTCCAAGAATACGCAAAAGTGGATATTCCGAATCATCAGGCAGGAGTTCTGCACCACCGTCCGGTGAAACCTCGACATTCACCTTAATGGTCTTTTTATCCTGGATCTCGATCATTTCCTGGTATTTGAATTTCTGGTAACCTTTTTTCTCGAAGCGAAGGTTTACATGACAGGCCGGGAGTTGTTTGAAATAATAATAACCATCCACATCTGTAATAACCTCTTTGAAAGACGGATCTCCGGGAACTACTGCCGAAACAATTACTCCCGAAACAGGTTTCTTCGTAACCGCGTCCAATACCTGTCCTTTGATTAAACAGGGATCCGTTGTACCATCGCTGGCGTATAGCCCGCATGCAACCAGACAGGTGAAAACAAAGAAAATTAGGTAAAAAGAGATTTTCATGTTATTGCAGTTTACAAGGTAAAGGTTCGGCCCAGCTTTTCCTAAATTCAAACCATAAATTTTCTATAATCTCAGCTGCCGGCAGGATGTCTCTGATCAGGGCACTAACCTGTCCCACTTCCAGTTCTCCTTCTTCCAGATCTCCTTCCAGCATGCCTTTTTTTGCCCTTCCTTTACCCAACAAGGTTTTAAGGTTTTCTATTGAGGCACCGGCCTTTTCAGCAGCTGCAACCTGGTTAAAAAAATGATTCTTCAGGAGTCTCACTGGCATCAACGCTTTCAGGGCAAGCATCGTATCTCCCTCCCCCGCAGTCAACACATAATTCTTAAAATCCGCATGAGAAGACGCCTCTTCACTCATCACGAACCGGGTTCCGATTTGCACCCCGGCTGCACCCAGAGCCATAGCAGCAAACATCTGCCGCCCGGTTGCAATACCGCCTGCTGCGATAACAGGAATCTGAACGGCATCCGCGACAGCCGGTATCAGAACCATCGACGTAGTTTCTTCGCGACCGTTATGCCCTCCGGCTTCAAAACCTTCCGCCACAATGGCGTCGCATCCCGCATCTGCCGCTTTTCTGGCAAAGCGACTACTGCTTACCACATGCACGACTTTGATTCCTTTTTCTTTTAAGACGCTTGTCCAGGTGGACGGGTTACCGGCTGAGGTAAAAACTATAGGGATTTTTTCTTCCACAACAACGTCAATATGCTTTTGGACCTCCGGATACATCAGGGGGATATTCACCCCGAAAGGGTGACTGGTTGCCTTCCGGCATTTCCTGATTTGTTCGCGTAGCAGATCCGGAAACATGCTCCCGCTTCCGATAAGGCCGAGGCATCCTGCGTTACTCACGGCTGAAGCTAATCGCCAGCCACTGTTCCAGACCATGCCGGCCTGTACGATGGGATAACGTATCCCGAACAGGCTGGTAATTGTATTGGTGAATTCCATCTGACTAAGGTAAGGATGGGGGATAGTTTGTTTTTTTTAATTCTTCATAAAAAACTATATTTATGTAACAACTACAAGCATAAGGCATGCACAAACCTTTGTTGCTTCTTATCAGTGCAGGCTGTTTGATTTCCTGCCATAAAGACGCTTCAAATCCTCTTAATCAATGGACCTGGTTCGGTACGCAGAACAGCGCTGTATACAATTATGTTTTAATCAATGCCAACCAGGTACTCAGCAAGAGCGACAGTGAAGAATTACATGTTGGTGTAAGTGCAGCCTTTATCGATAGTAATAATCACCAGGTAACCATAGTACGTGCTTTATCGGTCAACGATCTGCTGATCCAGCCTGGTCAGGATTCAACTTATAACTATAATTACGGGCCGGATGAAACCAGCAAGGGAGGTCAGCTTTTTGGAACAAAAGTACTGGTAACTATTCGTGGGATGGATGAAATTGATACAGTGAGCAGTTCGATCTATCTACCGAAACAGCTTTCCTCTACATTGGAAAATTATCCTGATACAGTGTCGCTAAGTCATGGCCTGCAACTCAATTGGTCGCCGGATCAGGACAACACCTGGGGGAATGTGGTAGTCCAATTGTTTTATTACAGTACCATGAGCAGAAAGGCAGATTCCACCATGCCTGAAAAAATTTCAACTGTCAATATCACAGTGCCTGATAATGGAAAATATTACTTATCACAATCTGACCTGAGTGCTTTTCCGCGGAACGCCTATATCGGTATTACTATAGCCCGAGGCGCGCAGAACGAGGCTATTCTTCCACTATCCCGAAAAAGAGTTTACTATTTTTCCAGCGCTTCTGTCAGCACACCGCCAGTGAGAGTAAAACCGTAAGAAGCGTAACGCCTAACGCTTAACGCCTAACGCTTAACGCCTAAGACTAATTCAAACCTGAGGATTGGAAGTCCTTTGAGATGTTTACGAAGTACTTGCCGGATAATTTTATCCATCGCGTAATAAAATTTAAATAAAGACAGCTTTATGCCTTACGCTCGTATTTGTTTTAGGCGTTAAGCGTTAAGCGTTTGGCGTTACGCTTTAAACGCCCACTTCCACATCGTCTTCCAGTTTGGTTTTTTCCCATATAGCAGGATGCCGGTTCTATAAATTTTCCCTGCCAGCCAGACGGTAAACAAAAACCCTGCGGCCAGGCATGCCATACTCAGCAATAGTTGCCAATAAGGAACCGTAGTGGGTACGCCATATGGAATCCTTGCCATCATGACAATCGGTGAACTGAATGGAATCAGGCTGGCCCATATGGCCAACGGGCCACCGGGATCTTGTACGGCAATGGACATGATGATAAAGGAAAAAACAATCGGCATACTGATCGGTAGCAAAAGCGATTGGGCTTCCTGTGGGTCTTCATTTACTACAGAACCGACCGCTGCAAATAAGGATGCGTAGAATAAATAGCCACCTATGAAATAATATATAAAACATCCGATGATCAAAAACCAGTTGGCATTCTGGAATGATTGTTTCACTTCGAATATCTGGCGCGCAGCTTCGCTACCCTGTGTCATTTGCGCATTGCCCATCGCGTTCGCTTTTTGCATATTCCCAACTTCCTGCAATAATTCATGCGGAATAAAAGCCTGGGCCACTAAAATCAGGACGAAAGCCAGTCCGATCCATAAAAGGAATTGGGTTAAACCTACTGCACCGATACCAATTATTTTCCCGAGCATAAGTGGGAATGGCTTAACTGAACTGACAATCACTTCTGCCACGCGGCTTGTTTTTTCCTCCATCACGCCGCGCATAACCATGGCACCATAAATAAATGTGAGCAGGTAAATCAAAAAGCCGCAGGCCCATCCAATGGCATAAGAAAGTCCCTGACTGGAAGCCTGTGATTTTTTCCCCTCATCTGAAAAAGTTTTCAGTTCAGCTATATCGGAGGCGGCCCGGATGGAATCAAGATGACTGCGGGAAATATTTGTTTTTGTGAAGATGAGATGATCTGTGATCGCGGCATTCACCCGCTTTTCCAGGTCATCGATATTGGCAAGACCCAATTGCTTTTTGTATTTCAGCCGATAGATCGTTTTTTCTCCTTCTTTCAGTACAGGAATGATCAAAACGGCACTGCAGTTTTTCTCGGCATAATTGAGAGTGTCGATGGCGGGTGAAAAATCAAAAAAGAGGGATGAATCACTTTTCAGGTAATCTCTGAAATAACCGTTCTCATCCGATACGGCAACGCGGTGGTTGGTCTTGCCTTTGATCCCAAGGTAAACCGTACCTGCAATGAGCAGGACAATCATGACGGGCAACAGAAATGTGGACAGCAGGAATGTTTTATTTCTTATCCTCGTAAAATATTCGCGGCGTATGATCAGCCCGATCTTATTCATATATTAAGATTTAGCAGGTTGAAACTGGCGGGAAAGAGAAGTACCTTCTACCAGTTTGATGAAAATATCATTTAATGAAGGAAGTAATTCGGTGAAGGACGATATATTCGAATCCCGGTCAATAAAATATCTCAGCACATCATTCGGAGAATGACCTTCTTTGATTCTGATTGTAAGACTCTGTTCTTTTTTCGAAAGGACTTCAAAGAGTTCGTTGGGATAATTTGCAGGGAAAGGTGTGGCAGTAATGCGGAATAAATTTTCCTTGTATTCCTGTTTCACATTGGCAACTGTTCCGTCCAGGATTTTTTTACCCTTATTGATCAGTATGATCTGACTGCAGATTTCCTCCACTTGTTCCATACGATGGGTGCTGAAAATAATAGAAGATCCGTTCGCAGCAAGACGGAATATTTCATCCTTGATCAGATTAGCGTTTACGGGGTCAAGACCGCTGAAAGGTTCATCGAGGATAATTAATTCCGGTTTGTGAAGAACGGTTGTGACAAACTGGAGTTTCTGGCCCATGCCCTTACTCAAATCCTCAATTTTTTTGTTCCACCAGGACTGCATTTCGAAACGAATGAACCAGTCTTTTACCTGGCTGAGTGCTTCGGATGCAGACAGACCCTTTAACCTCGCGAGGTAAATGGCCTGCTCGCCGATTTTCATTTTCTTATAGAGACCTCTTTCTTCGGGCATATATCCGATCCTTGCAGAATCCGCATCAGCATTGAATTTTTTCCCGTTGAGTAAAATGCTGCCTTCGTCGGGATAAAATATTCCTGTGATCATTCGTATTAGCGTTGTTTTGCCTGCACCGTTCGGTCCGAGTAAGCCAAAGATGGATCCCTTTTCAACATTAAAACTGATGTCGTCCACTGCCTTTTGCGTGGTAAAATATTTTTTCAGGTGGGCTACTTCAAGCATTGACATGAATAATCTTTTTAGATAAAAAAATTTCTGCGATTTTCTCCGCAACACGTTCGCCGTCCATCGCCGCACTCATAATGCCACCTGCGTAACCTGCTCCTTCGCCGCAAGGAAACAGATTTTCGAGTTGAGGGTGTGCAAGGGTTTCAACATTCCGCGGTATACGAACGGGGGATGAAGTTCTGGATTCTGTTGCAACAACAATGGCCTCCCGGGTAAAATATCCATTCATTTTTTTTCCGAAGGCAGGGAATGCCTTTTGAAGGCTTTTACCAATATCTTTTGGAAATATATCCGGAACGTTCGCGGCAGTCAGTCCGGGTGTATAGGAACAGGCAGGCAGGGATCCGGAAATATCTCCGTTGGTAAAATCGGTCAGTCTCTGAGCTGGCGCCTTAAATAAACCTCCGCCCACTGCAAAAGCTTTTTGCTCAATAGCGGATTGAAAAAACATAGCTGCCAGGGGACCTTGTTTTTTAAAAGCCTGCCAGTCTTTTTCTTCAATGTTTACGACGATACCCGAATTGGCGAATGGATTGTTTCGTTTGGAAGGCGACCAGCCATTCACTACTATTTCCCCGTTGTTGGTCGCCGCCGGTGCAATGATTCCACCGGGGCACATGCAAAAAGAGAATACAGAGCGGTTGTTTTCTGTATGAACGAGCTGGTAGGCAGCGGGCGGAAGGCCGGTAACCCGTGGACCTTCCTGTTTTATATAATGGTATTGAATTGAGTTGATAAGTTCCTGCGGATGTTCTACACGCACTCCCAGGGCAAAAGGTTTGGCGTGAATTTCTTTTTTTTTATCATGGAGCAGTTTAAAAATATCTCTTGCTGAATGGCCTGTTGCGAGAATGACGGCATGGGCATGAAACCTGTCCCCGTCCGATGTTTTGATTTCAGTGATTTTTTGACCCGACTCCGACCAGTCGATCAGTTTTTTATTAAAATGAAATTCGCCCCCACATTCAATGATATAATCACGCATGGAACTGATGATGCCTGGTAATTTGTTGGTGCCAATATGGGGGTGGGCTTCATAGAGAATGTTTTCTTCAGCGCCAAAGCGAACAAACAGGTCCAGTATGCGCTGAACATTGCCCCTTTTATTGCTCCGGGTATATAGTTTGCCGTCGCTATAGGTACCTGCACCTCCCTCTCCGAAACAATAATTGCTTTCGGAATTCATGAGGCCTTCTTTATTAAGGCTTGCCAGGTCCCGGCGGCGGGCACGGATATCCTTGCCTCTTTCTATGATTATGGGTTTTATGCCTGACCGGATCAGGTGAAGAGCGGCAAATAATCCTGCGGGCCCCGCACCAATAATCAGGACCGATTTTAAGGCTTGTTTAATATCCTGCAGGGGTTGTTGAACCATATCACGTTGCTGATAGGGCTCATCAATATATACGGAAGCGGTAAGCAGGATATGCGGAAACCTGGATCTGGCATCCAGCGATCTTTTCAACAGATGAAAACCGGTAATATTATTTTCCGAACGGCCGGCCTCTTTCGCCAAAAGGCCCCTGATCAATTGTTCATTCGTCGCATCGATGACCGGAACCTTTATCTGTATTTTTTTTTGCATCCGGTAAGAAAGAAGGACAGAAAGTACTAAATTTTTTGTAGCTGGTAAAACTAGGATAAGTATATTTCAAAAAAAATTATCAGTGTAGTTTTTGATCAGGTAGTTTACCTGAACTAACTGGTATACCGTGCTTTACTCTATGCCCAATCTAAGGCCTTCAACAGGGGCTAATTTTTTTTTCAAAAAAACTTTAGTTAAAACTGAATGCTGTCAAAATATCTGTATCTTCAATCGAGCCTCAACCAAATCATATGGAGAAATATTTTAAATCAATAATATCAATTTTCCGCCTCTCCATTTTAATTTTCTCTAAACCTGCGTCCTTACTGTGTTTTGTTGATCCTTCTCTTTTTACCTGTAACCGGGTAAAGGCGGTTTATCGATGTCCGCCTCGAAGTACAGACGGGCGAAGTACGGGTTAATCTGACTACTGCTATTTATCGGCAAATTTGTTCTTTTTGAATTAGTGAATAAATTATTTTATGTCTTGCTGTGCTTCTGGAGGCTACCTGAAATTACCAATTAATAAAAAATTTTTTATTCCCGAATTAATATTGATATTCGTCCCCCCGCAAAAAAATCCGCCCTCGAAAATCTTAACTTAAAACAATTTTTTTACCAGCCTTAAACTGTTTTTTTTGTAATGCCGAAAACCTTTGAAAAAGTCTGGGCCAATTGTCTTGAGATCATTAAAGATATCGTAGAGTGGCAGCATTATAAAACGTGGTTTGAACCCATTCGTCCGGTTGAGTTGAAAGTGAACATTTTGGTTATCCAGGTGCCGAGTCAGTTTTTTTATGAATACCTGGAAGAACACTATGTGAATTTATTGGCAAAAACTTTGCGTAGGATATTGGGAAAAGATGCGCAACTGGAATACCGGATTATGGTAGACAGTGGCAATCAACAAAACAAACCTTTAACAATGGATGTTCCAGCACATAGTTATAAAACGATCTCCAATAGCGAAATGGATTTCCCCCTGATCATCAACAATCCGGTGAAGAATCCTTTTGTGATTCCCGGATTGAAGAAAATGCAAATCGATTCGCAGCTGAATCCGGTTTATACTTTTGATGTATTCATAGAAGGCGACTGTAACCGTGTAGCCCGCAGGGCTGGAAAAACCGTTGCGGAGAAACCGGGAGCTAACTCCTTTAATCCATTGGTAATATACGGAGGAGTAGGGTTGGGTAAAACCCATCTTGCCCAAGCCATTGGTAATGAAGTTCGCCGGGCCCATCACAATAAAGTAGTATTGTACGTGAGTTCAGAGAAATTCATCAATCAGTTTATAGATCACAGCCGAAATAACGCCATTAACGACTTCATTCATTTTTACCAGTTAGTGGATGTGTTGATTATCGACGATGTGCAGTTTTTCAACCGGGCTGAAAAATCCCAGGATGCCTTTTTCGCCATCTTCAATCACCTGCATCAAAGTGGCAAGCAATTGATTCTCACTTCTGACAAACCGCCGAAGGACCTGGAGGGTGTTCAGGAGAGATTATTAAGTCGTTTCCGCTGGGGACTGAGTGCAGATCTGACCATTCCGGATTATGAAACCAGAATTGAAATACTGGAGCGCAAGATGAAGAATGACGGATTGGAAATGCCTAAAGAAGTGGTAAAATATCTGGCATATAATATTAATAGCAATGTACGTGAACTGGAAGGTGCATTGATTTCCCTTCTGGCACAGTCTTCGCTTAACAAGAGGGAAATTGATCTGGAATTGTCGAAGAAAGTATTGAGAAATTTTGTTAAGACGAGCAGTAAGGAAATAACTATAGAAACCATCCAGCGCATGGTTTGTGAGTACTTTGATCTGCCTTACGACAAACTCCTTCAGAAAACGAGGAAGCGTGAAATCGTGCAGGCACGGCAGATAACAATGTACCTGGCAAAAGCATTTACAAAGAACTCATTAAAAACCATTGGTGAGCATTTTGGAGGTAGGGATCATACAACGGTCATACATTCCTGCCAGACGGTTAAGGATCTGATGGATACTGATAGCCTGTTCCGCGAAAATGTTACGGAGTTACAACAGAAAGTGCAGCTCGCGGCAATGTGAGAAAAAATAAAGTGACAAGAAATAAAAATTGATAGACCCATCTTTCCGGTGGGTTTTTTATTTCAACGCTTTTTGCATTAAGCCCTTGGCTTCAGACTCTGGGCCAGGTTTGGGGGTGGCTTTTTATGTGATATTTTCCGGCGCAACATCATTAAAGCGACCGATCTTTTCCTGTCTCTTTGAATGATATTATGGATAACATGGATGATGTTCATAGTCCCTGGATAATTGTGTTGAGGAAATGATGAAACCGGAGACCAAAAAATCCAAAGAAAACAGTAGCAACCAGATAACCTGCGATAAAACAACTAAACAAAAGCTTTTTGGATACAGGTTGTGTATTTTCAAACAGGGAAAACAGTAAATGCTTCATAGCTGGATTTAAAGGATATTGGATACGGGTTAAACTCGGTTGAGCTTCAGTTTATTGTGCTGGAATAAGAGTTTTTGTTTAAGGCATTGAAAATGCGGAAGGTTTACAATTAATCTTTATTTTTGCATCCCCTTCAAATAGTTGACAGTTGACAGTTAACTGTTGACGGTATTGCCTTAAGCTTTGAGCTTTAAGCTTTCAGCTTTAAACGGAGAGGTGCCTGAGTGGCCGAAAGGGCCGGTTTGCTAAACCGTTATACGAGCTTAAACTTGTATCGAGGGTTCGAATCCCTCCCTCTCCGCTGAACCAATGAAATGCTCTCGAAGGGGAGCATTTTTCGTTTCGATGCGAGGCAAGCTTGCTCGTCGGAGCCATGAAAGGAAAAACGTTTAAGCGCATAGCGGCGCACTTTATTGGTTCCGCAGGTCCCCCTACTGGGATGGCCGAAGGCTAATCCCTCCCTCTCTGCTGAAATCAAATAATTTAGTAGTACTTAAAACAAGAAACCCGCAAATACACTACTTGCGGGCTTTCTGAGACAAATATTAGGTATGTCAAAATGATATACTAACTAACCTTATTTAGGAAGAGTTTTTAAAACATTTTCGCTGATAGTAACAGGATATTTCTTCTTTAATTCTTCAATCCAATGGATTTCCAATTCGTTCTCATACTCAGTTATCATTAATTTTCGCGCTTCATCGAATGTTCTCGGCGACATAGCCGCAGCGGTAGAAACAATAGCTTCCGCTCCGGGTTTTCTCCCAAGGTTTTTGCCATTTACTTCAATATATTTTTTTAATCCTTCCGAATCAACAGAAGCTCTGTTCCAAACCCGGCGTTGCATGATTTCAAACAAAAGACTGCCATCACGAAATTCACTTACCTGTGCTGCAAATAGCGGATTGTACTTTTCAAGATGTTCTTTATAGTATTCAAACGCTACTGTCTGGCGGAATAAATCTAAAATTTCTGAATTTTTCTTTCCATTGGTTATGCTTGAGAAATACTTCAAGCTGTTCCGGTAGGCGATCCAGTCTCCGACATTGTATTTTTTGTCCTGGAATTGAAAAAGTACCGACTGGTCCGTGATTCCCGCATCCGAAGCAGGTTTTTTATCTTTTAGGAGACTATCTGTATAATCCCATAGGCGTTTTTCAGAAGGAATATATTGCCTGAACCCGGTTTGTTTCAATATTGTTCGTAGCAGATGTTGTCTTGAAACGGCAATCCGCGGATCGGATTTTATATTTTCTTTCAATTCGTCAATTGTTTTCTTGTCAGCAACTGCAGACACCGGTTTTCTAGCAATCCTATTAACAATATGGAACATGAATGACTCATAATATTCACTTAAGTTGCCATCCTTATTCAGGTTAGAACTTGCCTTTGCGAATACTTCCTCATATTTCGCGATTCCGGATTCAGGCAAAACGCCATCCAATTGGTAGGATAAATTATTTCTACTATATTTTCTGGACAAGGCATCAAAATCAGCACCCTTTTTAAGAGCCAGATAAATAGAATCTGCTCTAAAAAGTGTTTTCTGTCTTTCTATTTCTTCAGCTTCATCAGGAATATTGAGCAGTATTTGTGCAATTCTGATGTGGGCCTTAGCATGCCGTTTCGCAGTCTTCTTCAAAATAATATAACCACCATCGGTACGAAAAACCGGACTGAATTTTGTCAGTGGAGTCTGGTAGGCAACGGTTTCAATGGAATACGGCAAATCGAAAACTGTAACATAACCCAGGTCGCCCAAGTTATCCTTTGCAAAAGGATCTTCTGAATATTTCAACGCGACTTCATTAAAATCCTTGTGGTTTTTTAATTCCCGGTAGGCAGCGTTGATTTTTTTCCAGGCCTTGGCGATTTCTGTGGGGGAGGAATCTTTGGAAGCTGCTACAAAGATGCATGATATACGAAGATCATACTGGCTTCTGACAAAAGCTTCTTTTGTCATTTGATTCAGGCTTCCTTCATCATAGAGATACTGATCAACTATCTGGTCTTTAAAATTTTGCAGTTCAGTAATCAGTTCCGCCAGTGTGTCCAGCCTTTCATCATAGGCTTCCTGTACTTTTAGCTTGTATCTGATATAAAGGTTCAGGTAATTACGGTAAGCGCTATCCGTGACCCTGACCTTAGAATTATTTTTCCGGAACGCCAAAAGAAATTCACTACGCGAAATGGTTTGACTTCCGTAACGGACCAGGGTCTGGCCATAAAATGAATAAGAGGAAAGAGTCAACAGAAAGATCAGAAAAACATTCTTCATTTCAGAGAGTATTGGACATTTTCAGTTTAAGCTGATGACTTCACTTATCTCCTGATAAATGAGTTTCTTCGCCACGGTCGTTTTTTGCTATCTCAGTAGAGTAAGATAAGAATCAAATCGCGCCTTCCAAGGCGAACGTAAATAAAAAAGAATAAACGTTATCGTTGTTTTTATTTTTAGTACCGGATCGCTGCAGGTAATCTCCCCTCTGCGTGATCACGGCGATTGTAATTGCTTTTTCTATATCATTTTATAAGAGCCAGATCAGTTTGGGATTTCGTAGTTGCCAGTTTGAATAAACTTCCGGAAAACTACATTCCTTTTAGAGGCACTGTAAGAAACCCCATCTCATCGACTTTTTGGCGTGGTTTTTGAAACCTCAGGGTAGCTTTTTTATAAATCCAATATCCGTGAGCTATGAACGAAAAGCCAAAAGCGCTTACACCTAAATGTAAGACTACTAACAAGTTAGGAGAATTATTATACTTTTTAATCTTCGCAGTTACTACCATCATGGGGAATTTAATCCCTGCGGTAACTCTCGCCAATAATTCAACTCCATTCTCAGTCTCTGAAATTTCAATAAATAATCACAATTTTATTGAGCTGCCAATCATAATGCGCAGCAAGGTCAGCGATGTGGGCTACCTGCTTCGTGACAATATCAAAGTATTGTCGGGAAATGGTGTTACAGTAAACGCCGGGCCCGATCAGAACCTCTCGGCTGGTACCATTCAGGCTAGTCTTGCAGGAGTAATGACAGGCGGAAGCGGTAGTGCCGGAACTGTAAATCTGGTAGTGATCTTTGGAGAAAGTAATGCTTCAGGAGAAGCCCCAAATTCCGCTTGTAGTTCCGGTGAACTCGCAGCAAGGACCAACACGAAAATATGGAATGATAATGCTAATACATTTCAATCCATGCAGATAGGAGTGAACAATCAGATTCAGCAAGGAGTAAATCCTACAAATGTACACGGTTTCGAAAATGGATTAGCCAATGCAGTTGATGCAGGTCAACTTGGCCAGCCTACCTACCTGGTTAAATTAGGTAGTCCGGGAGCCAGGATCGACGAATGGTTAAATGGCGGGACGCCACAAAATGGTAATATGGGTTGGTCTGTGGTCGTTGCACGTATGAACGCAGCGATTAATTACCTGAACTCCCAGGGAATACCTTTCAAGATTACCGTTTGGGAATCCATCGGTATAAACGATTACAATGAAGGAACCAGCAATGCCAATTTTCAGAGTCGCATGGTGCAGTTCCGCACTGATTTCAGGAATCTTTATGGTGCCAGTATACCTTTCCTGACCACTCTTTTTTTCGCCAGTCATCCGTATGATCCGGTGATTCAGTCCATTTCTGATAATGATCCACAGCATACCAGTCAGGCAATTTTTACCGATGATGCCCCTCGGCAACCGGACGGCGCCCATTGGACTTACGCGGGTTATAAGATTATCGCAGGCAGGATGGCTACTGCGATGCCGGCTGTGGGCGGCACAACGATCACAACTACTACCTGGACGAAAGTATCAGGTCCGGCTGGCGGCAATATCGGTTCTCCTAATAATCTCAATACCAATGTTACCGGCTTGCAGGCCGGTACTTATATTTTTCAGCTGTCAGCTATCCAAAACGGCA
>Ga0209863_10000200_pt1 | contig 37642 bp, 35 predicted proteins | sample OrgsoiDNA2013046_FD_185796 | JGI IMG/M metagenome (GOLD analysis project Ga0209863, IMG submission 185796) | Permafrost soil microbial communities from the Arctic, to analyse light accelerated degradation of dissolved organic matter (DOM) -... | ecosystem: Environmental > Terrestrial > Soil >...
AATAGTATCAAAGGAATGATACTGGCAAATGAACAGCAAAAAGCCTCCAGGTACCTGAGTAAGTTTGCGCTCATGATCCGGGTCACCCTCAATCAGTCCAGAGAAATATTTACTACTTTATATGAAAACCTGGAACACCTGGAAAATTACCTGTTGATGGAGAAACTTCGTTTTGACGACTCATTTTCTTACCGGATAATAGTGGATGATTGCCTGGACAAAGAAGAAACACTCATTCCCACTCTAATGATTCAGCCTCTGGCAGAAAATGCCATCTGGCATGGACTGATGCCCAAGGAAGGAGAAAAAAAATTATTGATCAGTTTCACTCAAAAAGAGGAAATCATTTATTGCACGATTGAGGACAATGGAATTGGAATCGATCGTGCGGAGGAACTAAAAAGAGTTCATAAACCTTCACATCAGTCTGTTGGCCTCAATAACCTCCGCAATCGCATTAAAATTATGAACGAGAAATATGATATCGGATGCAATCTGGAGATAAGTGACCTGGGTCAGTCAGAAAAAGAGAAGTCCGGCACTTCTGCATTGTTATACTTTAATGTTATCACCAATAAACTAATATTATGAAAGCAATCCTGGTAGATGATGAACCCGACGGAATAAAGACTCTGAAGAAAATGCTGGAACTTAATTGCCCGGAAGTGGAAATTGCAGCCACCTGCGGTAATGCACTGTTTGCAAGACAAAAACTGGAGGAAATTAAGCCCGACCTGGTTTTTCTGGATATTCGGATGCCGGGGAAAAGCGGCCTGGACATGTTGGCGGAAATGCCTGAAAAGGATTTTGAAGTCATTTTCGTTACAGCGCATAACGAATATTTGCTGCAGGCCTTGCAATTCAGCGCTGTGGATTACCTGATGAAACCAGTCGATGAAGACCGGCTAACAGAAGCTGTACAAAGAGTGAAAAAGAGAATTCAGCATGAAAAGGGAATGGGTCACACGGAAACCCTGTTACACAATATAAACAAAGCCGGATCTCCTTTGGAAATGCGACTGGTTCTACCAACGCTAAAAGGGTTTACCATTATAAAACTGGAAGAAATCGTTTATTGCGAAGCCCAGAGAAGCTACACCATATTCCGGCTGGTCAATAATAAAACGATTATGATATCAAAGCCATTATTTGACTATGAGGGAATACTGGCAGGCACAACCTTTCTCAGGGTTCATAAATCTTTTCTCATTAATCTGATTCATATTAAGGAATATCTTCGCGGAGAAGGCGGAACCGTTGTCATGACCAATGGTATGGAAATAGAAGTAAGCCGGAGGAAAAAAGAGTTGTTCCTTACGAAGGTAAAAGAACATTTTAAATATTAAAATAAAAAAAGCCGCCTCAAATAAATCTGGACGGACTTTTTACTGGATAAGGATTAAAGGAATGCGATTAATTTTTATTATTGATTTTATATCCCATTTCTTTGAACATATCCAGGAACGCTTCTGACATTGCCTCGGAAAATAGAAAAAACCTCTTTCCTCGCTTGGAAAATAACCGGATAAAATATAATTTTAACTTCATACTTGGGTACGTATAGACTGCAAGTAAATATGAAATTTCTTTTTTCTAATCCTCTTTTCTCCTTACGGCAGTTATTAATTCATTAAAGGTGGCCATCTGCTTTTCAAAGGCAAAGATCCCTTACAATCCTTCCTGATCACATCAGCCTTGTTTTCATATTAACAATTTTCCTGAATACCGGTAGGCAAATGAGATTTACCGAAGATAAAATTGCTGCCTCCGTTGGAACATTTCAGCTTTATTAAAGTCAATTGGAATATACTTTTAACCCTTGATTAGCTAATCAGGAAATTCCTTCCGGACAGAAGATAGACCGGGAGTAGATAATAAATCAGGAAGGTGGTGGAACCGGGAACAGCTTGATGACGGCAACCGGTTCCTTTTTCAAAGTGTGAGAATGATAAAATTAAGTGTTGTGAAAAAACTAATCTGCATATGCGTTCTTTAACAATTACTCCAAACTCTTTCGTAAGTAATGTGCGGGATACCGTAAAATCTCAACGTATTGAATCTATAGATTTTCTGAGGGGAATCGTTATGATCATCATGGCCCTGGATCATGTTCGCCATTTCTTTCACAGGGAAGCATATTTCTTTGAACCAACAGACCTTAACCATACAACAGTCACTTTATTTTTCACCAGATGGGTAACACATTTTTGCGCCCCTGTTTTTGTTTTTCTGGCGGGAGTATCAGCCTATTTATATGGAATCAAAAAAACCAGGAAGGAAGTATCACAATATCTTTTTTCCAGGGGTATATGGCTGGTATTTATAGAACTTTTTATCATCGGCCTTGGGCAAACATTCAATCCAACTTATCCTTACTTTAATTTACAGGTAATCTGGGCCATCGGTATTAGTATGATTGTGTTGTCGGCCTTGATTTATTTAAACAGGCAGGTTATGCTGGTAATTGCCTTTTTATTGATTGCAACCCATAATCTTTTAGATCATATGCATATTGCAGGCAACGGGCTGGCAGCTTTTGTGTGGTCCGTTTTGCACGAACCGGCATCTTTTGGTTTCGGCCGGTTCCATATATTTGTTCAGTATCCGATATTGCCCTGGATCGGGATACTTGCCATCGGATACTATCTGGGAAGTTTATTCAGCTCACATTATGACCCTGAAAAAAGGATGAAATTCCTGATTTTGCTGGGTTTCGTTGCGATCGAACTTTTTTTATTTCTGAGGACCTTGAATTTATATGGAGACTCCGCATTTTGGTTCAACCAGAAGGGTGCTGTACTTACTTTATTGTCATTTCTGAATGTTACCAAATACCCTCCGTCCTTCCTTTATATTCTAATAACCCTTGGACCGGCGATGATTTTCCTTGCCGTCGTAAATAAGCCTCTTGGCCCGTTTGCCCAAAAAATTGTTGTATTCGGAAGGGTGCCATTTTTCTATTATGTGATTCATATTTACCTGATCCATCTGATTGCAATGATCGCGGGATATTTTTCCGGCTTTAACTGGACGGATATGGTATTGTCTGACAAAGTAAACCGTGTTCCTCAATTAAAAGGTTTCGGGTTTAATTTGTCTGTTGTATACCTGGTATGGATGCTCTTAATACTCGCTTTATACCCTTTGTGTAAATGGTACGATCAATATAAAAGAACCAATTTGCCGGCTCAAAAATGGTTGAGCTATATATAATTTATCCATAGTATGTTTGTTCTAACATACTATGCTTTTTAATTCATTTCCTTTTTTACTTTTTTTCCTTGGAGTCACAATTGCATACTATGCGGTTGGTCATACCTGGCGATGGCTTTTACTGCTCCTGGCAAGTTGCTATTTCTACGCTTTTTTGATTCCGGGCTATTTACTGGTTCTGTTTCTGATTATCGGAATTGATTTTGCAGCGGGCATTTTAATTGAATCTCATGTAGGAAAAACGCGCAGATTTTATTTGGGATTGAGTATCGTCAGCAACCTGGGGGTGCTCTTCCTTTTTAAATACCACAATTTTTTTGTTGAAAACCTGAATCTGATCTCAGGAAATATTTCCTCCAATCCGATATTATTTTTTACCTGGAAATGGGCACTCCCGATAGGCCTTTCGTTTCATACTTTCCAGGCCATGTCATATACAATCGATGTGTACAGGGGAGGCCAAAAAGCAGAAAGGCATATTGGCATATATGCGCTATATGTAATGTTCTATCCGCAGTTGGTTGCCGGACCAATAGAACGTTCGCAAAACCTCATCCCACAGTTCTACGAAAAGAAAACCATAAATTATGATGGGATCGTCGCAGGACTAAAATTCATGTTATGGGGATTTTTTATGAAAGTGGTCGTTGCAGACCGGCTGGGAATCTATGTGGATTATGTATTTAAGGACGTGGCAATACACAGTCGATTGGCATTGATAACGGCAACCTTATTCTATACTTTTCAAATTTATTGTGATTTTGCCGGGTATTCATTAATTGCCCTGGGGTCTGCAAAAGTAATGGGGTTCAGGTTATCGAATAATTTCAGGAGACCTTATCTCGCCGTTTCCTTAAGGGATTTCTGGCAACGATGGAATATTACACTTTCACAGTGGTTCAGGGATTATTTATACTATCCAATGGGAGGAAGCCGGGTAGCTGCAGCAAAATATGTATTTAATATAACTGTGGTTTTTATTTTGAGTGGATTATGGCATGGAGCCAACTGGACTTTTATAGTCTGGGGCCTTTTGCATGGTTTTTACATTCTGGCCGGTCATCTTCGTCGAAACCGGTTTCCAAAATTAGTTTTCAACCGGGTTGTTGAAATTATATTGACATTTCTTCTGGTAAGTTTCGCATGGATTTTTTTCAGGTCACAAAATATCCGGGAAGCTTTCATCCTGATAAAAAGAATATTTGATCCGAAAACGGTGCGGATAATCGGTGGGGAATTTGATGAACGGTCGCTGCTGATTTATTCTTTAACAGGCATTGCTACTGTTATAACTGTGGATATCATGACAGAATATTTCCCACAAAAAAATATCTTATTACATAGTCGAAATGGCTGGATCCGGATGGCGGGCTGTGTCGGGCTTATCGTGGTGATCATTTTGTTTGGAGTTTTTGATGGGAGCCAATTCATTTACTTTCAATTTTAAACACTTATGAAATTAAATGGGTTCATCCGGAAAATTTTAATTGTCTTGATTTGTCTGATTCTTCTGGACAAAGGCCTGGGCAGCCTGCTTCAGCATTTTTATTTTAAGATCCGACATGGGGAACAAGGCAGGACCAATTATGCCGTTGATTCATGTATTTCTGAAACGGTTATCCTGGGTTCTTCGAGGGCGGCCCATCACTATGTATCGCCTGTAATTTCTGATATTTTGAAAACCTCCTGTTACAACGCGGGAAAAGATAAACAACGGATGGTATACTGTCTTGCGATATTGAATATGTTCTATAAACGGTATTCGCCCAAAGAGATCATCCTGGACCTGAATCCCACTTCATTTGAAAGAAATGAAAACGGGATGGACGAGTTAGCGATCCTTTTACCTTACTACTCATCACATCCTGAGATCAGATCTGTTTTAGATCAACGCAACCGCTTCGAGTGGATTAAAACAAAGTCGAGCCTGTATTGTTTTAATTCATTACCCCTGAAAATCATCTTCAATAATTTATCGAATCAAAGGGATGCCAACGAAATAAGTGGATATGTGCCATTGGTTATTCAAAAAGAGATCATTCCGGGTACACCTGATGATTTACCGCCGTCGGAGCCTGTGGACAATGGTATTGTTGAAATTTTCAGGAACATCATTCAACTGGCAAAAACGCATCATTCCAAATTGTATGTTGTCGTCTCACCTATATATTTTCGTCTTCCAAAAAGTCTTCCTTCCATGATCATTGCGAAATCTATTTGTTTGGAAGAAGGAATACCCTTCCTGGACTACGGACAGGATCCCCGATTCCTTAATCACGGGCCCGAAATGTTTCTCGATATGGGTCATCTGAATGATTCCTCTGCGATCCTGTTTTCCACAATTTTAGCGGGTGACTTAAATAAAATCAGATAAAAATCTGGATTTAATTTTTACCGTGCATCATCGTACTTCTGTCGATGGTTTGATAATTTGAGGGAATCTGAAACATGTTTGCCGGGATTTCTTTTTTCTCGTAGCTCGTCAGCTCTGTCTTTAATGTACCATTTTGTGATTTGACAACAATTCCACTGGCTCCGGCTGCAGTAAGTAGTTGATACACCAGTCCGCCCGCTGCATAATATAAAAATTCAGATCCCACGTATAAGCCGCTGATTCCCAAATCCTTTGTTATCCAGAGATCTTTCCTGGATGCTCTTATAGTAATTATAAAATGATCGCAGGAAAAGTTGCCAACTTTTTCGCTGCCTGCATTCTGTACGGAAATATCTTTTTCAGTCAGCTTTGCGACAGAATCCATCAGGATTTCCGTGTAACCGGAAATGGATGCCATTTTCATATCAGGTATTAATTTGATTTCTTTTTTGTTTGCCAGGTCAAAGATGATTATGTGCTGATCTTTTGCCGCAGAAACATTGGCAATGCCGTTATTTAAGGGAACTATTTTAGCCTCTATTCGGACTTTCTCCGGAGTCAGGTAAACATCCATAAGCACCTGGTTTTTTAAAGTACAGTCGTAATGAAGAACACCCTGAAATTGTGCAAAGCATACGTTGTATAAGATTGAGAACAGGAGAAAAGGAATGATACGTTTCATTTAATAAGGTTTAATTACTTAAAGGTAAAATTTGATAATGAAATTTTTACATGGGATTAACATTCCGTTCATGTCGGAGTATGTCCTTTGTTTCAAAGCACTACCAAATGAAAAAAACTACAATCTTTTATCAAAGAAATCCGGGGACTGACGAAAACAGATTCAGTAAAGTAATTTTTAGTCTTGTTTTGATAGTCCTCTTTTTTGCAGGATGTAGAAAAAACGATATTCCTCCGTTTCCGGGTCAGGTGGATAAAATAAAACATGTTGTCGTTATCTATCTGGAGAATCACAGTTTTGACAATTTGTACGGACAATTTGCAGGCGCCAATGGACTATCAAATGCCAGCACTTCGAATACAACACAGGTAGATATCTCCGGAAACCCATATACGTTTCTGCCACCTGTTTCAGGAACATTGGCTTTCCCGACAAATCTTCCCAATACATATTTTAATATCGATCAATACGTACCAAATGACCAGATGACACCCGATGTTTTACATCGTTATTACCAGGAACAACTGCAGATAGACGGGGGTAAAATGGACAAATATGCTTTATATAATACTTCGGCAGGATTGTCCCAGGGTTACTACAAAACCAGTTTATTGCCTTTATTAAATATGGCCCAGAATTATACACTCTGCGATAATTTCTTCCATAGTGTTTTCGGCGGGTCTTTCTTAAATCATATGTGGCTGATAGCGGCAGCCAGCCCTGTTTTTCCAAATGCTCCGGTGACCTCAATTGCTAAACTGGATGCTTATGGTAATTTAGTTACGGACGGGGCCGTTACGCCGGATGGGTATGTAGTCAACACAAGTTATTCTGTAAATGCCCCTCATCCCGCTTCCGCAGCCATAGCAACCCTGGTTCCCAATCAGACCTTACCTACCATAGGAGACAGGTTATCTGATAAAAATGTGTCCTGGGCCTGGTATTCGGGGGGATGGGACCAGGCGCTTGCAGGCAGCCCTGATCCGACCTTTCAATTCCATCATCAGCCATTTATATATTTTGCCAATTACGCCGATGGAACAAAAGCAAAAAAAGATCATTTGAAAGATGAATCAGAATTCATAACGGCCGCAAAAAACGGAACGCTTCCCAGCGTATCATTTATAAAACCATTGGGAATAAATAATGAGCATCCGGGTTATTCGGACGTAGAAGGGGGAGAAAATCATACTTTGGAATTGATCAATGACGTCCTGAACGGTCCAAATGGCGACGATGCTGTGATCATCATTACCTACGATGAAAACGGTGGTTTCTGGGATCATGTTGCCCCTCCTGTAATTGACAAGAAATGGGGACCGGGTACCCGTGTTCCCGGAATCATCATATCCCCATTTGCAAAAAAAGGATTTGTCGATCATACACAATATGAAACAGTCAGCATTCTGTCTTTTATCGAAAAGAGATGGAATCTGAATCCTTTGTCGGACCGGGACAAAAACGCTAACCCTTTTGACAATGCTTTCGATTTTACAAACTATACATCGAATCATAAATAGTTAAGGGATAACCGACATTTAGAGGAGCAGCTGAATTTAGTTGCTCCTCATTTATTTATATACCTTATTTCGTCGGAACCGTTAAATCCTTACTGAAGATTGTATATTAGTCATTTCTTATTCGGCTGATGAAGAGATACACACAGTTATTTTCCCTGCTGTTTTTGATTACCTGTTATGTTTCCGTTTACTGTAAACAAAAGGTAATGGCTCCGGAAAAGGTGATTGCACAGACATTATTAAGGCAAATCGACAGTTTTGCCCTGGTCTGCGGTAAATTAAAATCTGAAACCGAATCCGGCTCTTCTAATGGAAAACAATTACAACAAATGTTTCTCCAGGTCAGACTGGCTTATAAGAAGTTAGAGTGGGCTGCCGAATATTTCGAACCAGTTACATCGAAAACCATTAACGGCCCACCGGTACAGGAAGTGGAAATTTCAGGTCAGGTGATTGAACCATCCGGCTTGCAAATTATGGAGGCCCTGCTGTTTCCGTTTTATGATACTGCGCGAAAGAATGAGTTGTTAAGACAAATTACCATTTTGCAGGTAGGTGCCGGTAAGTATAAAACCAGGTTTGTCAATGTAGATATTTTAGACTGGCAGGTATTTGATGCAGCCAGGCTTGAAGTGTTCAGGGTGGAAACGTTGGGAATTACAGGCTTTGATAACCCGCAGACACAAAAAAGTATGGAGGAATCTGCGGCCGCCCTGGAAAGTCTAGAAACAGTGCTTACCTATTACGGAACTAAAGAGGAGGAAAATTTAGCCGGCAAATTTGCTGGCGCCATCGGTTATCTGGCTTCCAGTCCGGATTTCAATGGATTCGACAGGATGGAATTCATTACAGCCTATTGTAATCCGATTACAACCGGCATTGCCGTGCTGGAAAATAAATTGAATATTCATGTTATCAGGTATAACCGGTTGCTGAACCAGGATGCAAAAACCCTTTTTGACAGCAATGCCTTTAACGTAAATGCTTATGCGCCGGATCATTCATCTTTTATATCAAACGATAAAATACAACTGGGTAAAGCACTATTCTCTGATCCAATCCTGTCCGGTTCCGGGAAAAGAAGTTGCCAGTCCTGCCATCAGCCGGGGAAAGCATTTACTGACGGACTGGTAAAAAATACCATTATCGATAAGAATGATTTATTGGAAAGAAATACACCGACGCTGATTAACGCTGCACTTCAGCCGGCATTGTTTTATGATATGCGGGTTACAACGCTGGAAGATCAGTCAGTGAATGTGGTCCAAAGTAGTAAAGAAATGCATGGTTCGATGATGATGTCAGTAAAGCGACTCTGGGAAGATAAAAAGTACCGCCAGATGTTTCTAACGGCCTTCCCCTATGAGGATCCACATCGAATAGACACATTTGAGGTCATGAATGCCATCGGTTCCTACATCAGAAGCCTAGTGTTTCTCAACAGCCGTTTTGACGAATATATGAGGGGCGATAAGTCGAAGATGAATACGGATGAAATCAATGGATTTAACCTGTTTATGGGAAGAGCAAAATGTGCAACATGCCATTACATGCCATTATTCAATGGAACTTTCCCACCGCGGTTTGGGAAAATCGAGGCGGAAGTAATTGGGGTACCCAAATCAATCAGGGAAAATATTATTGATCAGGACATGGGCAGATATGTAGTAGTTAAAGTGGAATCTCTTAAACATGCTTTTAAAACTCCCACAGTGAGAAATGCGGAACTCACATCTCCCTATATGCATAACGGCGTGTTTAATACTTTGGATCAGGTAATGGATTTTTACAATAAGGGTGGGGGAGCGGGCCTGGGAATGAAAATAAAAAACCAGACTCTTCCATTCGATAGCCTGTCGCTTTCCCCAAAAGAACAGAGTGATATCATTGCTTTTATAAAGAGTCTCAACAGCCGGATTCCATGAATGAATGTGGCTTCATAATTTTTTGTTTCCTGGCTATTGAATACTTTGAAATTTAATGGATTTAAAGGAAAATCCGCCTTTTACTGCTTTGATACGTAAACGATAAATACCCTTACCCAGTTGTAGACTTTTGAAAGTTATATTTTCCCAGTTTTCAATCCCGCCGGTCGAAGGGATCTTCACCAGCCGGGGATCGTAGTTCTTATTATTACCCACAGTTAAAACAGCATCATTACTCTCAGCTGACACTTTAAATTCCAGATTATAGTCCGAAGTTTTTGAGACGTTCAAAGTAAACTGAAGCCACTCACCGTCTTCTATGTGTCCGACGTAGTAGGTTCCTTTTTGAATGGAATCTTCGTAAATATCAACTCCGTCGTTCCGATATGTTCTGCCCCGGTTGCCCGCACTTTCTTTGCCTGTGGAGATACGATAGTTAGCGGTGTCCATATCATAATAAGCCGAACCGTTTATTCCCAGATCATAATCAACAGCATTGATGTTGATGCCCGGCGAAATATTATTTTCTTTGAACGGAATTGCCTGATTGGTGAAAGGTTGCCTGATCATGGCGTCAATAACATCACGGTGTAAAATATTGTTTTCATTTTTTGCCTGCTTGGCGAGCTCCATTACGCTACCATATACATTATAAGGAGGCTGTACCTGCTTTCCATTCCAGAAATCGACCAGAGAATCGTAACCCGGGTTGGACTTTATTTGAAGTGGATTATTATTGCCAAGTTTTTTCAAGGGCCACCATGACCAGCCGATATTATTATCTTCAAACAATCGGATAGCTTCTGTGAACCAGGTATTTGAATTTTCACCCGTTTCACCCAGCCAGACCGGTATGTTATATTGTTCACGGAAGTTTATAATATGCTGAATGGATTGCTGATCATTATGATTCCAGTACTTATGAAAACTGAGGACCATATTTTTATCCCAGGGTCCCAACATGCCCTTATAGTTATTTCCCCAACCGTTTCCTTCGATTATGATAATATGATTTTTATCTACTTCCCGGATAGCACTGGTAATTTCTACCAGTAATTGTTTCAGCGGAATATTCTTTTCTTCACGGAGACCGTTGCGATCGTTCAGGCTGTCTTCAAAACCCCAGTTTGGTTCGTTTAAAATATCATATCCGCCAATTGTAGTTTCATTGGCATAATGGGATGCAATTCTTTGCCATAAAGCAATTGTCTTCAGCCTGTTTGCTTCGCTTTGCCATAAAGAAGGCTTAGAAGGATCCCGGTCAGAAATATTCAGATCATTTCCCTGTCCGCCCGGTGCCGCATGCAAATCAAGAATTACATACATATGATTTGCCTTGCACCAGGATACAAGACTGTCCGTGAGGGCAAAGCCGACAGTTAGCCAGGTATTTTTTATCGCATCGGATTCCTGATCCACGGGTAATGTAAACAGATTGTAATGCATGGGAAGGCGAACGGAATTAAAGCCCCAGGCATGCAGTGAATCAATATCAGATTTTGTGGTATGATTGGAAAGCCAGGCTTGATAGAATGCCTGCGTTTGTTGTTTGCCCAACAGCGTTTCAATATGTTGTTTTATTTTGTATTGCTGCCCATCTTTATTCAGGTGCAACATATAACCTTCCTGTACCATCCAACCGCCTAATCCTACCCCCCGAAGTAATACGTTGTCCCCGTTTTCATTGACGATTTTTTTACCATCCGCCTTTAAAAAGCCCTGGCAATATAATCGCGTTGATAAGGTGGCAAGACAAAACGTTAGATATAAAAGAAACTTCCATTTCATGATGATTCAGCTTTATGGGAACAGGTATTAAGGTAATCAGGAGAAACTTATTAACTTCATTTTTTATATTCGATGAAGAATAAAATTAATGGATTAAGTGAGGATAAATTTTTTTAAATGAATCTTATCATACGTCCCGTTGCCCGCGCCGATTACGAACAATGGCTGCCACTATGGATCGGCTACAATGCTTTTTACGGTCGAACAGGCCCCACTGCACTTGCAGATGAAATAACCCATACAACCTGGGATCGTTTTTTTGAAGAATCAGAACCGGTTCACGCACTGGTCGCTGAAATGAATGGCAAGCTTCTTGGCCTGACCCATTACCTTTTTCATAGAAGTACAACCGCTATAAAACCGGTTTGTTATTTACAGGATTTGTTCACTGATGATACTATGCGGGGAAAGGGAATCGGAAGAGCGCTGATAAATGGGGTATATGAACGCGCCGGTCTGGCGGGTTCTACACGCGTCTACTGGTTCACACATAAAACGAATTCTACGGCGATGCAGCTATACAACAAAGTCGCTGACGAATCCGGATTTGTGGTTTACAGGAAAATATTCTGACCTTTATTTTCTTCACGTCTATAAGCCCTCAAATGGAAATATTTCTTCTACCATTTTCTTTCTGGGTAAAAGATCGGGTCTGATACTTGCCTGGTAAACAAATGAAGCTACTATGATGGCTGCCTGTTTAAGGTCATCCATACGGAGGTAATCATAGGTGTCCATATTGGTGTGATGCGTTTTAGATTCATAATCCAATGGGTCCTGTATAAACTGAAATCCAGGGATGCCTGCCCAATCAAAAGACACATGGTCGGTAGAACCCGTACTCTTCAGGGTTACGGTTTGGGCCCCCAGATCTTTAAAGGGTGCCAGCCATTGTTCAAATATTGGTTTGATAGTGGTATCGCCCTGTGCAAATATTCCCCTGATTTTACCGGATCCGTCATCGAGATTAAAATAGGCGGATATTTTAGACTGTTCGGGTTTCATGATACCGGTTTCGCCATTTCCGAAATGGTTCTTTACATAATTATATGACCCGAGAACACCTTGTTCTTCACCACTCCATAATGCGATCCGGATCGTGCGTTTTGGTTTCAATTGTAAAGAATCCAATAATCTGACAACTTCCAACATGATGACTGATCCTGCTCCATTATCCGTTGCACCTGTTGCGGCATTCCAAGAATCAAGATGGCCCCCGAGCATAACAACCTGGTCCTTTAATAATGGATCGGTACCCGGGATCTCTCCTATTACATTATACCCTTTGCTATTCTCACTGTAAAATTTTCCTTTGATGTTTAAAGACAATTCAACGACATGCCCCGACGCGATGAGCCGTTTAATTTTAAATCCGTCTTCAGATGAAATGACCGCCTCTGGTAACAAAACCGGGCTGCTCGTTTTGTATCCTGAGAAATTTTGTACTGTAACGGTACCATCCCTGTTCGAACCCCTGGAATTAACCACTGCCAGTGCGCCGAATTCCTTTAATCTGATTTTGCCTTTTAATGTGGGTTTAGCAAGATTGAGGAAAAATGCAATTTCCTTGTGGCTGTAAACATAGAGATTTTTGATATTTACAAGTTCACTATCAGTGTACCTGGTTGAAAACGGCTTAAAGTCATCTTCATGTTTTTGGCTGGTATTCGTAATAAGAATGATCTTCCCTTTGATATCTTCTTTATGTTTTTCCAGCCAGGCCGAGTCCTGCAGCTGACTTTCGAGTATTTCAAATAAAGGTGCTCGTATTTCACCATTTGTATTTGCGCTCCAGGGCAATGGATAGCCAATAACAAAACCAGTATAGGGCAGTTTCATTGAAATACTGAATTCTTCAACGTCCCAGCCCCGGCCATATTCACCCCATGCTTCGAATCCGGCATTCTTAAGCCCCCATTTTTTCATAGATTCTATTGCCCAATTGCCGGCACGGGTAAAACCGGGGGAGTTAGTAAGCCGGGAACCGGACACATCTGTTATATAATGGGCTATCTGAGGGATCTGTGAACTGTTTAATTCTGCAGTCCGGATCCTTTGGAACGCTGCAGTGTCAACCTTTTCCACTTGAGCAGGCAGAGGGCTTGCGGAAATCAGAAGAAAAATAAAAGGTACCAGACGGGTGATCATTTTCATAAAAAAATATTGTCCGCAAGTTAGGAAACTAAGGATTTGAATGGTGGGAATGCTAAAACTTCATCCGGAAGCAGGTTGATATAGATACATATTATGTAATATATAAACAATTACATATCAAACTGATGAGAACATTAATTCCTTACCATTTTAGTCATTCTCTGACCCGCCGCAGGTATATTGGCGCCATTTTTTATCATTCCGCTTTTTACTTGTTGCATTATCCAATATTTAAAGCCCTTTTTCAGTTATATACAACTTATAGAAATCGTTGATTTTTAAACTGTTGACGGTCTAAGGTTACGGAAACAGAGAATTTCGGTTTTTGTCGTTTTTCAAATGATTTCAGAATAGCTTTGCAAAAATTTGGGACAGAACTAATATGCAGACATTTAGTGAGTTAAAGAGAAATTTAAAGAAGGACTTCAGCAATTTAAAGAAGATAAAAATTGCCATTTTAGGTGACAGCGCCACTCAGTTTCTCATGCAGGCATTACGCGGGGTAGGTTATGAGAACGGATATGATCTTCAGATCTGGGAGGCAGACTTCAACCAGGTGGAGCGCCAGGTTTTTGATCCGACGTCTGAATTGTATGAATTTAAACCTGAGATCGTCATCATATTTCAATCCGCCCACAAACTTCTTGGAAAATACAATAAACTAAAACCGGAAGAGTATAGCGGTTTGGCGGATTCACGCATGGAGCAGGTTGGCAATATCACAACCACCTTAAACGAACAGCTTAAGGCAAAAATCATATATTATAATTACACGGAAATCAATGATTCCGTATTCGGAAACTATGCTACCAAATTGGAATCATCTTTTTTATTTCAGCTCAGAAAACTGAATTACGAACTGATGGTTTTTGCCGCCAGTCAGTCTAACTTTTACATCTGCGATATTTCGACCATTCAGAACCAGTCAGGCAAGGCTAATTTTTTTCAATCCTCCGTGTACATTAATACCGAAATGGTTTTAAGTCTGGCCATTTTACCTGAGGTTGCAGCAAGGACATTTGATTTGATCGGGACTATGTCAGGCACATTGAAAAAATGTTTGATTGTGGACCTGGATAATACCATGTGGGGAGGAATTATTGGCGACGATGGAATGGAAAATATACAGGTGGGGAGTTTGGGCATCGGGAAGGCGTTTACAGAATTCCAATACTGGATTAAGAAATTGAAAAACAGGGGAATCATCATAGCAGTCTGCAGCAAGAATACAGAGTCTATCGCCAGGGAGCCTTTTGAAAAACACCCTGACATGGTTTTGCATATGGATGATATCGCCGTTTTCATTGCCAATTGGGAAAACAAAGCCGATAATATCCGCCAGATTCAAAAAATTTTAAATATTGGTTTCGACTCCATGGTATTCCTGGATGATAATCCGTTCGAAAGGAATATGGTCAGAGAGAATATTCCGGGAATTACCGTTCCTGAATTGCCCGAAGATCCGGCGGAGTATTTGGAATATTTGTATCAGCTGAATTTGTTTGAAACCATATCCTTTTCAAACGAAGATGCCGAAAGAACAAAACAGTACCAGGTAGAAGCCAAAAGAACTGTTCAGCAAAAAAGTTTTACCAACGAAGACGATTTTCTGAAGAGCCTGAATATGGTTTCCCTTGTGGAACCTTTCAATAAGTTTAATACACCAAGGGTCGCCCAGCTTTCCCAACGTTCCAACCAGTTTAATCTGCGTACGGTACGTTATACAGAATCTGATATCGAAGCGATTGCTGTTTCAAAAGATATCTTTTCTTTTTCATTTACACTGGAAGATAAGTTTGGTGACAACGGTATGATCTGTGTGATCATCCTTAAAAAAGAAGATGAAAAGACGCTGTTTATCGATACCTGGTTTATGAGTTGTCGAGTGCTGAAACGCGGAATGGAAAATTTTGTACTGAATACAATTATCAATTTTACGAAGGAGAAAGGCTATAGCTTTTTGAAAGGAGAGTATATTGAAACGGCGAAAAACGAAATGGTTAAAAATCATTATTTTCAGCTCGGTTTTGAACAATCGGGAAATAAATGGTTGCTGAATACAGAAAAATACGAGAATAAAAAATGTTTCATAAAAATTAAATAGAAAATGGACCGTAGTGAGATTTTAAAGCAGTTGCATGGAATTTTTGCTGACGCGCTGGATAACGATGACGTCAAATTATCGAATGAGACAACTGCTGATGACGTGGAAGGCTGGGATTCCCTTACGCATATCCAGTTAGTAGTGGGTATTGAAAAGCATTTCAAAATCAGGTTTGCTTCCCAGGAAATCCAGAAGTGGAAAAATGTCGGAGAGTTGGTAGAAAGTATTCATAAAAAACTACCATCCTGAGAGTAAGGTCTGGATTCTCTAACCCCTAAACAAGCAAATAAGATACTATGATTTTTACTTCCATAGTGTTTCTGCTATTCTTTGTCATAATAGCCTTATTGTATTATATCCTGCCCGGAAAATTTCAATGGATTTGGTTACTCTTATCCGGACTGTTTTTTTATATGTATGGTAATCCGCTGTACATAGTTGTTCCTGTTTCAATTATTCTTGTTACCTGGTATGCAGGTATGCAAATGGAAAAGTCGGTTTCTCCTGTCAAAGCGTGGCCTTATTATTTGTTTGCCATTATTGCCAATGTGGGATTACTTGTTTTTTTTAAATACACAAATTTCTTTACTTCCTCCGGTTTCGATTTTTTGAATTTTATCAGGCATAAAATATTCCACTCAGAAACGACTTTAAATAACCCTTTATTAATAAAAGTCATAGCCCCTTTGGGGATTTCCTATATCACATTCCAGGCTATAGGTTACCTGATAGAGATAAAAAGGGGAAATCACACAGCGGAAAGAAACCTGGGCCATTTTTCCACCTACCTTCTTTTTTTCCCTAAGATAATTGCCGGGCCCGTGGAAAGGGCGCATGATTTCCTTCCCCAGTTAAAACAATCAAAATCCTTTGCATATGATAATATAAGGAATGGTTTGAGACAGGTTCTATGGGGAATGTTTAAAAAAATTGTGATTGCAGACCGCTTGTCGTTGTATGTCAGTTCCGTGTTGGACAATGCGGGGTTTCATACAGGCGCCTCACTTACCCTGGCCAGTATTTTTTATGTCTTTCAGATGTATGCCGACTTTTCAGGATACACGGATATGGCCTTGGGTTTCGCAAAAATATTGGGATTTGATCTGATGCAGAATTTCAACCGGCCATTTTTTGCAAAATCAGTATCTGAATTCTGGAGAAAATGGCATATCTCATTATCAACCTGGTTTGCCGATTATTTTTATACACCGATAGCTGTCGCAAAGCGCGACTGGGGCAAATGGAGTGTCGTGTATGCGTTTTTCGTAACTTTTATAGTATTGGGATTCTGGCATGGAGCCAACTGGACTTTCATCATATTCGGCGCTCTGCAGGGATTTATCCTGACAATTGAATTTTTTACCCGTAAATCGAGAAAGAAATTAAGAAAGCAGATCCCGGATTGGTTGAATAGCCTGGTATCCATGATTTTTGTATTTACCTACTTTTGTTTATCCCTCATTTTTTTCAGAGCGGCCACCGTTGAGGATGCACTTACAGTAATCAAAAGAATTTTTACGGCTCCTGGTCCACTTTATTTTGACCGGGATGAGCCTTCTTCATTTATTTTTTCGGTTATGGGTGTGTTGTTCCTGATGATTGTTGAAATGAAAATGGAATTCTATAAGGGAGGATTTTCTTTCCTCAATAACAGGCATTGGCTGGTACGGAATCTGACCTATGCATTTTTAATCATTGTCATGCTTCTGATTGGTGTATTTGATGGTGGTCAGTTTATTTATAAGCAATTTTAATGAATAAATCTATTTTATGAGTTTGTGGGATCGGATAAAAAAGAACGCTTTCTTATATTTTGCAACTAAATTTTTGATGTTGCTGCTGATCGTATTTATTCTTGACTTTACAATCGGTCATGTTTTACGTTATTATTTTTATAAACAGGAATGTGGCAGGCAGTATAGGGCCATCTATGCAATAGATAAAACAAAAGCGGATATATTGATTTTTGGTTCTTCAACGGCATATCATCATTATGTTCCTCCGGTCATTGCAAAAAGACTGAATGAAACCTGTTACAATATGGGGAGCCCGGGGCAGGGAATACTATTTGAATACGCAGTTTTAAAAGCAGTTCTGAAGAGATATACTCCCAAACTCATTATCCTCGATGTCAATCTCCGGGAATTCAAGAGCGGAAAAGATTATTATGACCGGCTGTCTTTTTTACTGCCCTTTTATAAGGATCACGAGGAAATCCGTCCGATTGTTGACTTAAAGAGTCCTTTGGAGAAATACAAATTATGGTCTTCCATATACGCCTACAATTCTTCTTTTTTAATTATCGCCGGCGGGAATTCGGAATACTTTAAAAAAAGGAATTCAGATATAGACGGATATAAACCGCTGACAAGGGTTTGGGACAAACCCATACGCGAATTTGACTGGAATAAATATCAGTTTGATACGGTGAAAATTAATATGTTTAAAACCTTCATTGACGATTGCCGGAATGCGGGTACGAAACTGGTCATTGTTTCTTCTCCCAGATATATAAAATTTCGTGAGAGGGAAGAGTCCTATGCTATGATGGACGATATCGCCAGGAACAGGAAAGTGGATGTTCTGGATTTTGTAAATGATACCAGCTTTACAAACCACCCCGAATATTTTGACGACGATGCTCATCTGAACTCCCAGGGAGCCGAATTTTTTACCAATGTTGTCTTAAACCGGCTGGATAGCTTGAAACTCACAAAATAACCAGGGCCATTAGGGGTTGCATCTGCCGGGTTTTATTTTTATTTTTAAGAATGCGGTTTTATTTAATTCTTTTTATCATAGGATTATCTACGAACTCCTATTCGCAGCAACGGGGTCATTATATTGATCCTCAACAGCTTACCTGGAGCGATTACCTGGGTCATGTGAATCTGCAAAGTGAGGCGACTGCCGCGACCGCTTCCAAGTATAAGGTGAGCTGTGATACAACCGGAAATAAACTACATGACTTTAGGATAATCGTGGAATTTTACCCTGGCTTGTCCTGGGTAAACTGGAGTGTTTTAATAACCTATGGTAAGATCTATCAGGAGAATTTGCTGAACCATGAGCGATTTCATTACTACACGACAATCCTGATTGCCAAAAGAATTAAATATTTTATTGATCACAACAAAGTCATGACGATTGATCAGTTTGTGACTACGATTGAACGCTTTAACAATATGAAACAGGAAATGGAAGACAGATACGACCTGGACTCCAGGCACGGTGAAAACCATGCCCGCCAGTTATACTGGGAAGCGGATATAAAAACCCAATTAGAAGCAGTAAAAAATATCCAGCTGGATAGTCCTTATAATTGAAAAAATTCCGGTTCATTATATTCTATTGTTTAGTGACCTGCCATTTATTTTCAGGGCGTTCACTGCCTTCCATTTTAGTGTCAGACATGAGAATTCCAAACCATTCGCTGTTGTCACCATCAAACGTCCGAATAGTTACTCCGGTAGCTGATCGGGCATACGAATATGTTACAGCGCCCATTCCATCAAAATTTATATCAACTTTTGAATTCGCTTTAAAGTCAATTTCAAAGGGATATGTGCTCCCGATCTTATCGGAATAAATACCCTTCCATACGGTACCATCCAGAACTTCATGAGTTGGATTCGGTAACAACTGGCCGCTGTTTATAACAGAGGAATTGTTTGTTTTAATATTTGCCAGTTTATTGTCTGTCGTTACATCCGCCGTAATCACGATACTACCTGGTCCGAAGTCCATGGTAAGATGGTTGCTGCTAAGCGACCATTTGCCGGTATATTCTCCCAGGTATTGATTCCAGGTTATTGTGCTGTCCGGATTAAAATGGACACTATAATATTCTGTTGTGTCCCCTGCATAAGTAAACAGCCCCCACCAGGTCTGGTTGTTAATTGATGCTGCAGAACTATTATTGGATGAGTTGTTGTCTTTTTTACATCCGGATGAAGTCATGATAACGCTCAGTATGATCATCCCGATTTGCAGATACTTTTTCATTTTGTCAATTTAAGAGTGGAGAGAATAAGGTTGCATTTTCAAATCTAACAGATACAGGAGCGCTCTGAATATGCAATCGCTGAACAACCGTTTAAATAGACGAGTGGACGTTGGTATTCATTCATCTATTTAAATGGTTGTTCAGCGATTGAATTATTATCGCGTATTCTGGAGAATTAGTTTTGAGAAAGCAATAGAAACCTAATCATATGCGACACTTTAATGCTCTTTTACTGTTTAGCGTTCTGGTCCTGTTCGCAAACTGTTCCGGTCAAACTAATAGCGCAGTCGAAGCACAAAAACTTGCCAACGAGATCAGTGAAAAAACCGCTGTGCCGGGAGAGTCTCCCAATTCGAATCTTTATATGAAAGCAGTAATAAACGGAAAGCAGTGGACTGCAGACAGGCTCATCCCGGATGAAGATGCGAGAAGCAGTAATTATCATGTAAATGGTTCGGCGAACGGTACGACCATCGCATTCTACGTTTCCACTTCGCATATCAAAATGGGTGATGTGCACAAATTTGGAGAGAGTAACGCAGCTGATTTCATGACAGATGACGAAAATGTTTTTTATGGGGGAAGGACGGGAAATTTTGAGGTAACCAAGGTAGACGACGCAGGATTTGAAGGTAAATTTTACTTCGATGCAACCTCTGCAAGAGCCCCTGCAAAATTCGCAGTGACTGAAGGAGTCCTCCGTTTTCCCTGGGCAAAAAGAAAATCAGGTCAATAGTGATGCGGGATCATCTCACTCTGGCTGCATATATGAATTCGTTGGGTTGAATCCCATTGTTAAGAAAAGATAAGTCCGAATCCAGGAAATGCTTTTGATTGAACCACTTTTTTTTACGGTAAAATAGCCAACCGTAAGGGTCATTGGCAGATTTTAAATATTGAATGGGATGCTGCTCATTTTTATCGTTATAATCATTGATAAAAATAAAAAACAATTGTCCCAGGGTCATGTTTAACGGTGCTTTGGCGGTGAAGTTGGTCTGTGTTGAATCCTGAGGATTTTTGCTGAATACAAACTGTACCACTTCGATCTGTGACAGGTCGATCATGTCAAGATCCGGCATTTCTTCATTCACTGGATAATACCAGGTTTTGTAGCCAGCCGGAGGAATCTGAAAGAAAACAAGGAAGACTTGCCAGCAAATGTAGGGGACAATAAATGGCAGAACGTAAGTGAGGAACCGGAAGTCAAGGATCAGGTAATGATAAGCAATAGCCGCTGCCAGTGCACCGGCCAGCATGATTAAAATCGTAATCCCTAAGCCGATCCAGAAGTCACCGTAATTGATCTGTGGAATGAATCTGTAAAATAGAAGAACGTGAATGATACCCAGAGTCAGAACCAATGCCTGCGCGAAATAATAGTAAGTGTCGGCGCTGCCCGGATCCACCCTTTGAAGCAAACCCGTGAGACCAATTAATATCGCCAGAATAAACGCATATAGGAACGGCCTTTTGCCATATTTTTTAACTAACCCTTTTTCGGCCATATATGCTTGAAATTGAATTGAATAGAATGTAATTTATAAAAAACCCTTTAATCGTCATAACAAAAATATATTCTTATCTAAATAACAAATTTTCAACCTCATAAACCCATAAACATGAATATCAAAACGGTTTCCTTCCTTTGTTTTCTGCTCTTTGCGGCATTGGTAAATCAGGCTCAGACAGATGCCAGCAGCTCAACATTTTACGTAAAAGTATATGGTGGTTACGGTCTAATACAACCCGGATCCTACAAATTGGTTTCGACAGATAACAACAGTACAAGCGGCAACACAAACGGAAATACGTCGCTCAGCAGTCAGGGTCTCGGAGCCGGTATACGTTTTGGTGGCGGAATCGGAGTCATTGCCAGTGATTTTCTGAATATCGGCGCGGATGTTGAATACCTGTCAGGTACAACCCTGAACAGTCATTCAAATTATACTTCCACTACAGGATACAATTCTTTTATCAGTACTTCAATCAGTTACACCTCTCTTTCCATCACCCCGCACGTGATTTTTAAGGCCCTGTCTAAACCAGACTACCTGATATATAATAAACTGGGTATACTGCTGAATTTGCCCATGGATTTGAATAAAACGGAATATGATTCATCTTTCAATACAACGGTCGTTTCCACTTATACTTCACATACCGACGGAACGTATAAGATCGGGCTCACCGTTGGTTTAAATGTCGCACTGGGTGTACAGGTCAGGTTAACAGACAACCTGAGAGCGTACGGAGAGATATTTGGGAACTACCTGGTGCTTTCACCTACAAACTATGATGAAACCAACAAAGTAGTAAGTAATGGAACTCCCACCACCTATGATACGCATGTCACCTATATTAAAAGTGGACAGACCCAGTACTCCTCCACCGGCAACACAACAAATTATTCAACTTCTGTGTCGGGCAACACCTTTAATATGAACTCACTTGGAATCAATATCGGCGTAACCTACAGATTTTAAAGATGCAACATAGTTTCTACAAATTACCACTGAGACTGGATGAGATCATACAGAAAAAGAAACTGCAGACATGTTCGTTAACACATTCCATCGCACAAAATCTGCACCTGATCATTTCCACCTATCGGGGAGAAGCAGCTTATTCCGATGAATTCGGCTGCAGTTTGTGGGACGAAGAATTCAATATCCAGCTCAATTTCAATTGGAAAGAAACCCTGATCGAATCCCTGAAGCAGGCAGTCGGCAAATTTGAAAAACGGCTTCAGCTTCTGGATGTGAAAGTTTTGTTGCAGGAACAGAACGAATTATTGAAAGAAGGGAATCTCAGAATCAGAAAATGCCTGCATATTGAAATCAGGGGGTTGATAAAGAAAACAAACGAGCCATTTAATTTCAGGGATATCATATTTATTTCTCCCCTGGCCCAAAAATAAAAAATAAAAGGCCATTAAAACGGCCTGACAAAACAGCAATTTATGGAACCTGTAAATAGGGCTGAAAGACGAACAGCCATCAATAAATTCATCGGGTTTTATTCATTTTCACTACTGGCGGTGATTTTAGCAGTCTATTTTCTTTTTAATACACCCGCCGGCATTTTTAAGAATAAGATCCAGGCTTATAAAAGCACAGAAGAAGAACAACTTCAGCTTTTAGCCAAGATTGAAGGAATGAATGCGAATCTTAAAAATATCATTCGCGCAGATGAACAATACCTGAGCAGTACAAACGAATATGAAAAAGGAGGTTTATTGAGCAACCTGCAGGAATATCAGAAAAATATTAATGATGCCCTTGTCAATCTGAAAAACGACAGTGCATTGTTTGCATCGTCCATTTCAAAAAAGGAATCATATAATTATATCAGCGCGTTTAACTCAGTAGTTACTTACCGGAATACCATAACGGCTCTTCAAAAAACACTGGAAGGGAAAGGCGGTGACGCTTCAGAATTGCTGAAAGTCAAATCGCAACTGGATCTCTGCAGCCAGCAACTGGAAATCTGTAAAATGCTTGCCACCAAACCGGCTGCAGCCCCGGCTGGGGGCGGAGGAGGAGGCGGCGGACCCAATCCCAAAGAAGTTGAATTGCAGAAAAATCTGGATAAATGTCAGGCCGACCTGGCTGCCTGTCAGAAAGCAAAATCAGGAGCCGTAGTTCCCGTTCCGGTAGAACAACCATCCAATGACTTTACAGAAAATAAAAAGTCGCTCGTCCTGTTTGATGCGGGGCAGGATTTATATACAATGGCTGAAAAGACAAAAAATCTGATTGAGCGTAGAGGCGTACTGGCATCAGCCAAACAACTATTGCAAAAAGCCGGTCCTGCTTATACCGATAAGGACAAGCTCAATAAATTAATGAACCAGATTGATGCTGAATTGAAAAAATTATCCAATATGGGATAGTTGGTTAGGTTCTTTAGATTTTTCATAACGCTCTAAATCCTGATATACCATGCCATTTCCAGAAGAAGTTAAAAAAGCAATCGCTATAGCCAGGTCCCTGGCTAAAGAATACCGGAATGAAACCTTTGGCTCAGCCCACTTACTCATGGCCATTCTGCATAACGAGATCGGCCTGGCTTCCTGGCTTGCTTCAATCCAAAAAGATATTCATTTCATGCGTGAATGGGCTGAAATCCGCATGGAAAATTATCCGAGGACAAGTAAAACTCCGGAAAATCCATCAGCCGATGCCGCAGTTACGACTACACTTGAGCTGGCCGATCTCATTGCACTTCAACTAAACCACGATTATACAGATGCAGTAAGCATTTTTATTGCACTCCTGAAACCCGGTGTCGCCTTTTCGGCTGACCAGCTGAAAACATTTCCGGTAACACAGAAGGAAATCATGACAGCAGCAGTGGATGAGAATACATTGCAAAAAACTATTAAACCAGACCAGAATACAAATGCAGATGGCGAGAAACCAGCAGGGAATTCTACGTCGAATGCACTTTATAAATATTGCCTGGATAAAACCGCGCTGGCTGAAGATGATAATCTGGATCCTATTACAGGCCGCGATAAGGAGCTCCGGATGCTGCTCGAAGTTTTGGGAAGAAGAACAAAACCTAACGTAATCATAGTAGGAGAGCCAGGAGTTGGTAAAACAGCTTTGATTGATGGTTTTGCACAACTGATCGTTCAGGGAAAAGTGCCGACCTCTTTGAAAAATGCAAGACTGTTTGAACTGGATACCGGTGCGCTGGTGGCTGGCGCTTCCTACAAGGGTGAAGTGGAGGAACGAATAAAAAATATTATCAGTGAAATTAAACAATATGAAAAGGCAATTTTATTCATTGATGAAATTCATTCCCTCCTGGACAGCAAGGGTTCTATAGGAACCGGGGTGGTAAACCTTTTAAAACCGGAACTGGCAAGGGGAGAGTTAACTCTGATCGGTGCAACTACAAATGAGGAATACAGAAAATATATTGAGTCCGATGAAGCATTCAGCAGGCGTTTTGAGGTAGTCAGGGTGGAAGAACCGGATATACCGGCAGCTGTGAATATGCTGAAACAAATTGTCGGCCTCTATGAAACGCACCACGGACTTAAAGTGGAACCAGATGCGCTCATTGAATCTGCTATCATGGCAAAGCGATATTCCAAAGAAAGAAGACTGCCTGATTCTGCCGTCGACCTCATGGACCGGACGATGGCTGCTATTAAAATGATGGGCGATACTTCTGCCAAAGAATTAGGCGCGATTAAGAACCGGCTGGATATCATTTTAAATACACATTCAGACGATAAGGACAGTTTATTAGTAGAGCTGAAATCATGTCACAATGAATTAAAAGATAAACTAAGCCCGATACTACTGAATAAGCTGGATGAGGACGATCAGCAGCAGGACCCGGATCTGGAAATTCCGGAAGCGTATTCGGAACATCTGCAGTCGTTGATCAGTAAGCTGTCCGTATTTGCCAGCGAGAAAAAAGAAACCGTTACCAAGCAGGATATTGCTGCCATCATCTCTTATAAGACCGGAATACCATTAGGTAAAATTCAAAGCCGGGAAAGAGAAAAATTACTGGGTGTGGAGGATGTACTGAAAAAACGGGTGGTCGGCCAGGACCATGCTATCAAAGCGGTATCAGAAGCCATTTTGGAGTCCAGGTCCGGACTGATAAAAGCCGGTCAGCCGATTGCTTCATTTTTCCTCCTGGGTCCCACCGGAACCGGAAAGACGGAGCTTGCAAAATCTCTCGCGGATTATCTTTTTAACGACGAGTCTTACCTGATACGATTCGACATGTCTGAATTCAAAGAAGAACATTCTGCGGCCCTGTTATATGGTGCGCCTCCCGGATATGTTGGCTATGAAGAGGGTGGTGTATTAGTAAACAAGATTCGGCAGAAGCCCTATTCAGTCGTATTGTTTGATGAAATCGAAAAAGCGCATCCTTCGGTGTTCGATATTTTCCTGCAGATACTGGATGAAGGAAAACTTCATGACCGGCTGGGCAAAGAAGGTGATTTTTCAAATGCCATTATTCTTTTCACATCAAATATCGGTAGTGAAATCATCGCCGAAAAATTCAATAAAAATCAGGTGCCGACCACGAATGAAATGATGGAAATCATGACGAGATATTTCAGGCCGGAATTTCTGGCCCGGTTAACAGAAATCGTACCGTTTGCACCTATATCCGAGGAAAATGTGGTCCGCATTTTTGATATTCATCTGAAGAGTCTGACAGATCCGTTGAATAAGCAGGGCGTTTCTATGGCAATCAGTCCGGAGGCTAAAAAATTCCTGGCCTTGTCTGGATTTACTCCGAAATACGGCGCAAGGCAAATCAAAGGCGTAATACGCAACCAGCTACGAAGGCCCATTTCACGAATGATTATCGGAGGAAGCCTGACAAAGGGAAATAATCTGAATATCACCATGAAGGAAAGTGAAACCAGCGAACTGGCCTGGGATGTTGAACCAGCGCTTTCATTAGCGACCAAACTGACACATTCACCTGAGATTGAACCAGCACATTCATCTATTTAAACGGTTGTTAAGCGATATAATTATTTACCGGTTGAGTTAAGATTTAAGTTTACTACAGAATAATAATTTAATAAAATCAGAAAAAATCTCTTTTATAATTCTTAAAACCTTCCCATATGTTCAATTATGATATCGGTGGCCAGGAAAGAAAAATCGAAGTAAACGAAGGCATTTCCGACATACCGCAAAACCGGACTTTGTTAATCGAAAAACTGACTGATGAATCGCCACTGTCTCCACAGATCATTCCCGATCTGAAAAGCATCAATGATGTTTTTGCCTTTTTCAAACCAACCAAGGAAGTTGAATTTGAAACAGCCGATGGCGCAGGCAGAACAGAAAAGTTGCAGTTTTCAACATTGGGAAATTTCGGGAAACAGGGTATTACCCGGCAAAGTGCCTACCTGAACGAACTGAGCCATCAGTGTGAAGACCTGCAAAAATTCGTAAAGCAGCTTAAGACAAATAAAATTTTGAGGACACTGTTGGAAAATAAGGAAGCAAAAGCTTCTTATTTATCCTGCATCCAGTCGCTCATTAATGAAATGGAACAATCAGCCTAAAACCTTTTAATACATCCATATGGCAAACGAAGAAAAACAAGTTCAGGAAACTACTCCTGCAATCAGGGAATCTATCAAATTAGTTCCTGTTGAACAGGCAACCGCAGCCCTTGTTAAATACGGTGGCTTTGGAATCGTTGAAACCACGATTGACGGGGCGCAGAACCTAAACCCTGAAAAGAAAGCCAGGAAGAAGATCTTTCTTACCGAAGATTCAAAAAAGGAAGAGCGGGCTGCTTTGAAACAGCGTCTGTCAAATATCATAGACCTGCTCACTTCTTCTGATACCGTAGCCGGTCTCGTGGAAAATGCACAGTCTAAGGCAGACAATGCACAGACCATGCTGAACAAAAATCTGAAGAATGCGCTGGAGGCCACCAGGGAACTGGAAAGGACCTACCGGTCAGTGAACAACTTCTATAAAAATACCGATCAGGATAAAGCGAAAGGCGTATATGTAATGAACGCAGGAATGGAACAGCTTTCCGATTTGGACAATACCGTGTTCATTGATGCAGTTTCAGAAGAACTGACACAAAATTATGACCGTCTTGACCTGCGTGACAATTATTCCATACTGGCCCTCCCCGGATACCTGGGATCCAAAAAGGCCGTCGATAAATGGGCACGTATTGCCCATAAGAATAAAGTGATGCTGGTGACAGACTTTGAACACCTGGATGGAGCAGATGACGTCTTGGATTTATTTGAATCTGCTAACCTCACCGGAGGGGATGCCTATTTATCCAATGTCATGATGACCTGCAACTGGCTTGTCGGAAGAGGCAAACAGCAGGATGTGGGCGAGGAAGAAGATTTATTTGTTCCGCCTTCCACAGCACTTGCCGGAAAAGTATACAGCACTTTAATGTCGCAGGTTGCAGCAGGCAGGAAACACGGCGCATTGAATGAAATAGACGGCGTTAAATTTCCTTTGAAGAAAAGCGAAATCGCCCAGCTGGAAAAATTGGGACTTGTTCCGATGGTGAATGAATATGGTAAAGTGATGCCTTTCTCAGCAAAAACATTATTTAATGGTGATAATATCGGCCTTCAGACATACTCGGTGGTTCGTGTATTCGACTACGTTATCAAGGTATTGATAGATTTTCTCAACCGGAGAGCGTTTGAAAATTTCAATGTGAATACCCGGATGGATCTGCAGAAACAAATTGTCAAATTCCTGGACAGCATTACCGGACCCGGTAAACTGATCGAGAAATTTAAAGTTATCCGGTTTGAACAGGATCCGAAACAAAAGGACCGCATCTTCCTGGATATTCATATGACGCCATACTTTCCTGCAAAGAACTTCTTAATCAAATTGGATGGACACAAGGGTGATGATCCTGATTCCGCAGAATGGCAGGCAGAATACGAACAAAATAAATAATTCAAAATTTTATGGCATTCAAAGTTGAGCTTTCTGTAGACAGTCAGGTCTACCTGGTGAAGGATTTTTATCTCGCCGTTTTACGGGAAACCACACCGAAAGGACAACCCAGCTCCAAGCCTTCCTGGTTTCTGGATGTAACCATCGACGCCGTGAACGATACCACGATAACCCAATGGATGATCGATCCTACAAAACAAGTGGATGGGAGCCTGACCATTTACCAGTCAGATGGCGAAGGGAAGATGAAGAGCATCGAATTTAAGAAGGGTAATTGTTCCGGCATGGTCGATCAGTTCATACCGGAATTTGCGGAAACCAGTTGCTTTATCAGGATTTTGGGAGCAGAAATAAACGTCGGTAACGTTAAACTTTCAGCCGATAGTTAGTCGCGATATATTAATAAACTTTAAAACGATACCATGGCTTCAACAGTGAGTCTGGACCTGGACGGCAAAACCTTTCAGGTGCTTAAATGCCTTTGTAAAACGGAACAGGAATTTGATCAGAACGGAAATCCGGCTTCTGCGGTAAATGGAGGCAAAATAAGCCTGATGATGGCAGGAAGTCCCGATGACGATTTTGCTTCGTGGATGTGCGACCAGCAGCCCAAGGACGGTACGATCACATTTTCAATTGACGATTCTTCTTTTAAGAAAATCGAATTTAAAAATGGATTCCTGGTAAAACTGCACGAAAGTTTTCATGCGGAGGGTGTACCCAAACATGACCGCTTTGACCGCCTGACTGAATATGATGATATTGCGGAAAACTACCTGTATGATGAGGTAATTGATTACCAGGAACGTTCAGGGCTAAGTTATTTAGTGCAATGCTCCATATCAGCAGAAAAGGTTTCCATTGACGGTGTGGATCATGATAATAACTGGTAAAAACGGAATGAATGTATGTCGCAACAGGTCAGGACGAAATTAGAACTGGAAACGGGGAAAAAAATTGCGCGTTTCAAAGACCTGGTCATATCCCAGGATTTATTCCGGCATCATCGTTTCGAATTAACGGTGCCGTTCAGTGAACTGGAAAAAAAAGACGAGATCTTTTTTCAAAACTCACACAAGGATCTCTGCGGTAAAACTATTTCTATATCATTTGAATCCACTTCCCAAAAAACCACAGTTGATTTTCAATTTAAAGGTATCATAACGGAAATCATACTTTCTAACTTATCGGATTTCTCGAATGTATTCATTATCAAGGGGTACAGTTCGACAATGTTGCTGGAAGATTATTCTCTGAGAAGGACATTCTTAAAAAAATCCGTACAACAGATCTTTGACACCGTATTAAGTGATTATCCCGGAAATGTGATCAAGAAAAAGCTGAACCCACGGGTTAAGAGTACCATTCCCTATGTGGTGCAGTATGATGAAACAAATTTTGAATTTATCAGCCGGCTGGCATCAGAATATGGAGAATGGCTTTACTATGATGGTCAGGAAATCATTTTGGGTTCCACGGGCAATAGTAAGGAAGTGGATTTTATCATCGATGGGAATCAGTCCTTCGATATGGCAATCAGTCTGATGCCCGCCAAATTTAGTATGATGGCCTATGATTATACGAAAGATCAGTCATACAAAGGAAAATCATCCGGACAGACTGTAGATGGTATGGGTCAGTTCAGCAAATTCGCACTGGATGAATCCGAGAATTTATTCAGCCAGGAAGCGCTGATGATTGCGAACAAACCGGTCTCCAACCAAAATGAATTGGATGATCTGATCAAATTCAGGCGCAGTTGTATCGCCAGCAACCTGATCGTGTTCCATGGCCGGGGCGATAATGCGAACCTGATGGTTGGAACAGTTATCAATGTAAGTGCAACCCGAGCGGAAAAAGGTAAACGAAGTAATCAGGAATCCATCGGTAAATACAGGATCACTGAAATAACACATTCGGTGGACATTAACGGTAATTATTCAAATGTCTTTAAAGCTGTACCCGAAACTGCTAAATTTCCTCCGGTAAATCCCTGGATTAAACATCCGACAGGACAACCTGAACTGGCGACGGTTACCGACAATAATGATCCGGATAAGATGAGCCGTGTGAAGGTCGCTTATAACTGGCCGGGTAAGGATCATGATTCTGATTGGATCCGTGTAGGAAGTTTTTATACCGGTGGTGATGACCGTAAGGGCATGCAGTTTATTCCTGAAAAAGAGGCCCAGGTTATTATTGGATACGAATTGGACAGACCCGAGTTGCCTTTCATTATGACGAGCCTATATCCCAAGAAGGACGGGATGCGCTCAAGGAAAGGGAATAATGATGAAAAAACAATTTATACGAAGGCCGGTAATCTCATTGAGCTGATTGACAAACAGGGAGAAAACAAAATTCAGATAACCAATGTAAACAATGCAGATACGGCGATCCAGATTGAATTTAAGGATAACGGAACGATCACTTTAAAAACAAACGGAAAAGTAAATATTGAAGCTCAGGAAAATATTTCAATCAAGGCAAAACAGAAGATCAGCTTTGAAGCACAAGAAATTGAAATGAAAGCAGACAATAAAACAACGATCAAGGCCACCAGCATTTCCATCGAAGCAGATGCAACAGCCGAGATAAAGGCAAACGCAAGTGCAAAAATGAGCAGCGCCAACACAGAAGTCAGCGGGGACGCTATGACTACGATTAAGGGCGGGCTCGTAAAAATCAATTAATTTTTTTAACCCTTAAAATAATACAGCATGTCAACTTTTGCAACCATGACAATTGACGGAGGGGATCTGATTCCGGTGGACAAGGTCATTTTAAACCTGTTTAGAGATGTGTCTGATCAGTCTGCTCTTCCTACTTCATCCATTCAGGGAGGAACCATTCAGCTGATTATGGCATTCGAAGTCGAAAGTGATAACAACACATTTTTTGCATCCTGGTTTCAGGAAGGCAATAAGCAACATGATGTCAATATTGACTGGGGTCATATTGCAGGTAACCAGGAAAAGTTCCTGACGATGAAGCTTTCCCAGGCCCAGTGTGCGGCATATAATGTGGCGCATGCATTCGGCAACGATTTGAATCCCATTGTAGAAAATACCGTTCTGACGGTACTCCTGGTATGTCCCAATATAACCGTTGGACAGGCAAATCTTGTAGTCGGATCATAATAAAAATTCAAAACATGCCAGCTACCAGCGCAGTTTTAACATTATCCAGTGCCAAGGTCGGTGATATCGGGACTTTTGAAGTACTAGAATGCCACTTTCGGATAACCCGTGCCACTGATCCCAGTGGCGCTCCGACTTCCGAAGCAAGGGCTGCGATCATTAAATTAAAAGTAGTGTCCACCGGTGGTGAGATTATTATTGCCAGCGTGTTCGATTCCAGCGATCAGGTAAGCGGCAAAGTGGAATATAAACTGGACGAGAATACAACTTTCAAAACCATGAAATTCGAAAAAAGTTATGTCATAAAATATGGTGAATCATTTGACGCAACGACCGACGATGCGATGATCATCAAAATACATATTTCCACTGGTAATGTTGAACTCGACGGAACTGGTAAATCTTTTGACTGGGCTAAATAAATCAACTTGTCTTTAATTATTTGAAAGAAACATATCATTAAACATTAAAACCTACAACTATGGCATCATTTGCTGCTACATTTAGTATCGACGGAAATGATTATCCTGTGCTCAGCTGCACTTATTCATTCGGACAGGGAATGGATTCCAAAGGCCAACCTTCGACCGATGTCCAGGGTGGCACAATTGCTATGCAGATAGCTTCCTCTGACGATACCAGCATCATGGGCTGGATGATCGATCCGGGCTCAAAAAAAGACGGTAGTATCGTTTTTAAAAAGGCTGACGGGGACGGTACTTTGAAAGAAGTGAAATTCGAAGAAGGGTATTGTGTCGGATATTCAGAATCTTTCAGTTCAACTTCCTCCATGCCAATGACCATTACACTGAATATTACCGCTAAAAAGATTTCTGTCGGAGATGCTACGCATGAAAAGCAATGGAAATAACCGAAAAATTCAGTGGTTACATTTTTTATCACTTTAAAAATTTACTATGGACTGGTCAAAAAAAACTAGCGACTGGCAAGTCTGTTGCGTAGGACAGATTGCCGGCGGCGCAGGTGTTGCAGGCGGGTGGTACCTGTTCTGCTTTTATAGCGCGAGTGCAGGCGGCGCAGGATACTATGTTTTCTCGGGCATAGGCATGGGTGTTGGTGGGAATGCATCGGGAGTAGTGAATCCGGAAGACTATGGAACGATTTCGGCACCCTGGTCCAGCTTTTCTTCCATACCCTGGGTATGCGGTGTGAATGATTTCAGTGCAAACGATCTGGCCGGAGCAACCGGCAGGATAACCTCACTAGGCGCGGGCGTTTATGTAGTCGGTTACAGCATCACCTATATTTCAGCGAGCCCTTATTCAAGTCCGAATGATTATTATTTCTTTTCACAAAATGTCGGTGGACTTGGTTATGGTGCCAGCAGTGGTATAGGTGGAGTAAACGGACAGGCAATCAAGGGTGGCTGGACATTCCTGAAAGAAGCATCACTCAGGCCTTCATAAAATAAATCAAGTGGCAACGGAGGAATTAAACCAGAAATATTTTACCCGGGAAAGGGTGAGGAACCGAATGCTAAAAAGAGCTTCTGAGCTCTGGGGCTTTCCCGAATCTGAAATGGATGATTTTGATCCATTGGTTAATTTATTGATGGAAGCCTGTTCGGTGGAATTCGAAAAAATTGCAGGGGAAATCGGGAAAACACAGAACCGGATGCTGGAACGCCTTGCCCGCTTACTATATCCCGGCATGATCGATGTTAATCCCGCTTATGGAATAATCCAGGTCAGGTCCTCAGAACCATCAGCTATCTTAAATACGGATGAACAGTTTATTTATAAACCTTCCGGCAATGACAGGAAAAGAGATAATTTGAAAACAGAACTTTTTTTCTCACCAGTCAGCCAGACAAAAATATTCGACGGAAATATATCTTATATCGCTTCGGCCCGTGAACTATACAGTATCACAGATGGCTTGCAAAAAGAACAAATTTCTTCATCTTCCAAAAAATCGGTAGATCTCCAGCATAAGGTCTGGATCGGATTGGATCTGAATGAAGAGGTATCCACAGTGAACGAACTATCATTTTTTTTCAATTGGATGAACCAGCCGGAAAGTAATAACTGGTATCAATACCTGCCCTATACCGAATGGTCCCTGGAATCAAAAACACTCAGCAGGTATTCGGGAATGCAGTCCGCGGGCGAGTCTCCTGAATCTGTCGGCTTTCTACAGGCAGAATTTGATCCCATGCAGAAAATAGAGGCGCATGTGAACGAATTATATAACCGGCATTTTATCAGCCTTTCCGGAAAAGAAAGTTTTGATGATCTGAAAGTAAAACGACGTCTCTATCCAAAAGCTTTCGAAACGCTTTTTGATAAAAAAGATTTACAGGAATTGAAGGAACCCCTGCTTTGGATCGAAATCCATTTTCCACCTGCCATACCATCTGAAGCATTGGATAATGTGTTTGTCAGTTTAAATGCGTTCCCGGTGATCAACCGCAAACTCAATAAAATTACTTATAAGCTGATACAAAATTTGAATATTGTGCCGCTGGAAATGGACGGCAATTTCTTGTCCGTAAAAGAAGTGGTGAACAGTAATGGGCAGGCAGTAAAACTGGTGCCTTTTGCCAATCCAGCCGGTCTCATGCCAGAAACCTATACGCTTCGATACGGAATTAATCGTTTTGATGAGCGTAATTCTTATGAAACACTGGTAAACTTGACGGAACTGATCCGGGAGGAAAGTTCATTCTTTTCTTCTATGGGGGAAGACTTCCTGATTCATCATATACGCGAATTGAATCAGGTGCTGGCGCGTATTGAGGACAAGGTAAAAATGCTGAATAAGAACCAGTCTCCATTTCCTTACCTGGCCGTTAAACCAAAGCAGTTGAACGGGAACATATCAGTTGAGTTCTGGAGTTGTAACGGCGAACTCGCCAATAAAATACCCCTTGGTTCCAAACTGATTCCTTATAAAAGCAGCAATGTCGTATCGAATATGGTATTTTTTATCACTTCAACATTTGGAGGAAGGGATAAATTCAATGATGCCGAAAAAATTGATCAGTATAAAAAATCTCTTTTTACACATAACCGTGTGGTTACACTGGAAGACCTGAAATTATTCATGCGCACGGAACTGGGTCAGGATGCCCGCAACATCAGCTATAAAAAAATGTATATTAAAGGCGACCGGCCTTCGGATGGTTTTATCCGTTGCATGCAAATTGAAATTACGCCGGAACCCGGTAGCCTGGAACCGGAAGAATGGAATCAGCGAATTAGAGACCTTACCCTTAGCCTGGAAAGACAATCTGTTAATAATATTCCATACCTCTTAAACCTGGCAGCCTCGTGATGACGCATGAAGAAATCTCCGGCTACCTGCAGGCGCTTCGGTCAGATATTCGTTTTGAAGTTATCCTGGCGGACCTGATTTCAGAAAACCTGAGCATGGATGATGTGGCGATCGAGAGCGCAAGCCTGTTCAAAAGAAATTATCACCACGATATTGAAAGCACCGGTGAAAAAGAGTATGGGACGAACAGAAAGAAAAAATTACTCTTTGCCATAAACCGGGAAGGAATTTATGACCAGCTTCCCGAAGACCTGTTTCACCAGGTCTCAGATACAAAAACGGTAACGGATACGGAGGAAGCCATCCTGGAAATCAGGGAACACAATAACCTCGAAAAGAACAGCCGCCTGTTTTTTCAACCAATAGAACAGGAATTTTATAGTCAGAGAATAAAACTGGAAATAGAAGAAAGGAAATTTCTATTTGAAACTAACCATGTTTTACCAGGGGAAATATTTGACTATTTATGGGACCTGCCGGAGTTCCTGGATGATCTGCAGAAAAGCAAACTGGGTTTGCTCATGCCCGTGATTTATAAATTAACCGGCAAGAAGCACCTGTTGCCTTTTCTGTTTGAAAGTATAACCGGTGATCCGGTTGAGATCAGGGAATCGGTAACAGACAAATATGAAATTAATAGCAGTCCCGTCCTGGGAAATACGCAATTGGGTTTAGATTGTGTTTTGGATGGCAGCCTGACCGGTCTTCAACCTGCGTTTACCATTGTCATATTTGTATCTGAGCTGGAAAAACTGCTGGATTACATGCCCGGCGGAAAAAAAATCGTCATGCACGAATTTCTTTGTAATTTGTTTATGCCACTGGATTCAGAAATTGTTTTAGAAACTGATTTCGCAGGAACCAGTTCTTCCTTTTTACTTGAAAACGATATGGAGTTTCAGGGAAGATTAAATTATACGACCATTCTTTAAAGACCGACACTATGCCTGGAGATATGAGACATTTGCCTGTAAACTGGATCGATGGGATGAAGATCTCCAGGAAGCATTTTGAACAAACTGGTTTATACACAGAAGCCCTTTCAAGAGACATTTCTGCCTTACACCTGACGGATTATAATTTCGGTATTTTACCTGTCGAACATTCTTTGGAACTGTCAGCTTCCTGCGATTCCAATCAGCTGATTCATATTGAACTGAAATCCTGTAATGCCATTACTCCCAACGGAACAAGAATTCAGGTCGGCTCTGAAGATATCGGTAAGCTGAGCGTAAATTTTAAAGAAATTGCTGCCAGGTACAATCTCCAGTTATCCCAGCCCCAGCAGTTAAATATTCTGCTTACCATTAATCCGTTTGAACGACTTCCAACCGGTAATCCCGAAATGGAAGAAAACCCGCCCCGCCATCCCTTTACCAAACCGGGAATCAGAATGGATTTGTTGCCAGGGGAGCAGCTAAATACCAATCTGCTGGCAGACGCCCTGGTCATCGGCAGGGTCAATTATCAAAATGGTGATTTGCAGATTAGTTCCGATTTCATTCCTCCCTGTACTTCTGTGGAAAGTCTGCCGGTCCTCACCGACTGGTATTCAAAATTCCGGCAGGCATTGGACAGCTGGGAATTGTCCTGCCTGAAAGTGGTGCAGAAAATCAATTCAAAAACACAATCCCAACAGCCCAATATTCTTGCAAACAATATTCAAAGGATCAGTGAAAAAATGTTGGAGCAACTCGTAAAGCAGAAGATCGGATACCGGTGGATACTGGAAAAATCGGCGCCTGTTTATTTGTGCGTGTCGTTGTTGGAAAACATCCAATATGTACATACAGTGCTTCAGTGCTTCGCAGAAAAAGACCGGGAAGAAATGCTGAATTATTTTGCTGAGTGGACCGAAACCCCGGCAGGGACTTTGGAAAACCAGACCCTCCGCGTTTTGCAGCTGAATTATAACCATTATGAAATCGGATCTCTGTTGAACGAAATATACCGGTCTTACCTGGCTTATGTTCAGATATTCCAGAAGCTTGCCCAATTGGAATTTATCGGCAAGAAAAAGGGCCAGGGTATTTTTGTTATCGAACAGGAAGTAAAGGAAAACAAGACCGCACCGGTTCCCCCGGCCAAGCCAAACAGCCGGTGGAGTCCATTGACTTAAATTAATAATAATTTCATAAATGAGCGCCCCAGCAGCAAGAATCGGAGATATGCATGTTTGTCCCATGCTGACGCCAGGACTTCCGCCCATTCCCCATGTTGGCGGACCAGTTACAGGTCCTGGCTGTCCTACGGTTTTAATCGGAAATATGCCGGCGGCTGTTATAGGTGATATGCTTGTGTGCGTTGGCCCCCCAGACGTCATCGTAAAAGGATCTGCCACCGTCCTGATCGGAGGCAAGCCCAGCGCCAGAATGGGAGACTCAACCGCTCACGGTGGTACCATAATGGCCGGATTCCCAACAGTTTTAATTGGCGGATGACCGGCTTATTCAATCCTATCTATCCAGTTATTGACCGATTTGCTCCGGATACGAATTCGCATGTTCGGATAAGCAGCAAAAACAGTAAATTTAAAGGGATTAAACAGAAGGAATGAAAACTGGCAGAAATGAATACAGGTGCTTTGTGGTAGACGATAATCAAATCGACCGGCTCACAACGGTGTCGTTTGTGCGGAAGTTTTCATTCCTCAAACTAGGCGGTTTGTTTAGCGATGCCGAAGAAGCCATGGAAGCGGCTGAGAAAAATCCACCGGACGTACTTTTCCTGGACATAGACATGCCGGAAATGAGTGGTCTTGACCTTCGTCGTAAGCTGGCAAAAGTGCCGGCCTGCATTTTTATTACCGCCTATCCCGAGTACGCAATACAGGGATTTGATGCGAATGCACTTGATTTTTTAGTGAAGCCCATTGATGATGAACGCTTTGATGTATCGATGGAACGGCTGCAGTACTATTTGGACATACATTACAAAGCCGATTTGTTGGATCATTCCTTAAATGAGGATAGTTTGTTTA
>Ga0209863_10000201_pt1 | contig 37606 bp, 33 predicted proteins | sample OrgsoiDNA2013046_FD_185796 | JGI IMG/M metagenome (GOLD analysis project Ga0209863, IMG submission 185796) | Permafrost soil microbial communities from the Arctic, to analyse light accelerated degradation of dissolved organic matter (DOM) -... | ecosystem: Environmental > Terrestrial > Soil >...
ATGGAAGATTTTGAACAGACGGATGTCATTCTGTTGATGGGAATCAATCCATCCACCAATATGCCAAGAATGCTGGATTCACTTGAAAAAGCAAAAAATAAAGGTGCGAAGATCATTGCAATCAATCCGTTACTGGAAGCAGGACTGATTGGTTTTAATGATCCCCAAAAAGTGAATGGACTGGCAGGTAGTTTATTGAATAAAAGCGCCGTTAAAATCGCCGACCTCTATCTGCAGATCAGAATTAACGGAGATATGGCCGTGATCCAGGCGATAGAAAAAATTTTATTTAAAGCGGAAACGGAAAATCCCGGAACTGTGTTTGATCAGTCTTTTATCAAGGAAAATACCATTGGATATGAAGGATTAAAAGCCCATCTGGATAAATATTCGCTTGAAGAACTGGCCGACGCAGCTGGTATTCCAATAGAACAGCTGGTAGCGGCTGCTGAGATGATGAAAGATAAAAAGAGAATCATCATCTGCTGGGCGATGGGCGTTACCCAACAGAGAAATGGCGTCGACACGATCAAAGAAATCGTCAACCTGATTCTTTTAAAAGGCGCCCTCGGCAAACCAGGGTCAGGACTTTGCCCGGTAAGGGGTCACAGCAATGTACAGGGCAACCGGACCATGATGATATGGGAACAGCCTCCAGGCTGGTATCTCGATAAATTAAAACAGGTATTCGGATTTGAACCACCACGAAAACACGGCGTGGATGTAGTGGCATGCATTAAAGGCATACATGCAGGAAAGATAAAAGTATTCTTTGCCATGGGTGGAAATTTTCTCTCTGCAACACCAGATACCAATTACACCGCAGAAGCCATGCGCAAACTAACCCTCACCGTAAATGTATCCACCAAACTGAACCGGACACATTTAGTGCATGGGGAAGAAGCAATTATTTTCCCAACACTGGCACGAAGTGACAAAGATAAAATTGACGGCAAAGATCAGTTTGTAAGTTGTGAAAATTCCATGGGCATTGTGCAAATGTCGAAAGGTGTGTTAAAACCTGTATCAAAGGATTTGAAGAATGAAACGGAAATCATATGTGAAGTGGCAAAAGCAACGATTGGCGAACGGACAAAAGTGGACTGGAACCGCTATGCGAAAAATTACGATGCCGTAAGGGATCTGATCGAACAGTTCATTCCCGGATTTGAACATTATAATGACAGAGTGCGGAAACCGGGTGGATTTTACCTGCCCAATGCTCCACGCAGTGGAAAATTTGGCACAGCTCTATTTGGAAATAAAATGCCCTTCAGCATTAGCAGGATACCGGAATTAAAAATGGAATCAGATGATTTCATGATGGCATCCGTTCGCAGTCATGATCAGTTTAATACGACCATCTATGGTATGGATGACAGGTACCGGGGAATCCACGGCGAAAGGCGGATCATATTTATGAATGAAAATGATATTATAAAAGCCGGATTCCATGCCGGAGAAAAAGTAGACTTATTTAATTATTACGAGGGTGTAGAGCGCGCCGCGCGCCTTTTTCTCATCGTTCCATATAACATTCCCGAGCGTTGTACGGTTACCTATTACCCGGAAACCAATGTTCTCATCCCCATTAACAGTGTTGCTGAAAAAAGCAATACACCAACATCCAAATTAGTACTCATCAAAATAAAAAAACATCTTCCGGTGAGTTAAAATTTCTGAAACATTGTTTCTTATTTTCAGGGATTGGCATACTATGTACTGATAGCTGACTCAATATATATTTCATACTTTGTTTCTCCAGTTTATGCGTATAGTGCATATTGTATATCAAAGCCAGTCCTCTGGCAGTATAAATACCACATAAAGGTTCTGGCTCCCCATTGTTGGTATAAACAAATGCCTGAAAAGGATTTTTAATGGCATAGAAGCGGTAAAGTTCATCTAAGACTGAAAATTCAATAAGAGGCAGATCACAAGCGAGCACAAAAAGATCATCAGCAGGATATTTCAAATGAACACTTAAAACTGCAGCGACCGGACCCTTTAACAAAATAGCCGAATCATCAACTATCAATTTATTCTCAGACAGCAATCTTTCATATTTCTCCTTTTGTCTTCCGCTGATTGAAACAACAACCGGAATACCCAGTTCCCCTATTTTTTCTACCGCTAATTCCGTCCAGGTTTTATCCTGAAATTGAATTAATCCCTTGTCTGCTCCCATCCGGCTGCTTTCTCCACCGCACAAAATGACCCCAAGCATGTTTATAGATTTTGAAATGAAGCTAAGAAACTAATAAACGATTCCAATGGATTCGAGGCTGAACTGACCACACGGGCTTGGAATATCGTTGTGACTACCTTTAAGTCAAAAGAAGAAATAGCTGCTTAAACCAGGGGGAAAATTGAGCTATTCATCACATTTTTATTTTCACATTATTTAAATTCTGTAATTTGAATGATTACTTATCTCGATGAGGGCAAAACTTTTTTTGAGAATCGCATCGGTGATTATTTTCCTGCATGCCATTGGTCACTTTATGGGTGTTGCAAAAGTAACGAAAGGGGAGACGGATGAAGAAAACATGGTTATCCATGCAATGACAGATCACCGCTTTCCCGTATTGGGTGCGGAACATAGTTTTGCTGATTTCCTTCATGGATTTGGCTGGATCGGAGAAGTTTTCTTATTGCTGACTGCCTATTTACTTTGGTTCACCGGATCCCTTGCAGCCGATCATACGGCGATCAGCCGGAAACTGTCAGCGGCTCTCTTTATCGGCCTGCTTGCGCAGACAATACTGGAATTTATTTATTTTTTTCCCGTAGCATACCTGATGTCCCTGATCGCCGCCGTTCTGACAGGCCTTTCTTTTGTCGAACTTCGGAATAAGAGAAATTCCAACCTAAAAAGCGGTTAAGACGAAACTCAACATTCCGGGATCTTGCTGATGGGTGATATCATCATTTAAAGAAGCCAGTCTAAATCCACATTTCCCCAAAAGTTTGATCGAGCTGATATTTTGGTCAGAACAAAAGGCATTGATCCGTTTTAATTTCATTTGTTCGAAACCAAATCGAACAACCCGCGGAAGGATTTCACTCATGATTCCCTGCCCCCGGAAGCGGAGTAACAGTTCATATCCGATTTCTGTCGCCTCGGTGGGAATATCAAAATTCCAAAGGCCAATTGTTCCTATTAAGTCCGGAGAATTTTCAAAACGTATGACCCAATAAATGTTCTCGTTTCGCTGGACAGCACTTTTAATTCTGTCAATAAATAAAAGTGCGTCCTCTATACTTTTTGAATTTTCACGACCGATCAGGGCGTTGGTTTCCTGATCCGAACGCAGTTCATGAATTAACGGCGCATCTGCGTCACTGATTTCTCTCATTACGAATCGCCTGGTGGTTAATTCCGGAAACGGCGAAAAGTTTAGATTTTTCACTGGGCAATCATATTTTTGATTTCTCTCTCCATGATGCCTTTGACAATACGGGGCGGCTTTCCCCATATTTTAATTTTGGTGTCTGTGAGTATTGGATAAAAAGAATGTGCACCGCCCGTTTCAACCACTGAGATACCAAATACCACTGTTTGAATTTTGGCATTGCGGATCACATAGGAACACATGATGCAGGGTTCATGCGTTGTATACAGGATGCAATCCGAGAGGTCGGACTTGCCCGTAATGATATTGGCTTCGCGGATAGCCTCTATCTCAGCATGAAAAGTGATATCCTTTTTTGTTTTTCCACCTTCAATTCCCTCAGCAATAATGGCACCATCCTGAACTATCACAGAACCTACGGGTGCATCGCCTCTGGTCTTGGCTGTCAGCGCGAGGTCAATAGCGAATTTCATGTAAAATTCATGACTACGTTCTGCGATTTTATTCATTTTTATTCATTTCTTTATTTGCTTTATTGAACGGATCCCAGGACACGTCCAGTTTACCATCGGTACCCCGTCTCACGCGCAAACGAACGCTGATGCCGGGATTGCGTTTGATACCTTTATTGACCAACACTGAATCTTTGTTCGCTTTCAGATTACTGAGCGGCACCTGAATACTCATGTCCGGCCCTGTTTTCATGTTGTACATTCCATTCACAAAGAGGGTTAAAACAGATGACCGGATCTCCATCCGGTTAATAGTAATGTTCTCGCCACGAACTTCTATCGAATCGTACAGATCTGCAAAACGCACATCTGACAAATTTCTTTTTTTCAAAATTTTCTGTTGAATCTGTTCCAGAGGAGGGAAATTCAGGAGCTGGCCATTTTCTAAATTGAAATGGATCGAGCTTTTAAACCCGTCTTTTATTAGTTGCGCATTGGGTGTGAGACTGCCCTCCATGTTGATGTTTGCGGATAAACTGCCTCTGATGTTTTTATCGGTGAGCGATGTAAGCCCAAAATTGTTAAAAATGTAGAACAGGCTGCTTACATTGATATTGTTCATTTGTGTTTCCAAAGCAAAAGAATTTTTGTCTGTATTGTTTTGCAGAAACCCCTCCAGTTTCATATTGCCCTTATCATGTTTTAATGCTACATTTCTAAAATGCACCAAATTTTCTTTTAATACTATGGAAGCCTGCAGGCTGTCCACAACGAATTTTTTATAAATCACCTGATTGGCCTTCAGACTGATATTGAAATTAGACGTTGTCAGTTGGCTGATAAACTCTGACACCGTTGTGGCAGGAGACGATTTCGTTTTTTCTTCTTCAGCAGTTTTTGCCTGTGGGAGTAGAAAACTGTTAAAATCGTCCAGGTTCAGCCTGTGGGATGTCATGTTCCAGTCCAGTGAATACTTATCATTGCGATGATTGATAAAATAAAAGATACTTTTCAGTTTCCCGTTCATCGTCAAATCAGATGTGCCTGAATGAAGAACCAGGTTTTCGATGGCCATGTCCTTGCCGGTGAAGCGGATTACACCACTGACCGGTGCAAAGCGTAAATTTCTTGGGACATAGTGCAAACCCGCATCTGCCAGTGTGATGCTCCCCGTTAGAAGCCTTAGACTGTCGTAATGTTTTTCGAGGGATCCGTTGTATGTGAGGTCCAACTTTCCGCTACCATGTGTAAAAGCAAGTTCATTTTCCTTCAGATAGCTGTTCACAGTGGTCAGTTTAAAATCAGAGACCACATGCATATTCATTCTGGGATGAATGAGATTGCTGAGGACCGCGGAATCGGCGAGGAAATTCAGATTTCCCCAGTCTCCCCGAAATGCAGAAAAATGAATCACCGTATTGGAATCTTCATGTCCCCGATGTCTGACAGCTTCGTTATTAAAAGTAGCTGTAAATGATGCATGATCGATGGCAATAAAAGGACTTTTTACATTCCTGTTTTCCACCTGCAGCCAAAGATGGATCAGCGGCGTAGCGTATTGGGTTTCGGAATTATCCAGACTGCCGCTGAGGCTGGCAATGGGATCTTCGATATCGTAGGGTTCAAGTGTCTTCTGAAGATTGGCAGAAAGGAAGGATGCAGCTTTCCGAAATGACAAATTTTTGGTATCCCAGGAGAGTAAAAACGGCGTTCCTTCTTTTGCGAAAAAGAATTTTCCCGTAAAAACAAAAGGCTGCTGGTCCACTGCCAGGGGAATTTTGTCAAAATCCAATTGCCAGGAGTCTTTATTGTATGAAATCCTGAAATCCCCTTGCACGGATTTATTCTCAAGGAATGGACCTTTATACTGATCAAAAGTCATTGCCTGCACGATGCAATCCAGGTTCACGTCGATTGCCAGCACGGGACTTTCCTCTTTTTTCTGAATATTACAATCCAGGTTATGGACCCTGAACCCAAAAAATTTATGTTTGGCGCCCTCGTCGATCGAAAGACCGACATGCTGCATGCTTACCTTATTGAATTGTATCGCATCGTCTTTGATTCCCAGGCTTGCCGCTAAACTATCGACAATGATTTTTTTGTAGGTCAGTTTATTAACTTTCAGGCTGACATTAAAATCAGCCGATTGTAGCTTGCTTATATAATCTGATAACGTCGCGGAAGATGTGGATTTCTTCGTTTCTGTTTCAGCGGTTTTTGACTGTAGCTGAAAGTAATTACTGAAATCATCCAGATTAAGCCTGTTGGATATGATGCTCCAATCCAGCGAATATTTTTCATTGAGATGATTAAAAAAATAAAATATACTTTTTACTTGCCCATTGATCGTCAGGTCAGATTTGCCTGAATGAAGAATGAGTCGATCGATGGCCATGTTTTTGCCGGTAAACCGTATGACGGCACTAACCGGGCTAAATAATAAGTTTCCCGGATTATATTGAAGCCCTGCATCCTGCAGGGTGATGGTACCATTTAATAGTCTTGAACTATCATGATATTTTTCGAGGGATCCGCTGTAAGAGATGTCGATCTTTCCGGTGCCGCGTGTAAAAACAAGTTTGTTTTCTTTCAGATAACTGTTCATCATGTCCAGTTTAAAATCTGAGCTCACGTTCATTTTTATTCTGGGATTAATGAGATTGCTGAGAACCACAGAGTCAGTGTGAAAATTCAGTTTTTCCCAATCGCCTTGTAGTGCTGAAAAACGGATCACCGTATTGGAGTCTTCATGTCCCCTGAATCTGACGGCTTCATTGTTATAAGTCGCCGTAAAGGATGAATGATCAATGGCGAAAAAAGGGCTTTTTATATTCCTGTTTTCCACTTTCAGCCAGAGATGGATTAGCGGTGTGGAGTATTGCGGTTCTGAATTATCCAGACTGCCGGTGAGGCTGGCAATGGGATCTTCGATATCGTAGGGCGCGAGTGTTTTTTGAAGATTTGTGGAAAGAAAAGAAGCGGCTTTCCGAAAGGATAAATTTTTGGTATCCCAGGAAAGAAGAAAAGGGGTTCCTTCTTTCGCGAAAAATACTTTCCCCGTAAAAACAAAATGCTGATGGTCTACCACCAGTTGGATCCTGTCAAAATCAAGCTCTCTGGAATCTTTATTATACAAAATCCTGAATGCACCCTGCACGGATTTGTGCTCCAGGAATGGCCCCTTAGTCTGATTAAATGTCATCGCCTGAACCAGGCAGTCCAGGTTCATATCGATCGCCAGCACGGGACTATTCGCTTTTTCCTGGATATTACAATCCAGTTCATGTATCTGGAAGCCAAAAAATTTATGTTTAACACCCTCGTCTATCGAAAATCTGGCGTTGCTGATTGTCAGGATTGGGTAAGGTTGGTTAGCAGAGCTGTCTTTACGGGATCTGATCTTTTTTTTAAATACAGAAGTATTGGAATAACCCAGACTATCGGTATAGAAATAAATATCCGGTTTATCCAGATCGAGACGCTGGATATTTATTTTCCCGTGGAAGAGTTGCCAGAAGTCTATCGTCGCGTATACCTGGTTTGCTGAAACCAGATCGTGATGATGCCGGCTCCAGAGGCTGTCGCGCAGATATATACTATCAATAGTAAGAGCAACCAGCGGAAAACTGCCTCTGAAGCCAATACTGATATCACCGATATGCAGGGTAGCCCCATTCAGTCCTTTTTCGGTTTCGGATTCTAAAAAAGAAATAAACTGTTGCTGATGTTGTTTTACATAAAAAGAAACTCCGACCAATGCAAGTAACAGCAAAGCAATCAGGATAGCCAATACACGCAAACCGATCTTGATCACTCTGTTCATGTTGGATCAAAGATAATTGTATCCATCAAAATACATTTAAATGCATCTGTGTTCATTTACAATTGGGGCCTACTTTTGTAAAAAGTTCTTAATGGAAAACAGTAAAGTCTTAATTAAAGAAGGAAAGGAAAACATGGATATCGGTGCAATTCACAAATTTCTGTCAGAGGAGTCTTATTGGGCCAAAGGAATCTCTTACCCTTTCGTGGACAATTCTCTGACCAGTAGCTTCAACCTGGGGGCTTTTATTGATGGGCAACAAGTCGGGTTTGGAAGAGTGATTACGGATTATTACACCTTTGGCTGGTTGGCAGACTTCTTCGTGCTTGAAGAACATCGGGGAAAAGGTATTTCCAAAATGTTATTGTCGTACCTGTTAGATCAACCCTGGTATACTCGCCTGAGACGGGTTATGTTGAATACCAGCAGTGCTCAGGGACTTTATCGCCAGTTTTCATTCAGTGATTTAAAAAATCCCGCCTTCATTATGGAAATCCACAGGCCTGATATTTATTTGTCCCACGAAAAGTAGAAACGGAATCAACTGACACGAACATTTGTCTTTGTGTAATCGGCAGTTTCGCTTCAGGTATCAGATTTTCACTTTGATAAACCGGAACCAGGCGATGATCCAGAGGGTCCCTAAACAAAAACCTGCAGCAACATCAGTCGGATAGTGTACGACCAGAACAATTCTGCTTAGACCGACGGAGCATGTCAGCAGGATCAACAAACTTATCCCGGAAATACGCAAGGATCGCGGCACCCTGATATGCCATAGTGAATAGATCAATACAGCGCAAAAGATAAATGTAGAAGTGCTGTGCCCGCTTGGAAAACTATAGTTAGTGAAATTTGGTATCAGCGGAGTTGGCGGTCGGTGCCGTTGGAATATCAGTTTCAAAACCTGCACCGACAAAAAACCGCCGATGGCAACAGCAGCAACACTGAGCCCAAAACGGACTTTACGTTGCCATACATTGAGTATTATGAAAACGAGATAAGCTGGAAATAAAAATTCAAAGGATCCGAAAAAACTAATGCGGACCCAGAAGTCGAATAGCGGCGGTTGCGCCAGGGGACTCACCTGCTCCTGTATATAACTGTCCAAACCATTTTCCGGATAAACGAGTACGAATACCGCAATCACAATAAATATCAGCAGCGCCAGGAAAAATAATGCATTCAGGAAATGGTCGCGATCTTTACGTTGGGCTGCAGGTTTCATGTGCGGGAAAGTTAAATTTTTCTACGGGTACTCCGCGTTAACCAGGCTTTATTACATTACGTCAAAAGAGCAAAATGCACCATGGCGGTTTTATGAGGGTATTGTATCTGTTCAGCCTGTTCAGTTTCCTGCTTGATATATATGCCTACAATGGCGTGAAAACCTGGGTCTCGGGATGGAAATCTGTCCGCCGCCAAAAAATCGCACTACGCACCTATCTGCTGTTTTTTGCAGGTGTCACCATTTTATTCCTGGCCGCTATCACCATTACAACTCATTATCTTACCCGATTTCAGGAATGGGCATTGAGTTTATTTCTGACTTTTCTGATCACCAAATTGTTTTTTATTATCGTACTATTACTGGGTGACATCATGCGGTTTTTTTGGGGCGTAGTCCGCAGGCTCATAAAACCGAAACCTGTACCCCGCGGACCGTTTTTTCCTTCCCGTCGAAGGTTCATTGCGGAAGCGGGCATCCTGCTGGCAGCCGTTCCTTTTACGGGTTTTTTTTATGCCATGTTCAAAGGTAAATATGATTATCGCCTGCATGAAGTCACATTATATTTTGATGACCTCCCTGCATCCTTTGATGGGTTTACCATTACGCAATTGTCAGATTTTCATTCCGGCAGTTTTGATAATATGTCAGCAGTAACCCGTGGCATCGAAATCGCCAAGGCCCAGCAAAGTGATTTGTTTGTCTTTACCGGCGACCTGGTAAACAATATGGCATGGGAAGTAGAACCTTATATTTCTCTGTTCAGTCAACTCAAATCGCCTTATGGTCAATTTTCTATTCTCGGCAATCATGATTATGGTGACTATGCCCAATGGGATAATCCTGAACAGAAGGCTGCTAATCTGGAAAAACTCAAACAAAATCATCAGACGCTTGGCTATCGGTTAATGCTTAATGAAAATACAGTTATACGGAAAGGTTCGGATCAATTGGCGTTAATCGGAGTCGAAAACTGGGGTCGCGGATTTATTCAGGTGGGAGACATCGACAAGGCGCTGGAAGGAGTGGATAAAAATGCATTTAAAATTTTATTATCGCACGATCCCACGCACTGGGAAGAGAAAATCCGGTATCATCCCACTACCATTCATCTCACCTTATCCGGACATACACATGGCGCACAGTTTGGCATTGAGACAGACAAGTTGCGATGGAGCCCGGTGCAGAGCCGATATCTTGATTGGGCCGGACTTGCCCGTGAAAAAGATCGCTATCTGTACGTGAACCGCGGATTTGGTTTCCTCGCTTTCTCAGGCCGTCTGGGCATCTGGCCGGAAATTACCAAACTGACACTCAGGAGATCCTGAGAGTATGGAAGAATGGAAGTAAAAGTTGTTTCATTGAAAATATTTTGTCATTGCATCCCAGTAATGCTGCTGCCAGCCTACGGATAAATGTTCTTTCAGGCCCTCCGGAAATCCGATATGTTCAAAGATCACACGGGTGCCCTTACCCTCAGCGCTCAGATCGAATCGCGCAATGGAATAAACCCCTACCGGCCAGTCAACCACCCGCCACGCTTCTACTATCCGCTGATCGGGCACTAACTCGAGAATGCGACCGGTTATATGTCCGTCGAACAAGGAAAAAGCTCCACCCAGCATCGGATCTATTTTTGCCGAGGAATCGGAGAACATGTCAAATGATTTTTTTGTGCAGGCGCTAAACTCCGCCGAACTGAGCAGCACATGATATACCTGCGCCGGATCCACTTTAATATAGGTGGACTGGTGGATAGTTATACCTTTTGCCGAATCCGCGTTGTTTACCTTTTCGGTCATCGGATACTTCTTTTGCGCACTTGCGGGGGCATGTAGAAAAACAAATGCTATGAAAAACGCAGCGATAACTGACAATTTTTTATTCACCGGCTCAATTTTTTAGTTGTTTATCGTTTACGTGACTCAGACCGGAACTCGCAGATCTTTCATCGAAGATCAGAAGATTTTGATGCCCGACAAGAATAAAGTGTTGCAGCCAATCGAATGACCATTGATGGGCACAGATGTCAACACTTCTTCCATACGATTATAGTCCAGTAAGTAATAACGCACCTCCGACGGCTGAATAGTGGCGAGGCCCGGTTTTTGACTTATACAATACATATTATTTAACGTAAATGCTAATATGAAACAAAAAACAACCAGCAGACTCATGCATGGAAGCGTTATCATGTCTATAATTTTTGGCATGATGGCCTGTAACGGCACCGGTAGTTCAGATAAAACTTCAAACGATAGCTTAACGACCACAGCAGATTCAGCGAAGACCGCTGATTCGGTCGCAAGCGTAAAGGCGGCAAAGAAAAAGAAAGGAAAATTGTCCATTGCGTTAGCCAAGGGCGACAGTGCAAAAATGGTAAAAGACGCACATGGTGTTTATAACCGGGCCGACAAAGAACCTGAGTTCCCGGGTGGAGAAGCTGCTCTGTCTGCTTACATTAATAAAAATCTTCCCTATCCACAAGCGGCCATTGACAATGGAACGAGTGGTACGGTGCACGTCTCATTCGTTGTGGATGAACATGGAAAAGTGATAGCCCCACAGGCAATGGACGGTAAAAATCTGGGTGACGACTTAGTGAACCAGACATTGAAAGTATTTAGTAATATGCCTATGTGGACTCCCGGTATGGTGCATGGTAAAAAGGTAAAGACCAGACTGGAATTGCCGGTTACATTTGAACTGGCAGACGCGGATCAATAAAAGAAGTATGGAAATACTTCCATTCTTCCATACTTGTTTGATCATTCTTAAACACAGGTCCGCGAGTACATTAGATTTCCAGCGATTTAAATAAGGAAGAGTCTTAACAGCATTTTCTATATCATTCAATCGGGGTAGTTACTGTATTGTTCAAGCTCCGATTCTTCATCTTCAAACTCAGGTTCTACAATTTTCTGTTTGTTTTCAGCAATATGAACACCCGGCGAGGCTATAGTGTCGGATATGTCGTTAACCCCTTCCAGTTTTTTGGCAACGATTCCTGCATCAATCCCCGAAACCCGCTGTAATAGCTCCGGTTTCAACTGGCATGCCATATCATCTTGTATTTCGATATCGTTTTTCATAATTTTATTTTTACTGAAACACAAATCTAACGACCAAAATATCGCTGACAAATGACTTTGATCATACAGCAATAGAACATTACTCATTGGATAGGGTTGTCAAATGAAACAATTTGCTATCACCTGTTATTTAGCCTCCGGTAAAACCATCGTTTAAGTATTTCGGCTGAACTTATATACGCGCCTACGATGAGTAACATCCAGCCATAAAACGATATCGGCAGTCGCACGAAACCGAAAATTTGCGCTATTGGTGTAAGAGGCAGGAACAATACTGTAAACAGTATTATTATGGTTGCAATCGATAAATATTTCCCGGGCAGGCTTTTCAAAAAAGGAAGTCGGGTCCGCACCACCAGCACGATCAGGGTTGCCGAAATAACGGATTCGACAAACCATCCTGTCTGAAATGTTTTTTCGCTGGCTTTCATAAATACCAGTAAGACGGCAAAAGTCAAATAATCGAACACCGAACTTAAAAGTCCGAATGCAAGCATAAAACGTTGAATGAACCGGATATCCCATCGCTGCGGTTTTTCAATGGATATGGAATCAACGCGATCAGTAGAAATCGTCATTTCTGGAAAATCTGTTAACAGATTTGTCAACAATACCTGTTTCGGCAATAACGGAAGAAAGGGCAGAAATATGGAAGCCCCGGCCATACTGAACATATTACCGAAGTTTGCACTCGTGGCCATGAAAATGTATTTCAGGGTATTGGTAAACGTCTTGCGCCCGATAATAATTCCTTCAGACAGTACATCCAGATCCTGATCCAGCAATACGATATCTGCCGCCTCTTTGGCGACATCTACGGCCGAGTCAACCGAAATACCCACATCAGCCGTATGCAACGCAGGCGCGTCATTAACTCCGTCGCCGATAAATCCTACCACATTCCCGGCTTTTTTAAGACATATAATGACTCTTTCTTTCTGATTTGGTTCCACCTCGGCAAATATATCTGCACGTATTGCCTGTTGCATGATCGCGCTGTCAGACATTTCCCGAAGCATGGGACCTGTCAAAATAACGGGGTTGGATATACCTATTTGTCTCGCGAGACTGGCTGCAACCAGGGCATTGTCGCCGGTAATGATTTTTAACTGAACACCCAGTGATTTCAATTTCTCCAATGTGTCCCGCACATTTTTTTTTGGAGGATCGAATAATGTGATAAATCCTAAAAAAATCATCCCCGCTTCTTCTTCTATTGTAAAATCTCTGTCTGCACTACCGGGTTTATAGGCTACGCCCAGCACCCTGTATCCGTCTGCACTCAACGCAATATATTGCTCTAATATGTTCGCCCGCTTTACATCCAGCGAAATCAATTCTCCTCCTTTCGTTTCAACACGATCGCATATTCCCAGAATGGAAATTAGAGCTCCTTTGGTGATTACATAGTGTTCATTGGTACTATTCACCTGAACGGTAAGTCTTTTGCGTTTGAAATCATAGGGTATCTCACACTGAACAGTAAATGGATTCGAAGATTTAAACACGTCGCAAATGGCTTCATCAATCGGATTCCGGAATCCCTTTTGTAAGGATGCATTAAGTCCTGCAAAACGTAGCGTCTTCTCAGAAATATTTCCTTCAATGTCGAGCGCATTTTTAATCGTCACTTTCCCTTCCGTAATGGTTCCGGTCTTGTCCGAACAAAGGATATTCATACTTCCGAAGTTCTCAATAGCTGACAGCCTTTTTACAATGACTTTCTTTTTAGCCATCAACCTGGCACCGGTTGCCAGATTAACACTAATGATGGCAGGAAGAAGCTGGGGCGTAAGTCCCACGGCAAGTGCCAGGGAAAATAAAAAAGAATCCAGCGCGGGCTTGTGCAGGATCACGTTGATTGCAAAAATGAGAATGACGAGCACCAGTGTGATTTCCATCAGCATATAACCAAAACGCCGTATGCCCCTTTCAAAATCTGTTTCAGGCTGTCTGATACGCAACCTGTCTGATATTTTACCGAATTCCGTGGATTTACCCGTCCTGATAATCAGCGCTTTTGCTTTGCCGCTGATAACATGTGAACCCATGTATAATGAATTGCTTCTTGCAGAAAGCGGGGAATCCGCCGGAATGATACCGGTATTTTTTTCCACGGGAAAAGTCTCACCGGTGAATGCAGCTTCATCCACAAAAACTTCCTGCGCATCCACCAATAAACAATCTCCCGGTACGATATCTCCCGCTGAAAGAATAGCTTGATCTCCGGGTACCACCTGGGCAAGCGGCATTTCCTTTTCCGAGCCGTTTCTAACGATCCGGCAATTTATCTGAACCATCTTAAGCAATTCCTCTATTGCCCGGGCAGCTCCTTTTTCCTGCCAGAATCCGAGAAAACTGCTTACAAGAATAATTATGATTATAATAATGGCATCTGTAAAATCCCCCAACCCCATCGACAACAAAACAGCAGCAATCAGAAGTATGGTGATCGGACTTTTGAACTGGGAAAGAAACAAAATAAGTAATGAGGAATTTTTTTTTGCCTTCATGCTATTGGCGCCATATTGCTGAAGGCGAACCATTGCCTCTGAATCAGATAATCCATGTTCAGAACAGGAGAGTTTCTGGCAGGCCTCGGCCGGCGAAAGACTCCAAAAATTTTCAAGCTGTTGATCCAATATTTTTTTAATTTAATCAAGCCGCCCTCTGCAAAATTCGATAATAACCGGAATGAGGCCAGCCCTAGTTTTCTGCCTGGATATCCCATTTCCAGTTTCTGATTTCAGGCATGTCCTGGCCGTTTTCTTTAATATAACATTTGTGTTCAATCAGCTTATCCTCCATTTCCTGCTTAAGATAAGCACAGCGGTTCTTTAATTGTGGAAGTCTTTCGATAACATCCTGTACCAGATGAAAGCGATCCATATCATTGAGCACCGCCATGTCAAAAGGAGTTGTAATGGTTCCTTCTTCCTTATATCCCCGCACATGGATATTACTGTGATTTGTTCGCTTATACGTTAAGCGGTGGATGAGCCAGGGGTAACCATGAAAGGCAAAAATCACCGGTTTGTCTTTGGTAAAGAGAAAGTCGAAATCCATATCACTTAGCCCATGCGGATGCTCGGAATGCATCTGGATTTTCATAAGATCCACAACATTCACAACTCTTATTTTAAGATCCGGGAAATGTTTGCGAAGTATTGAAACTGCTGCCAGTATTTCAAGGGTGGGCACATCACCGGCGCATCCCATAACTACATCCGGTTCCAGATTTTTATCATTGCTTGCCCAGGTCCAGATACCGATCCCTTTGGTGCAATGGACCACGGCTTCTTCCATTTTCAGCCATTGTGGCGCCGGATGTTTTCCGGCAACTACTACATTCACATAGTGGCGGCTGCGAAGGCAATGATCCATCACGGATAATAAACAGTTTGCGTCAGGAGGCAGATAAACGCGAACAATTTCAGCTTTTTTATTTACCACGTGATCGATGAATCCCGGATCCTGGTGCGTAAATCCATTGTGATCCTGTCGCCAGACATGTGATGATAATAAATAATTAAGAGAAGCAATTTTTCTTCTCCAGGGAATTCCTGCAGTTATCTTCAGCCACTTTGCATGTTGGTTGAACATGGAATCCACAATATGAATGAATGCCTCATAACTGTTAAACAATCCGTGTCTTCCCGTAAGCAGATAGCCCTCCAGCCATCCTTCGCATTGATGTTCACTCAACATCTCCATTACACGGCCCTGTTTATTTAAATACTGGTCGGTTTCTTCTATCCCTCCCTGCCATTGCCTGTTGGTGGACTCAAAAACATGATCGAGACGATTGGAAAGTGTTTCATCCGGACCGAAAATCCGGAAGTTCTTTTGGGACTCATTATATTTTATAACATCCCGTAGAAATTCACTGGCCACGAGCGTGTCAGCAGCCTGCTTCCCTCCTGGAAGGTCGACAGCAACTGCATAATCTTTGAAATCAGGCATTTTCAGATCATGCAACAGCAGTCCGCCGTTTGCATTGGGATTGGCGCCCATTCTTCTTTCTCCTGGAGGAGCCAGTTCCCTCAATTCTTTGATCAGTTTTCCGTCTTCATCGAAAAGTTCCGATGGCTTATAACTTTTCAGCCAGCCTTCCAGTTGTTTTAAATGTTCAGGATTGGTAGCCGGATCGGTTATAGGCACCTGGTGAGAACGAAAACCTCCTTCAACCGGTAATCCATTTACCTTTTTCGGACCTGTCCATCCTTTCGGGGATCTTAAGACAATCATCGGCCATAACGGGCGTTCATCTGCTCCGTGCTGTCTCGCATTTTGCTGAATCGTTTTTATTTTTTCTATAACTATATCCAGCGTTTCCGCCATTAACCGGTGCATAAGTTGCGGATCGTATCCTTCAACAAAATACGGGATCCATCCATATCCCTTCATAAGCTGCTCCAATTCCAGATGACTGATCCTGGCAAGGATTGTAGGATTCGCGATTTTATACCCGTTAAGATGGAGAATAGGTAAGACGGCCCCGTCTGTTACGGGATTCAGGAACTTATTGGAATGCCAGGCAGTGGCCAGTGGCCCTGTTTCAGCTTCACCGTCTCCAACAACACAGGCGGTAATTAATCCGGGATTATCGAGCACAGCTCCAAAAGCGTGACTTAATGAATATCCTAATTCACCTCCTTCATGTATGGAACCCGGACATTCCGGCGAAACATGACTCGGAATACCACCAGGAAAGGAAAATTGTTTGAAAAGTTTCTTTAGCCCGGCTTCATCCTGACTGATATTTGGATAGACTTCACTGTATGTTCCTTCCAGATACGTATTGCCAACTAATGCCGGGCCACCATGACCGGGACCTGAAATATAAATCATATCCAGATCGTACTTTCTTATCACGCGGTTCAAATGAACATAAATAAAATTCTGACCGGGAGTTGTACCCCAATGGCCCAACAACATATTTTTAATGTGTTTCGGCTCCAGGGGTTTTTTCAATAATGGATTGTCACAGAGATAAATCTGGCCTACTGACAAATAATTGGCCGCGCGCCAATAGGCATCCATTTTATTTAACAGTTCCGACGGGATGCTTTGAGCCTCAGAAATTTCCTGCGTTTGCATGCTAAATATTTTAATTTATTGACAAAACCCGACAGACCATTTTTGCAATCATTAATTCTTCGTCTGTAGGTATTACATACACAATGACTTTACTGTTGTGCGTGGAAATGATTTTTTCTGATTTGTCGTTCATTTTTTCATTCAGTTCAATGCCCAGGAATTGCAATCCATCACAAATCCTGCTCCTCACCGCTGAAGCATTTTCACCAATACCGCCACTGAATACGAGAATGTCCAATCCACTTAATGCAGCAGAAAAAGATCCTATCCATTTTTTTACCTGGTAACAGAATATCTCAACAGCCTCCGCAGCTCTCGTGTCCGATTTCTCTGTCCTCAGTAAATCCTGCATATCCGAACTGGTTTCAGAAATACCCAACAAACCTGACTGACGGTTGATTAAATTATTGAATTGACTGGCAGTGAGTGATTGATCTTTCATTATGAATGAAACAATTCCAGGATCAATATCCCCCGACCGGGTACTCATAGGAAATCCTCCGGCGGGAGAAAATCCCATGCTGGTATCTATACTCTGTTGATTTTTCACGGCCACCATACTCGCACCATTACCCAGGTGTGCCAGGATTATTCTTCCTCCGGTATTCGCATTCTTTTCCTCACTTAGTTTTTGCATTAAATAACTATAGGATATACCATGAAAACCATAGCGACGTAAACCGGACTTAAAATACCGCCTGGGCAATGGTAACAGGGTTGCCCTTATCGGCATAGTTGTATGAAATGCCGTGTCAAAACAGGCAACCTGGGGAATCTCCGGATATTTTTCTTTAAAAGCTTTTATCAGCATCATTTCTCCCGGCATATGATCGGGATCAATGGAAATGTTTTTATTCAATTCCGTCAGCAGGTCATCCGTTATGATTTCTGCATCTGCATGATTTATACCATGAACGATACGATGTCCAACGGCTGTAATCGTTTCGCCTTGCCATTGGCCAAGCCATTCCATTAAAACTTTCGCTGCTTCGGAAACAGATTTTGCTTTAACAGATTGCCGGTGCTCCTTTTCGGCAGTCATATCTTTAATGATTAATTCCGCATCATCAAAACCAATTCGTTTAATCACTCCCGAATACTGCGGAATGAGTTTTTCCTTCTTTTCAAAAATTGAAAATTTAATACTGGACGACCCGCCATTTATGGAAAGAATCCTTGCGTTCATCGTTTCAGAAGTTATATTGTTCAGAATCGGAAACTCGATTCCAGCAATTTTAAATCTTTTATTCGGTCATGACTAAAATACTTTTTGATTTCAATCTTACGAACCCGACGCAGAGATTCATTTTCATCAGCTGAAGTTGAAGTAAGGCATGTAAGGTGTTTTCCTGACGGGCGAAATATTTCCTTAACATACCGGCATTAGCCCTGGCAGGAATACCTTTGCAGAACTTTTCGCATTCAGGGATTTTGTTTTATGTTGACAATGCCTGCCATTTGTCAATAAAAAAATGATTTTTATCAGTCTCTGATTTGTGCCAGCAACTTTTCAGCCTTTTGTTCTTCTCTTAGAGCAACCGGGTCTTTTCCTTTCAGGTCAACAGTCAATTTAATAAGCTCACCATTGAATTTAAATGGCACATCGTACAGATCGAAATCTACCGGAGTTCCTGTGTCTTCACCGACATCAAAGGTTTCATCTAAAGAAAACCGGATAGGAATGGTACGTTCGATGCGCTTTTGACCTACCTGTTTACCATCGACCGACAAAATCAGTTTGGCTCCCCTACCTATTCCACCACCATCATAAACAAAATCCAGGGTAATTTTATGTACACCGGGAGTTAACTTTTTCGATGATTCAACGGTAACCAGCCATTTGGGTTGATTCGTTCCACGATACATAAACAAAGGCTTGTTGTCTTTCATCATCAATACGAATCCGCCAAAATACCCTCCCAGCGTTGACAATACGCCCTGAGTATTCACTTTGGTATTGACGTCGGCAGTAATGGTCCAGGATTGGTTTTTGAAATTAGGTGCCGAGCCTTCCGGAATACGGGTTGCTCCGGGATAATATTCAAAGTGAGATCTTCCTGTTGTAAGGCTCGGACGTATGGAAGGATCGAAACGATCAGCAAAAGATGCATCCAGCGGAAGCACATTATTTTTTTTGGCTTCTTCATAAAACAGGGTTTGAAGCTCTTTTAATTTATCAGGATTTTTTTCGGCAAGATTTTCTGCTTCACTGAAATCGTCGGCTATATTGTACAACTCCCATTTAAAATCGCGGGAAGGATATTTGGTTTCACCACCCATGGTTTGCCATGGTTTACGATAGGGTGTTGTACAGGCTACCCATCCATCATGATAAATCGCCCGGTTACCGAGCATTTCAAAATACTGGGTATTTCTGGCTGACTTTGCCTTTGCACTGTCAAAACTGTATGCCATACTGACTCCATCCATTGGCCTTTGATCAACTCCATTGACTCGTTTTGGCTGAGGAACACCACAGAGTTCCAGAATGGTCGGAACAATATCGATCACATGATGGAACTGGGAACGAATGCCACCTTTATCTTTAATTCGCTTTGGATAGCTAATCACCATGCCATTGCGGGTACCTCCAAAATGGGAAGCCACCTGCTTTGTCCATTGGAACGGCGCGTCCATTGCATGCGCCCAACCATATGAATAATGATTGTATGTATACTTGGTACCGAGTTTATCATATTGACTCATCAGGAAGTTCATATCTTCTGAGAATCCATTTCCGGATGCACCCACTTCGTTTGTCGTGCCCTGGAAAGTACCTTCTGCACTGGCTCCATTATCGCCCATGATATATACAATGACTGTATTGTCCAACTGACCGGCTTCTTTTACCGCCTGAATTACACGAGCAGCTTCAAAATCTGCAAAAGACAAAGCTGCCGCGTATACTTCCATTTCATGTGCAAATAATTTTTTCTGATCCGCGGTAAGACTGTCCCAGGCCGGAATACCTTCAGGGCGCTCAGTCAGTTTTGTATTTTGTGGTATAACGCCAAGTTTTATCTGCCTGGCAAAAGTTTCTTCGCGGACTTTATCCCAACCCTGATCAAATTTTCCCTTGTATTTTTCTATCCATTCTTTTGGAGCATGATGCGGGGCATGTGCAGTTCCGGTACAATAGTAAGCGAAGAAAGGTCGCTGCGGAGATATGGACTGATGTCTGCGAATATAATTCACTGCATTGTCAGCCAGATCCCTATCCATAATATAATCCGGATTTCCTACGGCAGGTTGGACCGGTTTTGTATTTTCAAACATGTCAGGCTGCCATTGATCGCAATCACCTCCTAAAAAACCATAAAAATATTCAAAGCCCAGGCCATTAGGCCAAAGATCAAATGGTCCGGATGTACTACTTTTAAAATCGGGTACATTGTGCATTTTACCCCACCAGCCGGTATTCCAGCCATTATCTTTTAATATTTCCCCTACACTGGCGCAGGACTTAGGTACCAGACTATTATATCCATCGTAACCGGTGGCCATTTCTGTTATAACACCGCTCGCAACATTATGATGATTACGGCCAGTTATCAAGGCTGCCCGGGTTGGTGAACAGAGTGCTGTTGTATGAAATTCGTTATAACGAAGTCCATTTGCAGCCAGACTATCAAAAGTCGGCGTGGAAATGGGCCCGCCAAAAGTACTTGAAGCTCCATAACCGACATCATCCGTCAAAATGATAAGGACATTCGGAGCTCCTTTTGGGGCTGATACTTCAATTGGAAAATCAGGTTTGGAATTTGTCGCATTAGTATCTATTACTCCCGCGAAGGGTGCAGGAACGATTGGAAGTACGGTTCTGTCAAAGTCTCCCGCCGCTATTTTATTTTCTGGTGCACTAACTTTTTGATCCGTCTGATTACATCCGATTGCCTCCAGGCAAATGATAATCGCGAGAAAGAAACGAAATTGGTAAATGCTCTTCATGTTTTTAATTTGTCAGTTAGTAGATATAATTGAAAGCCAGAAAGTCCCGCTAAATTTAGATTTCCAACTTTGCCGGGACCAAAATAGCAGACTTATGATTGAACAAAACAGACTTCTATCACTCGATAACATGACTTTCGTCATGTCATGATTGTTTTATCTGTCGGAGTCCTTTGCCCATTAGGGCTTGTCGATACCCCTTCGTTGAATTTCTTTTACTCTCACCAGGAGAATCATAGCGGCTGAAAGCAGTAATACCATAACCATATAGCCCGAGAAAAACTGCCAGTTGCTGATCAAAATGGGAGTATAGGCCGGGCGCACTTTTTCAGGCCGGAAACTGACGGCTTCTGAAGTCTTTTTTGTTTCTGAATTAATGTAGGCCAATATACTTTTGATATTATCGGCGCTTAAGTCCGGATGATCCGGCATCGGAACCTTATTGAATTTCTCATACAGATCAGTGGCCGTTTTATCGCCACCCTTAATAACTGATTGAGACGAGTGAACAAATTTTATTATCCAGTCTTCTGAATGCCTTTCGCCGACTCCTGCCAGTGCAGGCCCGACTACAACCTTATTTACATTATGACAACTGGCACAACGGCCGGTGAAGATCAACTTTCCATCATCTACCGGGGGTGCCGAAAAAACAATGTTGGTTATCAATAAAGCCAGACATGAAATAATGAGTCTATTTTTCATCAGTGGACTAATTTTATAATCTAAATTCAATTTTCAGTTTATCGATATCATGAATAAGACCGTTCACTTCTCCTTCATCGGTTCCCTTATAATATCCTCTGATCCTGCCCACCGGATCAATCAGCACCAGGTTTTCACTATGAATAAAATCCGCCGGGCCACCGTCTCCGTCGGTTGCAACAATCATTAAATCCTTTCTGGCGAATCGGTATAGTTCAATCTTATCACCGGTTAATAAATACCAGTTCGAACCAATGCCCATGTGATCCGCATAATTTTTTAACTTCCCTATACTATCTCTTTCCGGATCAACAGTAAACGAACTGATGATGATATTTTTATCTGCATAGGCCTGCACCCTTTTTAATTGGTATGCTACTTTCGGACATACAGCCGGACAACTGGTGAAGAAAAAATCAGCCACGACAATTTTGCCCTTCCACATTTTTTCATCAATATACTTCCCGGTCTGATCTTTAAAACGAAAATTCCCGATGACGTGATTTTCCTGGCCGAGCACCGGCAACCGTTGCATATGTGTCTCATACCATTGTGTGATTCCAAAAACACTTATGGGAAGGACGATCACCGCAATCACAAAAAGATATATCGTTGTTCCGGATTTCATTTAAAAACAAATAATTAGTTGATCACTGATTATAAATATTAGATTTTGTGACAGGCTGAATGGGAACCGGATTCTCCGGTGTAAAAGGCGGCGCACCCGGACCCGGATTTTTACTGGCACTATAGAAGGCTGGAACATAAGCGAGCAGAATAATAATACCCATGATAATCAGCCAGGGTTTAAACGTATCAAATAATGGGATGCGTTTTTCATCATGCAGCGCCTCACTAACCGGCAGGTCGAGGGCACCAACTTCTGTTTTTTTACTGAACATGGTTCCGAAAAACACGATAAAGAATAATAGAGCCGCAAATGTCATGATAATCCCTCCGCACAAGGCAAGCATGGTAGTAGGTACCCATTCCGGGGTAAACAGTTCATTTTTCGGATTGAGATAGGTCATGCCCAGATTTGTTCTTCTGGGTTCTCCAATCAGGCCGCCCCAGGACAGTCCGGTGGAAAATATCAGGATGCCAATTACCCAGAGATAGGGAATGATCACATTTATTCTTGGCAAAAATATTTTTTTACCTGCTATACCGCTATAGAGATACAGACTCATGCCGATGATGCTCAGGAAAACAGGCCCGGCGACGGTCATATGAAAATGTCCGGGTAGCCAGGCCGTATTGTGCACGACTGCGTTCAACTGACCGGAAGCATTTACGATACCTGTCAATCCCCCGAAAATAAAAAGTATCAGCCCGCAGATCAAATAGGCAAACAAATATTTATTCGAATCCAGATATGGCAATTTCTTGAAGAATCCCAGCAGGCTTTTTGAGCCGCGTTTCTTGCCAGCATATTCGAGTGATGCCGCCAATGTAAATGCGGTTATAAAACTTGGAATAGCCACACCAAACGTTAGCAGACCCTGAAACATCTTGATTCCCCTGGGAATAGAAGGATCGCTGAACTGGTGATGCACACCAACCGGAACAGAAAACAACAAAAATAAAAACAGGGTAACTCTTCCGGCCAGATCTGAAAATAATTTCCCACCTGCCAGTTTCGGCAACATGGTGTAGTACATAGTATATGCCGGCAGTAACCAGAAATATACCAGTGCATGGCCGAAGAACCAGAACAGCGTACGGGCCAGTGTGACATTGATCGTAGGCGTCCAGCCCATGGCCCAGGGTAACAAAAGGACCAACACTTCATAAGCCACTGCCAGCGTACAGATGAACCAGATCGTAAAATTGACCAGCGTCCCCACAACAGCCAATGGCGTTTTAACAAGAGGGTTTTCTTTTTTCCATTTTACATAGATATTGGCCCAGCTGAAAAGAGGCACCCAGGAACCAACGATCAGTAAAGCGGCACCCAGATAAAATAAAGGATGTGCCTTTAAAGGCGGATAAAAAGTATACAGAACAGAGGCTTTTCCCGATAACATCGCCCAGGCCGCCATCAGCGTTCCAACAGTCATTAGCCAAAAGCTCAACCAAGCTACCCATTTGTGCGGTTCTCTTTTAAAATAGAAAGCAATCGTTGCATGGCCAAAAGCCACGGCGAAAAAAGAAGTTAAGACAATCGCATTAATAACCCCATGGAGTGTTAGTCCCTGGTAATAATCCAAATGAGCAAATGACGACTGGTGAATAACACCTGCTCTGTAAATTGTTTGCATGAGACCATGGTAAATCCCAATGGTTAGTAGAGTCAGTGGTATGCCCAGTTCCCAATAAATCAGTCGCTTTAAGGATCTTGAAATTTGCATAGTCTTATTTTTCGGGCGTTTAATATTTGGAAGGTTCACTCACAATGACCTCTGCCTGCATTGCCTGGTGGCCGATACCGCAATATTCATGGCATATAATTTTATATATACCGGCTTTCTCAAACTTCACCGTAGTCTTGTTGATGTTACCGTAGATGGCCATCATATTGACATCCTTGTCGTTGATATGGAACCCGTGTACAACATCTTTGGATGTAACAAAAAAGTCCACCTCGCTTCCTACCGGCACCTCTATCTGAGTCGGTTGAAACTGCCACATCTGCGCCACCGCATATACCTGATAGGTTTTGTCGTCGAGCTTGGTGATTTTGGGTTCCAGATAAGCCTTATTGAAAGGAAGGCATTCCGGAAGGTCGTTGTTCTTATTTCTGGCGTACAGGATCGAGAAAATGAACAGGGACAGGACGGCACCTGTGACCATGATAATTTTCTTCTCATACGGGTCTACTGTTGACATTTTGATATATTTTAAACTCTGGAAAGCATTAAATAATAGATGCCGAACCAAATGATCATCCCTAACATCACTAATAAAGCGAAAAAGGCGACGGCTCCTTTCGGTTTGAAATTCCGGTCAAAAAGAAGCTCTTCACCCTCAGGGTCATTGATAATAGTGCTACCCGATGGTAAATTTTTTTGATCGTCCATGTGTTTCAATTGTAAAACAAAAATATTTTAACAGCAGAACTTGTTTTATGATGTCAGGCTGGATTAATCATGATTAAAATCAGGTTGTTGCAAAAGGGGGTTATGTATCATACTTATACATGATGAAAGTCATTTTTTTTTCACGCTTCTAAAAATACTTTTGTCCCTATATCTTATATATCAATATGATTACTGATTTTAACAGACCCGTGGGCGAAATTGTAAAACTGGATTACCGTACAGCAGATGTCTTCAAAAAATGGCATTTGAATTTTTGTTGTGGTGGAGAAACAGCCCTAATGCCATTATGCGAATCCAAAGACCTGGATTTTGACCTGGTCGTAAAGGAATTGGAAGAAGCAACCAGAGATTTCAGTGTACCTGCTCAGGTACATTTTAACAATTGGAAAATCGATTTTCTGATTGACTTTATCGTTCATGTACACCATGACTATATATATCAGGTTTTGCCTTCTTTGAAAACTGCCTTGGACGCATTTGCGCTAACGCATACCCATAAATTCCCGGAACTTGTACAGACAACCGAATTGGTTGACAAACTTTCCAAAAAACTGATTCTGCATAACAGGCACGAAGATGAAATCATTTTCCCCTATATCAAACAGATGTATTCAGCTTTTAAGCGAAATGAAGCTTACGGAAATCTATTTGTGCGAACACTTCGCAAACCGCTGAGTATTGTGGAAGGAGAACAACTGGAGATTGATGAACTACTGAATGACCTGAACCTGATTACAAGGAGTTTTACTCCACCATTAAAAGCATGCTCCAGTTACCAGGTGCTGATTTCTAAAATGGAAGAACTGTATGAAAACCTGATCCAGCATCTGTTTTTAGAACGTACCTTATTATTCCCCAAGGCCATAGAAATAGAACAAAAACTGCTCCGGTCCTAAAACCTCCGTAATTTTAGTGAAAGGACTTTAATGCAGTATAACCCGGTTCACCTGGCCTCACTTTTCGAAAATGCAACAGAAGGCATCGTGGTGAGCAATAGCCAGGGAAATATTATACTGGTAAATCCGGCTGCATGCCGGGTTTTTGGTTATCGGACAGAAGAGCTGATAGGTCAAAAAATAGAAATACTAATACCGGGTAAAGTCAAAACCAATCACGTCAAACTGAGAGAGGGATTTTACCAGGATCCTAAAAATCGTGTGATGGGGCATAATCGTGATTTGCTGGCCGGTAAAAAAAACGGTGAAACATTCCCGGTGGAAGTCAGTTTGAGCACCTATGTGCAAAATGACGAACGATATGTTATTGCCTTTATCATCGATATCACGAAACGAAAGGAAATTGAGAAGAATATGATTCGCCAGCAACAACAACTGGAAAAGATAACCGATGACATGCGCATTTTAAATGCCGATCTCGAGGTCAAGGTAGAAGAACGAACCATTATTCTGAAGGAAGCCCTTCAGCGACTTGAAGAATCACAAAATGAATTAAATCAGGCGCTGGATAAAGAAAAACAACTCAATGAAATAAAGAGCCGCTTTGTCTCCATGGCCTCCCATGAATTCAGGACCCCCCTGAGTACAATACTTTCTTCTGCTTCATTAGTTGACAAATACACCACAACTGAAGATCAGGACAAAAGATCGAGGCATGTGGAAAAGATTAAAAATTCAGTCAAACACCTAAATAACCTGCTGGAAGATTTTCTCTCTTTGGGTAAACTGGAGGAAGGAAAAATTGGTATTCATTACCATGAATTCAGTCTTGAAGAGTTGATTAAGGACACATTGGAAGAAATGAATCCCACTCTGAAATCCGGACAAAAGTTTATTTATGCAAATTCCTTTCAGAATTTAATTTGCAGCGATAAAAATCTGATAAGAAACATTCTTTTCAACCTGGTTTCCAACGCAATAAAGTTCTCGGATATAAATTCGACTATCCATATTCAAAGCAAAGAGAAGGAGGGAATTGCACATGTATTCGTTACAGATGAAGGCATGGGAATATCAACGGAAGATAAAGAACATCTCTACAGCTCTTTTTTCAGGGGCAAAAACGTTGTCAACATTCAGGGCACCGGTCTGGGTTTGCATATCGTGAAACGTTATGTTGACCTGCTTGGTGGTTCTATTCAACTCGAAAGCGTGCTGAACAGGGGCACTACGGTGTGGTTTTCAATACCTGAAAAATCATAATATATGGCTTTAACCATTTTAGTAATTGACGACAATAAAGATATCAGGGAAAATACAGCAGAAATTCTTGATCTGGCCGGCTACACAACACTGACGGCCGAAAATGGTAAAACCGGTGTTGAAATTGCCGTCAGAGAAAAACCTTCAATCATCGTGTGCGATATCATGATGCCTGAACTCGATGGTTACGGAGTGCTTCATTTGCTCCGTAAAAACCCCGAAACGGAACATATCCCTTTTATTTTTCTGACAGCTAAGACAGAAAGAACCGACTTCAGAAAAGGTATGGAAATGGGCGCCGACGACTATATCACGAAACCATTTGAAGATATTGAATTGCTAAATGCAGTTGAAATCAGAATAAAGAAAGCAGCCATTGCAGTTCAAAGCTATGACGGTTCTTTGAAGGGTCTAAACCAGTTCTTCAACGATGTAAAGGATGCAGGTCTTAAAAATACATTATCACCCAAATATGATATTGAAAATTTTGAACGAAAACAAGCACTATATCATGAAACTAAAAAACCCAGGTTTTTATTTTATCTGGTAAAAGGGAAAGTCAAGGCTTATCAAACTCATCCTGATGGAAAGGAATATATCACAAACCTGTACAGTGATGGAGATTTTATTGGATATTCCGCATTACTGGAAAACAGCCATTATGAAGATTCAGCCATTGCAATGGAAGATTCGGAAATTTTAGCCATTCCCAAAGATGATTTTCTGCAAATGGTCTACAATGACATCAGCATTGCTTCCCGGTTTATTCATATAATCTCGAAAAATGTTAAAGAAAAAGAGCAAAGACTGTTAAACCTTGCCTACAGTTCATTGCGTAAAAGGGTTGCAGCAGCACTCGTCGATATCACCACCAAGTTTCATCTAAATGACAAACTGATGGCAATAGAAATTTCCCGGGAAGAAATTGCTCAATATGTTGGCACCGCAACGGAGTCACTGATCCGGACCCTCAGCGATTTTAAAGCAGAAAAGTTAATCGAGATAAAAAATGGGAAGGTCATCGTAAACAGCACGGAAAGACTCAAAACGTTACTATACTGATTCCGATCCCCGATAACATACACCTGACCTGTCCATTCATTGTGAATGACTAAAATCATCTCCAACTCGCTTTAAACTCAGCAAATAATACCTTCTACTTCCATTTCTTTGTGTTGGTGATTCGTCAAACCAGAGATTATATGAAAGCAGGTATATTCCACATTCAGGGCAATGATTCTATTCAATCTGTTCAGGATCATTTCAACAGCTTATTTCCATCCATGCAAATCAGTTTTTTCCTGGATCCTGAAAAATCCAAACAAACAGATCAATGCATTATGTATTCCCCTAATGTAAAAGTAAAAGGAATCAATCCACTGGTGAAGGATCTGGCAATTGAGATTACCCCGAATATGCGCGTGGCCGACCTTGAAAAAATAATTAAATCCATGGGGCTTCATGTGCAGATTTCCTGCCGGATCGTGAACCGAAGATTGCCGGATTCCTCTGTATCGAACTGGCTTCTGAAGGATGTATACAGCATTGATGGGCCATATATTCCCAATAAGCAACCATTAACACCGTCTGAATGGAATTCAAACATTAAATAAAATTAAAAATTATAGTATGAAAAAGATTCTATTACTATGCGATGGCGACAACTTTCCATCCGGAGCCATCCGGTTTATCAGGCAGATGCGTGAAACAGAACCCATATACGTAAAGGGGATGTTCTTTACACCCGTCGATACGCTTGAAATGATCCCCGTTGGTTTTATTCCTGTATCAGGACCGTACGCTAAATTGAAAGAAAACGAACACGCTTTGGTTAGTCAAAGTCAGAAAAAATTTGCGGAAGCTTTTGAAAACGTGGGCATAAAATATGACATTCATCCCTATGAGGCTGACTGGAACGTTGACCTTTTTCAAAAAGAAAGCCGGTTTTCGGATCTGGTAGTAATCAGTGAGGAACTTTTTTGTAATAATATGATGGAACTCCAGCCCAATTATTTTATGAAAGAGGCATTGAAGGCATCAGAGTGTCCTGTAATGGTTGTTCCGGAAAAATTTAAATTTATTGAACGCATAGCCATTGCCTACGATGGTAAAAAAGAATCAATGCACGCCATCAAGCAGTTTGTTTATTTATTTCCAAACCTTGCAGACCTGCCTACCGAAATAGTCCATGTCAGAGAGAAAACAAGCGACGATATACCCGACCGCGATCTGTTGCGCGAATACAGCTTTTCTCATTTTCAGGCGCAGTACACTTCAAAACTTCATTTCGATCCAAAAAAGTATTTCACCAGCTGGCTGGAAGAAAAAAAGAATGTATTACTGATTGCCGGTTCATTTTCCAGATCTTCTTTCTCAAATAACATGCGAAAGAGTTTTGCAGAGCAAATTATCTCTGAACATACATGCCCTATTTTTATTGCTCATTTTTCTTAAGTGATACCCTGATTAATACCATGTATTCGTATGACTAAAGTCATTCAGTTCCACAGATAGTTTTTCGATCTTTGAATTCTAAATAATCATTACATGAACACGCTGATTTTTAATCAAAATTATACTGAGTCTGCGCTCCGGAAACATCCGGAAACCATTTTAACCAGGTTTTTAAACTGGACAAAAGAAGAAGAGAAAAATCGTATTGCGTGGCTTGGAATATCCATTACCATGATGACCGCGGTTTTCTTTCCGGTTACCATGGTATCGATACTCTTACATGGAGCATCTTTTCGTTTGATCATCGGAGCAATGTTTTCTCTTATCCTGGTTGTTGTTCCCAATATGGCGGCGTTGCCAACCAGATATACTATCCCGGCTTTTTTCACCGGTATATTAATTGATACTATTCTTATAGGCGCCAGTTTTTTTGTTTGATTTCATTAACCCAATGTATATATGTATCAATCCCTTGAGGATGCCATGAGTCTAATCAGGCCAGGCCAAAAACTCTTTATCCAAACGGGAGCTGCTGCGCCACAGGAACTGATCCGTGGGCTAATGGAAAAAGCAAACGAGCTCGACAACATGACCATTTACCAGATGCACACCGAAGGGAAAGCACCCTATGGAGATCCGGAATGGAAAGATGTGTTTAAGGTTAATTGCTTTTTTATAGGCTCTAATCTCAGAAAAGCCGTGCAGGAAGGAAGGGCGGAATATATTCCCCTCTTCCTTAGCGAAATCCCGGGTCTTTTCAGGAAAAAAATAATACCGATCGACGTAGCGCTGATCCATGTGTCTTATCCTGACGAACACGGATACTGCTCGCTGGGTGTTTCAGTGGATATCGCCCCTGCCGTACTGGAGATCGCTACCTGCATCATAGCGCAGGTAAACAGTCACATGCCGCGCACTTACGGAGACGCAATTATTCACGTGAGTAAACTGCATGCTTTGGTAGAAGTCAACGATCCCATTTTAGAAACCAGGTTGTCCGAGCCGGGTCCGATAAGTATGAAAATTGCCGGCCATGTCGCCTCACTGATTGAAGACGGATCCACTCTGCAAATGGGTATCGGTAAAATACCAAACGCCGTGCTCAGGAATCTAACCAATCATCGAAAATTAGGTATACATACCGAAATGTTTTCTGATGGTATCATCGATCTCGTCAACGCAGGTGTAATTACAGGCGAAATGAAGAAAAAGAGGAGATTAAAAATTGTCTCCAGTTTTATGGTGGGCACCAAAAGTCTTTATCAGTTTGTGAATGAAAATCCCGTTATTGAGATGCTCGATATCGGATATGTAAATGATGTTCACATCATCCGGCAAAATCCTAAAGTGGTGGCTGTAAATTGCGCGCTGGAAATCGACCTGTCCGGACAGATTTGCGCCGATTCGATTGGATCCAAAATGTATTCCGGTGTAGGTGGTCAGATGGATTTTATGCGCGGCGCCTCACTCTCAGAAGGTGGCAAGCCAATCATTGCGATGCCTTCGGTTACAGCCAGTGGTGAAAGTAAAATCGTACCGTTTTTGAAGACTGGCGCGGGTGTTGTCACTACCAGGGCAAATGTTCACTATATCGTAACCGAATATGGAATTGCCTATTTATATGGTAAAAATCTGACTGAGAGGGCCAGGGCACTGATTAAAATTGCTCATCCCCTGCACCGCGAAAGCCTTTCAGAAGCAGCTTTTTTAATAGATAAATCAAACAGTCTGATCGTTCGGTAAATCGAAGTATTTCAAACTCACCTACTAACCCCGATTATAAAAAAGAAACCCACCAATATTGGTGGGTTTCTGCTGTTAACACGATTTTGATTAAATGGAATGATTTAAATCATGTTTGGCATCAGCATTCTCCCTCTGTTTAAGGGGATGATAATGCCTTCCCAGGGGAATGGTAAAAATCACAAACAACGCCACCAGGAGTAGTGCATATTGCATCCAGATAATACCGGCTAAAAACAATAAGCAGGCGACAACAACACTTACCCGGTTAACGATTTTTATTGCCCGTGTTGTACTGACCCGGCCATCCAGAAAAGTATCCAGCATCCTTCCCGCATCCATCGGAAAGACAGGAAGAAGATTCAGGCATCCCAGACAAAGATTTATAAACTGCAACTGAAAAATAAAATTACCTGCATAGCCAACGCCGATATTCTGGGGTTCGTCCCAATAGGCTTTATAAGGGTGAAGAAACACCATTAAAAAGCCCGCAATCGCAAGATTGGCGATGGGTCCGGATGCCAACATGATTTGTTCATAGATCTTCCTGGTCGGTTTTTTAGAAATAGTCGGAATAGCACCAATGGGCAAGAAAATGATCCGGCTCACTTTGATATTAAACAGAATACCCGTAATGGCCTGGGCGATGTCATGAATAAAAATCGAAACCAATAAGGAAACAATCATGATCCCGCTCCAGATCCATCCCCCCGCTTTGAAATCAGAAAGCAGGTTGACAATCACAAACCATATCATCACCAGTATAAAACTCCAGTGAATGGAGAACCGGTTTCGCCAGGAATACGCATAATTAAACTGTTTCATACAAATATTTTTAACGAATGATCAATCATTACCCTTTCTTCCCAGCGTTTGTCGTGTGGACCATGATATACAAGTGCTTTCATATTCAACTAATTTATGACTGCAACTTATCCTCTCAGGGGTGGCTTTTCCATGACATCTGCCTAATCCAAATATGAGTTTTATCATCTCAAACAGAAACAGACATGACAATTCTCATAAAATCACTTAACAGAACTCATCGGTTTTCTAAGCTATTCTGTTCATTTTTGAGAAAATAACAAGGACATGTTTGGAAACTTAAATACGGAAGAAATAGAGCTTATACTTCATAACCAGTTACTGGGGAGAATCGGGTGTCATAACGATAATACGACCTATATCGTGCCGATCAGTTATGCCTATGACGGCGAGTTTATCTATGCACTTACCAGGGAAGGTTTAAAAATTAATATTATGCGGCAAAACCGTCATGTTTGTTTTGAAGTGGAAGATATTCCTGATCTGGGTAACTGGAAAACAGTCATTTGCTGGGGAGAATATGAAGAGCTGCCGAACAAAGCAGAACGTCGCCCGGCCCTGGAACTTTTGCATAACCGGCATCTGCCGATGATAACCAGTTCAACAACGAAGCTATCACCCTCCTGGCCCTTCCGCCCCAATGAAATTGACAATATTAAAGGCGTCGTATTTCGCATTCGCCTGGGCAAAAAAACCGGTAAATACGAAAAACAGGACCACAAAGAAATCTCTTCCTGGCAATGATTCATTTTATTCATAAAGTCAAACTTTAAACAATGAAGACAATACTTGCACCAACCGATTTTTCCACATCTTCCATTAACGCGGTTAACTACGCAGCTGATTTGGCCTTATCCATAAAAGCCAAACTGGTCTTGTTTCATGCGATACCATTTCCTATCGCTGTTTCTGAAATATCAGTTCCCGGAGACTTTATAGACGACATGATGGAAGTAGGACAAAGAGACATGGATGATTTATACGAAAAAGTACTGAACAGAACCAGGGATAGAATCAGCGTTTCAACAGTTATTAAAATTGGATCCGTTGAACAGGAAATTGAAAAAACCTCATGGAATGAAAAGCCACTGGCTATTGTAATGGGCATAAGATCCGGAAAATCACTTGAAAGGGCCTTGATGGGCAGTTCCATATTTCATATCATGAATCATGTTGGATTTCCCACCCTCATTATACCTGAAAATGTTCAGTTCAGCGAAATAAAACACATTGGTATGGCCTGCGATTTAAAACAAATAGATGACAAACTTCCTTTTGAAACCATAACAGAATGGCTATCCCTGTTTAAGGCCGAATTGAATATTATAAATATCTCAGCCCAGGACAAAGATTTCAAGGCCGATCAGGTAGCCGAATCCATTGGTATACAAACCCGCCTGAATTCTTTTAAACCCCGGTTTCACTTTCTGACCAGTGACAATATCGCCGAGGAACTAAGTGAATTTACCCGGATTCATCCGCTTGATTTACTAATGGTGTTTCCAAGAAGACATGGACTCTTTAATCTTTTCCATAAGAAAAAATCCAGGCTCATCGTAACCCACAACCAGTTTCCCGTATTGTCCATTCATGACAGGAAACCAAAGACAAATTCGTCGACTGAACGACTCCAATCCTGATCTCAAATAAAAACCATTAGTTAAAGACGATTAAAATATATTTTATGAAAATGAATATGGGAAATGCAGACCGATTCATAAGAGGCCTCATTGCAGTCTGCCTTATCGCACTGAATATTAAAGGGATAGTAACAGGCGGACCAGCCGTCGCTGCAATTATTATTGCCGTTGCATTTATATTGACCAGTCTGGTCGGATTTTGTCCAGTTTATTCCCTGCTTGGTTTCACCAGTCGCAAAATAAATTCATGAAAAATCTATTTATATTATCGGCAATCATTCTTGCTTTATGACTTCCTGAGTACAGAAAGAGCCAATACCATTGTTCGCTATTTGTTATTAACCTATGGCGTAGATCCAGCTCGGTTGATAGCAGCTGGGAAAAGCAGTTTTAATCCTGTGGCAAATAAATTAAATCCACCCAATCTAAAATTTTACTACTTTCATTCATTCATATTTAATACAAGAACATTCACCTATGTCAAATAAAATCGTTAATGGAGTATTGATGGGATTCGTAGCTTCATTGGCAATCGCCTGTAATTCAAAAACGCAGGAACCTGTAGCTCCGGTGGTAGATAAAGAACAAATAAAAAAAGAAATTCAGGCCAAGGAGAATGATTTTGCTGCATTGTATAATGCCGCAGAAATGAAAGACATCGGATATTACGCAGACGATGCGACGTCTTTTTATCAAAACAGGGCGCCTTTAGTAGGAAAGGCGGCCATTATAGAATTTTTGAAATCCGATTTAAATGCGAATTCCAATAAAATATCATTTACGACCAATGATGTTTTTGTATCAAATGACGGTAATCAGGTCGTGGAAGTTGGCTATTTTAAAGTAGTCGATTCTGCCAATACTGCCATTAACACGGGAAATTATATGAGTCTGTTTGAAAAAAGAGATGGCAAATATGTAAGCGTAAGAGATATAAGTGCTTCTGATATGCCTCTGAAATAAAAGAGCTATCGCCTTCTGCCACCGCCTCCGCCTCTGGTTGCCCCGCCGCCTCCGCCTCTGGTTGCCCCGCCTCCACCGCTAAAACTACCCCCTCCACTATTCCGGGTACGACCTTCTCCCATTGAATTTGATCGGTTTGAAAAGTTTGATGCAGATTGACGCGTTGACGCTGATGGTCCGTTTGAAGGGCGTGTCGATGCTGATGGTCCGTTTGAAGGGCGTGTCGATGCTGATGGTCCGTTTGAGGGACGGGTGGATGGGCGCGTTGACGCGGAAGCTCCGTTTGACGGACGGGTAGCTGCTCTGTTGCCATAGCCGCCATTGACACTATTGTGCTGCACTCTGTTAGAAGTGTTTCGGGTATTATTGTAGTGATTAATTTGATTTCTGTTATTAATAATTACTGTATTACCTCCGCCATGATAATGCCCACCATAATAGCCTCCATGGTAATAATAATTATTATGACGATAGATTCCAACCGCCATTACCGTAAAAGCAGCAAAATAAGGCGGATAATATCCGTAATGATAAGGTGGATAATAAGGGACATAGACAGGTGAATAAACATACTGTACAATAGGTGCAGTTTGAACTACTACAATAGTAGTTGAGGACGGAACATCCTTGGCAACCGGATCCGGACCGGCATAGGCGGGATTGGCAGTAACAGAAGGGGTTCCGCTGGGTTTTGGCTCAATAACATAATCTTTACCATACAGTTCTTCGTCACCCACGATTTGAACACTGGCTTTCTTATTTTTATCTCTGTTCACCAAAATGACCGCAACATCCTGGGTTTCTGTTTTACTGACTGCAACCTGAAGTATAAATGTATAAGAGTCACCCTCTTTCTCTGTAACCACTTTGATAAAATCAACTTTCTTATCCAGGTCCAGATCCAGGTTATTAATTCCTGATTTTTGTTCATTGAGCGATTTCTCAAAGCCTTCAATGGTTTTTGATTTCAGAAAAAGATCCATTACAGCATACAGGTCGAGGTTATCCCCCGCCAGACCTAATGATGCGGTATCCGTTTTGGCTTGAGAAAAACCCGGCAGGCTGATCAAATTTATCGCTACTACCCAAAAGAGTAAAGGCCATTTATTCATAATCACCGTAATTTATGCCAAATTCTATAACAAATTAAATATAGGAAACTTAAGCAAAACTGTATTTTCCATGTCGAATGTACAATATCCCAAAAACATACCCTACTGTAAACAGGATACCAAAATCACTGGTTGAGAAGTGCAGCAGGTTTTGATGAATAAAGTTTTCCCTCGTCAGGCGGATGTGATTAGCCTGAATGAATGGATTCGTGAATAAGCTGTACTTGCCATTAACGAAAACGGAATGAACAGCTTTTGTAATGAAATCAGACTGCAATATTTACCAGGGATTCTGCAAACTCTCTGATATCCGCAGCCAAAAGGCTGGGTTGTTCCATAGCGGCGAAATGCCCGCCAGCCGGCATTTCCGACCATTTTTGAACATTGAAAAACCGGTTTGCAAATTCTTCAGGTGGAGATGAAAGATCTTTCGGGAAAATGGCAAACCCTGCCGGAACATCAGATCTCGTTCCCGTTTTATCAAAAGGGTTAATCTTGGTTAACGGATTGTACATGGCCTGCATCAAAGCTTTCATGGTTTCATTATAAAGTCGGAATGAAGAATTAATGGTCTGCGTCACCCAATAAATCGTAATGTTAGTCAGCAGTTCGTCTTTGGTAAAAGCGTTTTCCACATTTCCATCATCGTCGCTCCAGGATTGGAATTTCTCGATGATCCAGGCGGCCAGACCAACAGGTGAATCATTGAGTCCATATGCCAGGGTCTGCGGCTTGGTACTCTGTATCATGGAATATGCACCCTCTTTCTGCTGCCATATGTTCATGTTTTTAACATATTTTTTTTCTTTAGCGCTCGCATCATCCGGTAGTGGCAAAAGTCCGTGCTGGAACGGTATATCGGTAAGATGGATACCCAACAGGGAATCCTCATGATATAAGGCAAGTTGTCCAGTAATGCCGCCGCCCCAATCGCCTCCGTGTGAAATATATTTCTCATAGCCCAATTCTTTTTTCATCAACTGATCAAATAAAGCCGCAATTCGTTTTGTGTTCATCCCTTCTTCAGCAGGGATATCAGAAAACCCGTAGCCGGGAATAGAGGGTATAATTACATCAAAGGAAAATCCATTTTCGTCAGGCTCAGTAAGCAAGGGAACCATCTTTAAAAATCGGATAAAACTATCGGGATATCCATGTATTAACAGGATGGGAACAGATGTTTTCCCACGACCTCTCTGGTGAATAAAATGTATCCCGACATTGTCAACTGTTGCTTTGTAATTCTGAAAGGAATTGAGCCATTCTTCCTGTTTCTTCCAGTTAAAATCAGCCCGCCAGTAATCGCACAGTGCTTTTAAATATTTTTTATTGGTGCCGTATTCCCATTTTGAATTTTCAATCTCATCCGTCCAGCGGGTATTTGAAATTCTATTCCTTAAATCGTTAAGAACTGACTGTTCGATATTTATTATAAAAGGTTGCATAATAATTACTTTTTTGTTTCATTTCCATCCTGGCTTCCACTTATCTTTTCGCTATACCGGGTTTAAAAATTGTGCCATGAATCCAGTTATTGTTAACAATAAATTAGGTTTAGTTAAATGCATGGAGGAGCAAAGGATCGGGAGGACCGTCAGGTGGCACGAAAATTAAAGTAGTTAAATGAATTCACATATAAACGAAAGTTATGGGAACTGTAAAAGAGAACATCAATAATAAAATATCCAAATGATTGATTTTATACAGCTCAACGAAGCAGCAAAGGCCTGGATCGCTGCCTGGAATTCAGGCGATTTAAAATCCCTTTTGGACCATTATGCAGACGATGTTGTTTTTTACAGTTCGGCTGCAACCCGCAGATGGAATATAGAAGCTGGAAAACTAACCGGGAAAAAGGCATTAGAAAATCATTTTCGGAAAGCATTCGAAGAAATTCCCGGAATGAACCTGGCCTTCAGGCATCTTCTTATAGGGACTGATGGTGTGTTGCTGGTTTATCAA
>Ga0209863_10000202_pt1 | contig 37602 bp, 35 predicted proteins | sample OrgsoiDNA2013046_FD_185796 | JGI IMG/M metagenome (GOLD analysis project Ga0209863, IMG submission 185796) | Permafrost soil microbial communities from the Arctic, to analyse light accelerated degradation of dissolved organic matter (DOM) -... | ecosystem: Environmental > Terrestrial > Soil >...
CGGCTTATAACCGTTTACAATCAGGCAGTTGCGGCACTCTTCCTCGAGAAAGGTCTTTCGCCACCATGATCCATCCCTGGCACGACGTTACGCCCGGCAGCCTTCTGCCCCGGGAATCGAATGCGGTGATCGAGATTCCGTTTGGATCGAGTGTGAAGTACGAACTCGACAAAGACAGCGGCCTCATCAAGTTGGACCGAGTTCTTTACTCGGCGGTTTATTATCCGGCAAATTATGGGTTCATCCCGCAGACGTTGGCGGAGGATGACGACCCGCTCGACATACTCGTACTCTGCCAGGAAACCGTAGTGCCGCTTACCATCATCAACTCTCGCACCATCGGCGTGATGACCATGATCGACTCGGGCAAGAAGGATCACAAGATCATTGCCGTGGCGACAGAAGACCCGGAGTTTAACGCGTACAACGAAGCCGCGGAGATGCCGCAGCATCGGCTACTGATGCTGCGCCGCTTCTTCCAGGACTACAAGCAGCTTGAGGGCAAGGCGGTCGAAGTCGATGAAATTCGGCCAGCCAAAGAAGCGTTCCCGATTATCGAGGAGGCGCTCCGCCGCTATAGCACGCAACGCCGCAAGGGATTCCGGGGCAAAGCTTAGAACGTTGACCGGCGTTCTCTGGGCTAAACGTCAGCAAGGACGCCCTTACCACACGTGACAGGCGTCAGCCTTCACCATGGCTTGCCCTGCCTTGCAACCCCACGCTTGTTGAAACTCGGGCATATTCTGGACTACGCCGTTGACGCGATAGCGCCCCGGAGAGTGCGGGTCAATGCTGACGAGCATGCGCGAGTACTCGGGCCGCCGCTTTTCGCACCAGACACGACCGAATCCGAGGAAGTATCGCTGTTCCGGAGTGTAGCCATCGATTCTTTGGTCGGCTTTGCCCTCGCTTTTCAGCATTTGCATCAGAGCTGCCAAAGCTACGCGGGCACCACCGTTGTCCGCGGTGTTTTCGCCCAAAGTGAGTTTGCCGTTCAGCTTCAGATCGTCGATGGCGGTAAATCCGCTGTATTCGTCGGCGACGCAACTGGCGCGCTTTTCGAACTCTTTGCCATCCTCCGCCGTCCACCAATCGCGGAGATTCCCCTGCGGATCGAATTTCCGGCCTTGATCGTCGAAGCCGTGAGTGAGTTCGTGGCCGATCACGAGGCCAATCCCACCAAAGTTCACAGCGTCGTCCATGGACTTATCGAAAAATGGAGGCTGCAAAATGCCAGCGGGAAACACAATCTCGTTGCGCGACCCGTTGTAGTAGGCGTTGACGGTAGGAGGCGTCATGCCCCACTCATTGCGATCGAGCGGTTTACCAATTTTTGCAATTTGGCGATGGGATTCGAATTCGGTGGCGTTGGCGATGTTGCCGAGGAGATCTCCTCGATCCACTTTCACGGAGCTGTAGTCGCGCCACATATCGGGATAGCCGATCTTGTTGCGGATGGCATCGAGCTTTAGCTTGGCTTGTTTCTTGGTGTCTTCCGACATCCAGGGCAGACCGTGGATATCGCCATCGAGCGACCTCTCGAGGGCATCCACCATCTTCAGCATGCGCTGTTTCCCGTCAGCGCCAAAGGTGAGTTCGACATACTTTTGGCCGAGGGCCTCGCCCAATGAGCCATCCGTGAGATCGACGCAGCGCTTCCAGCGAACTTGATTTTCCGCTTGCCCGGTAAGAAACTGTTGAAACTTGAAGTTGCTGTCAACGAAAGCCTTAGAGAGCCAAGGCGCCGAATTATTCAGCAGGTGAAAGCTCACGTAGGTCTGGAGCGCGTCCAGAGGCTCGGTGTCGAGAACCGCACTGACCTGTTTGAAGAACTCCGGATTGGCAACGTTCAATTCCGTGAAGGGGGGCGCGCCAGAAGCGGCGAAATAGCGCTGGAGATAGAAGTTTGGCGCCAGGGCAATTGCCTGATCGCGGCTCATTTTGTGATCACGATTTTTGGGGTCGCGGCGCGAGGTGCGATCCATAGAGGCCTTTGCCAACGAGGTCTCGATGCGTAAAACCGTTTGCGCCGATGCGGCTGCCTGCCCAGGAGTTCGGCCGGACATAGTGAAAAGTTCGGTCGCGTAGTCGACGAGATGCTTGCGCATCTCGGTCATCTTGGCATCCTCTTTGAGGTAGTAGTCGCGGTCGGGCAGTGTGAGGCCGCCCTGATCGATATAGGCGATGACTTCTCCGGCGTTGTGCAGATCGGAATTGGAATAGAAGTTAAAGAGAGGATTTGGCCCATGCACATGGACGTAGGCAATCGCCTCCATCAACGTACTTTTGTCTTTCGCCGCGGTCACGCGATCGAGAAAAGGTTGCAGGGGTGACGCGCCTTTAGCATCGGCAGTTTTTTCGTCAACACAGGCGCCGTAGAAGTCGCCGATCTTCTGGTCGATGGCGCTTCGAGCCGCTCCACCTGCTGAAGCCTTCTCCAGAATGTCATGCAGCGTCACGAGATTGCGCTCGTAGAGTTCCGTAAAACTCACCCACTCGGTCTGGTCGGCCGGAATCTCCGTATTCTTAAGCCAGGTGCCACAGGCGTATTGATAAAAATCCACACAGGGATCGATGGCCTTGTCGAGATTGTCAACGCTGAAACCGGGCGCCGGTTTCGCCTGCGCAGCAGCCGGAGTAGAGGTCTGCGCCAGGCTGAAGCAAGCACAAAGAGCAACTATGAGAAGAACTTTCAAGACGCGCATGACAACCTCACTCAGTGGGATGACGAACAGATCAACAAGGTACGACGGATATCCGCCAAGAACGTTAGCTCAAAACCTATGCTGGGGCAAATGGCGGCGTATAATCAGGCTACAAAATCCCTCAATAAAACCCTGGATGGTGGCGTTCATGAGTTCGAGCAATGGCAAGAACGGCAGTAGTGTCAATGGGAACGGTCAGAACACCGTGGCGCAGCCGCGGGCGGAATGGCTGGCGCAGCGCAACAAGGACAATACTGACGGGAATTTCTCCCAGATGCATTATGCGCGCCGTGGGGAGGTCACTCCCGAAATGACTTATGTGGCACACGAGGAAAAGATTGCGCCGGAACTAGTACGGGACGAAGTCGCTCGGGGCCGCATGATCATTCCCGCCAACATCCACCATCCAGAACTGGAGCCGATGGCGATCGGCGTGGCATCGCTCTGCAAAATCAATGCCAATATCGGCAATTCCTCCGTCACTTCGAAAGTGGACGAGGAATTGAAGAAGCTGCACACCGCAGTGCACTACGGCGCGGACACAGTGATGGATCTCTCGACCGGCGGCGATATTCACAATATCCGGGAAGCGATTCTGCGGCATTCGCCGGTACCGATTGGCACAGTGCCGATTTACGAAGCGATTTCCCGCGTAAAGCGCGTGGAAGATTTGAATGCAGAGGTAATGCTAGAAGTTATTGAAGAACAAGCCGAGCAGGGCGTCGACTACATGACCATCCACGCGGGCGTGCTGATCCAGTACGTGCCTCTGGTCTCGAAACGAATCACCGGTATTGTGAGCCGCGGTGGCGCGATCCTCGCGCAGTGGATGACGCACCATCACAAGCAGAATTTCCTTTACGAGCGCTTCGACGACATCTGCAAGATCTTCAAGAAGCACGACGTATCGTTCTCGCTAGGCGACGGACTGCGTCCTGGCTGCCTGGCCGATGCCAGCGATGAGGCCCAGTTCGCGGAGCTGAAGACTTTGGGCGAACTAACCAAGATGGCTTGGGAACACGACGTGCAGGTCATGATTGAAGGCCCGGGCCACGTGCCCATGCATAAGATCAAGGAACAGGTGGAGAAGGAAGTCGAGCTTTGTTACGAGGCTCCGTTCTACACGCTCGGTCCTCTCGTAACGGATATCGCTCCAGGCTACGACCACATCACGTCGGCCATCGGTGCCGCGATGATCGGCTGGTACGGCGCTGCCATGCTTTGCTACGTAACGCCGAAGGAGCACCTGGGTCTACCCAACGAGAAGGACGTGAAGGACGGAATTATCGCGTACAAGATCGCCGCGCACGCTGCGGATGTGGCACGCGGACGTCCCGGAGCACGGGACCGCGACGATGCCCTGAGTTATGCCCGCTACAAGTTCGACTGGGACAACCAGTTTGCTTTGTCACTCGATCCGGAAACAGCACGCTCAATGCACGACGAAACTCTGCCGGAAGAGTCCTATAAACATGCGGCGTTTTGCTCAATGTGCGGACCCAAGTTTTGCTCGATGAACTACTCCACCAAGGTGGACGAATACAACAAGGAAGTTCACGGGCTGGAAAAGAGGGACTACTCGGATCTCGTGGAGAAGTTCGTTACCATCAAGTAAAAATCGGCCTAACGAAGGTCGGTAATGATCTTAATGGGCGCCGACTTTGGCTTTTCCACGGGACTCTGTGCGGAGGGCCGCTTCGGAGGGACCAATTCCGAGGTCGTAGTTGGAGCGGCTTTGGAGAGCATGTCCGAGAAGAACCTCTTCGGAGCGGTCTTCGAGAGCTTGTCCGAGGAGAACTTTTTCGCGGGCGGAGAAACCCTCGACACGTGGTCCTCTGCGATGACGTCGTCTTGAGTATGCTGCGCCGGTGAGATTTGTGACCCGATTCTCCGCTTCGCGGAAGCCAATTGAAGAGGGGCAGTCGGCACCTGGGTTTCGAGCGCGACAGGCATTGCACTCGCGAGACCTGAGCCCTTCGAAAGCTGGGGACGAAACAAGGTGGACTTTGCAAAAGCCACGGACTCCGCCTTCCCGCCGACCTGAGCTGCGGCCATCCGATGAGGCGCAACCGCGGATCGCCGAACCCGGTCCGGAGCAGCGTTCCAACCCAACGCGATAAGTGCTAGCAGGCTGGCGGCCACACCCGCCAGAGTAAGGCTCTCCCAGTTCTTTCGTGCACGTTCCGCGCCGGCAGAATTACGAACATTCTCGAAAATTCTCACATACAGCCCTTCGGGCCTTTCCACGATCGGAGCGTTCGCTAGAAATACATTGAGCTCGGCGATCAGATCCTTACTCAGGTCTTGGTCGCTCTGGCGACGGCGCGACCGAATTTGTTCCGTCTTAGCAACGATCCCGGCGACGGTTTCGACCGGGTCATTTGCGATTTGCGGGGTGGTGAGCGATGCGACCGGTGTGACGGAATCGGGGGCTTCAAGTGCCGACGCGGGAAACGGCACTACCTCGCCGGAACTGGGACGAGCAGTTTCTGTGCGCCAGGAAATCAGTGGCGCAACCGCCAGATTCCCGGATACCAGCGCCATGCCCGGCATGGCAATCGGATGCCGCGCATCTGTTCCCGTTGCCAGAACCGTCATTTCCACGAGAAGGAGTTCGCGGCGCGGACCCTTGGCCGGAGTAACAAACACACATCGGGAAGGCGAACCGCCCGCTTCGACTCGGGCTATCGCTTCCTCAGGCGAACACCGCTCGACCCTCAGTTCCAAATCCGCGGGAGTAGGCAGGACCGCGTCCGGGAAAACAACCTCAACGTTATAGCCGCGCGCGAGCAAATCAGCGCAAATAGGTTCCGCTTCCTCGACAAGAGACGCGTAAATACGGGCAACTGGCATGGAGGGAGACCGCCGCGAGGAGATATTCCGTAAATCCGCTTGCGACTTCAGGACGCTTCGTCCTCGTGAGCTTGAGTGTACCCCAAAGGGCTGAGGGCGGGAAGATGGATATTGTTAAAACCCGCGCCGCATAAGGAGAGTGCGCGAGTGCAAACTATTGCACTTCCGATTTTCAGCCGACGACGATGACTCTACCGAGCTGCTGTCTCCAAGCTCGCGGCCGCACGATTCAGCGCGTTCGCAAGAGCGCCGGCCTCCCGTTGAGCCAGGTCCCGGTCTCCGCGATCCAGGGCTTCGTTGACTCCCGGAATAACGACCGCCGCGTAGCCAGTGTACTTTCCGGGCGCGTAGATCGCATGGCGAAACCAGGGTCTGCCAGGCAAGCCATCGGGCAGAAGGAGGGAGCGCTCTGCATCCCGCAAAGCGATACTGAGCCGGGCCGGATCCTTTCCTAAATGGCTTTGTTTCTTCATGATAGCAGCACCTGCCCGACTAAATCGCAGCGCAGCTTTCTCGGCGTCATCCAAGCGAATACTTCCCTTGCCAAATCGCAGATCCGCGCGGGCGGCGGCATCCCGCACATAGACCACGATTTCACTTCCGTACTCGGCGTAGTCGAATGGCAGAACATCGCAGTCCACGAGACGGAGCGCTTCGAGGCCGAAGACTCGGGCCATCTGCTGCTCATATTGGAAGGTAGGGTCTCCAAAGCGCTTAAACCAGGCAAAATTGTCGAACGCTGAGTGATAGACGCCATAGGGACCGTTGGAGCTGACATCCGTTGCGGGGACGCCAAAGTGCTGCAGAAAGACGGTGTAGTCTGAGCCGCTTCCAAGATCGCCCACCGAAACATCAGGGTGTAACTGGGCGACCGGAGATCGGCGCGTGGTACCGATCGCCTCTGTTTGCAGATCCGTGGCTTTGCTGGCTAGTGCCTCATGCCAAACGCTGTAGACTGTGCCTCCCGCCGGGCTGGGAACATCCCGCGTCACCTGGCGTATGAATTCTTTGAGACTGGGTACAGCGGACGCACTAAAGTCGGTGCCGGAGACGGCTGCGTCCATGTTTAGATACGCGACGGCCCGCTCAAGGTCGGCAGCGTGCTGTTCCCCCCATTCAGTGGATCCGATCAGGCCCTCTTCTTCGGCATCCCAACTCCCTAGAACTAGACTTCGCTTGGGTCGCCAACCGGTCTTGAGTAGATCGCCGAGGCCATGCACGGCTTCCAGCAGCGCCGTGGTGCCGCTGCTGGGATCCACGGCGCCATAGACCCATGCGTCGCGGTGGCTGCCTCCAACGACCCAGTCGTCCGGCGACTCGCTTCCCCGCACTCGACCGACCACATCCCAGATGGCTCGATATTGGTAATCCTGCTTCAAGTGAATCTTGACGCGAACCGGCCCCGGACCGAAGTGATACGTAAAGGGTCCTGCACCTTGCCATTCCTGGGGCGCGGCTGGACCTCGGAGCGCCTCCAGGATGGGGCGCGCGTCCTTGTAGGAAAGCGGGGTCACGGGAAGGGCTGGCAGTTGCTCCGCTTTTGCCGGCGGAACCCGCTTGTTCTCAGGCAGAGAGGGCGTAGAGGCGATGCCCGGTGTTGTCGGGTCACCGGGGTAGAAAAACATGTAGCCCACGGAGCCACGTTGCACTGCCGACTCCGGTCGCCACGGACCGATTGGGTAAGCATCGCCGTGCTTGAAACCGTCATCGGCCGGATCGGAGTACAGGAGCACGCCTGCGGCTCCATGCTCTTGTGCCACGAACACCTTCACTCCGCGAAAATTCTTCCCGTACCGGACCATGACGATCTTGCCGCGGACGTCGACTTTCGCCTTTTCCAGCCGCTCCAGGTCTTCCGGCGCGCCGTAATTCGCATACACCACTTCAGCCTCGATATCCCCAGAGGGGGACATGCCGTTAAAAGCTGGCATGATTCGAGGATCGTCCTGAAACGGATCTACAGACACTCGCTCGGGCGAGGGGCCGTGCATGGTCACGGTCGCGGGGGCTGTCACGTCCACGCTGACATCTTGTGGGTAGTTCATCCAGACGCGATATTCGACGATCTCCGTCTCCAAGCCAGCTTCACGAAATTTCGAGGCCACGTAATCGGCTGTCGCCTTATCTTCGACCGATCCGGCAATATGAGGAGCCTGGGTGAGAATACGCAAGTGCTTTTCAGCCAGGGCAGCGTCCGGCACGGCGAGAAACTGAGTTTCGATTTTTCGTTCTGCCGCGGAGTTGCGGAAACCAAGCAGGTCGGGCGCGCCACTGTCGCTGGCACTCTGCGCGTGAGAAATCGAGGGAAGTGCAAGCGAGAGAACCAGAATCCGACCAACGAAAGTGTTCATAGAGAAAAAGGTATGTGGACCAGATCGCCCAGAACATCAAGTACCGCTCCTAAGCCAGGAACCTCTGCCAGACCAAAGGCTTGGCGAAAGACGATCTTTCCGCTTCGATCGATCAGGTAAATGAGGCGATCCGCCGCACCACGCATCGGTTCTTGTTCGCGTAAAGCGCCAAAAAGACTGGACACATGCCCGTGCGGCCAGAAGTCGGCGCACAGCGGAAAATCCAGGGGACCAATTTCGCGCTCCCAGGCCGTAATGTTCATGATGGAGTCAACGCACACTGAGACCGCGAGGGCCTGAAGGGCGCGAAGTTGTTCTGTCTCCGCCTGGAACTCCGTGAGCTGCGCGCGCGAGGCTTCGGACCAGTTGGATGGATAAAATGCGAGGAGCACATTTCGTTTGCCGAGCTGGCTACCGAGGCGAAATTTACGTTTCACGCCGCCGACCACGGCGGGCAACTCGAATTCGGGAGCGACCTCGCCGATGGGTAACAGATTCATATGGCAACTGGGTCCAGAACGACGCTCTGAAGAGACGATTCGTTCTCTCGGATTGTACCTTCCAACTTCGCTCCTCCGACGAAGAAGGGCATCCATCCTGCCAACAACTTGCCGGATCTCCCATCTGCTGCCCGGGTTCTGACATTCTCTTATCTCAACAATAGTGTGACGCCGAAATATACTGGGGAACGGGAGACAGGTGAGTCAGTATGGGTCGGGAAACCAGCATGGGGACGTTCGTCTTAGGAAACAGGCTGCATTGGGGATTCTGGGCTTATATTGTCGTCGCGGTCGCGGTGGTGCTTCGGCGCGTCTTTGCCCTGACGCATCCCTCGCTTTCCGGCCCGCCCCAATTGCGCGCTCTCGATGCAGTCTTTGCTTCGCATACGTTATTAACTCTGGCGCATATTCTGCCGGCGCTGCTCTTGGTGCTGCTGTGCCCTGCGATGATTTTTCGACGGCCGGGGAAGACGGCCTGGCTGGAGCGGCTGTTCTTTCCTCTCGGCATCTATGTCGGGATTTCGGCCTATGTCATGAGCGCGTACCCGGTTGGCGGGTGGACTGAGCGCTCGGCAGTTCTTGTCTTCAACAGTCTCTTCCTGTTTTCGCTCGTGCGCTCCTACCTTTATTGGAGGACGAGCGATTCATGTTCGGAACAACGATGGATGCTGCGAGCGATCGCAATCCTGCTGGGGATCGCAACGACCCGGCCAGTGATGGGAGTCTTTTTCGCCACAAGCCGACTGACTCACCTTGAGCCCCGACAGTTTTTTGGCATCGCATTTTGGATTGGATTCTCGATTAACACCGTTGTTGTTGAAGTTTGGCTTCGGGCACAAGACCGCATTGCGCGAAATAAGAAAACGTCACCACGAACTGACGTAGCCCAAGCTTGATCGGACACCCACGGCACGGGATAAACTAGAGTGATGCCGGCATCCAATGCGACGAAGCGCTTTTCCGACCGGGTCGATAACTATGTTCGCTACCGTCCGGGATATCCGATCGAGATTCTTAGTTTGCTTCGCGATCGTTGCGGATTCACTCCCGCGGCCCGAATTGCGGACATTGGATTTGGAACTGGCCTGTTCACGCGGATGCTGCTGGAGAATGGCAATGCGGTGTGGGGCGTCGAACCCAACCAGGAGATGCGTGAGGCGGGCGAGAAACTTCTCGCCGCCTTCCAGCAATTCCGGAGCGTGGCGGCCCCAGCTGAAAAAACCACTCTGGAGAGCCAAAGCGTAGAGTTTGTGGCGGCCGCTCAGGCTGCTCACTGGTTCGACCGCGAGCCGGCACGTCGGGAGTTTGTGCGTATCCTCAGGCCCGGCGGCTGGGTCGTTTTGCTTTGGAACGAACGTCTCACGGAAGGCACTCCGTTTCTCGTCGAATACGAGCAATTGCTCTTCGAATACGGCACGGATTATTCCGAGGTGCGGCACGAACGAACTTCAGACTCGATTGGGGAGTTCTTCGCGCCAACACCGTTTGAGCTGGAGACATTCCGCACACAACAAATCTTCGACTACCCAGCACTAGAGGGGCGCGCCTTTTCTTCTTCTTACTTGCCTGCTCTGGACGATCCCAAAGCGGACCCGTTGCGCCGGTCGTTGCGCAGCCTTTTCGAGCGCCACCAGGCAGGTGGCCAAGTCGCCTTCGATTACGACACAAAAGTCTTTTTTGGGCACATGGAGTAGACGGAGTTGCCGCGAGACACCCGAGAGGATTTACAAGAACCCAGAAGCCGCGCTTGTGCAATAAAACGTAAAGTCTCTGTGGCATGATGTACGACTCACTCCGCAACAGGCGGACTCTATCGGAGGTCCTTTTGTCCGAAGCCAAGTCGTTTCACATGAGCCCGGACGAGTTCCGTCGCCACGGCTACGCTGTCATCGATTGGATCGCGGACTACTACGGCCGCGTCGAGGCGCTGCCCGTCCTCTCCCAGGTGAAGCCCGGCGAAATTCGAGCTGCTCTCCCCCCTACCCCACCCCTTCAAGGTGAAACCTTCGAGGCGATTCTTGCCGATGTGGAAAAACTGATTCCCGGCATCACCCACTGGCAATCACCCAATTTTTACGCTTACTTTTGCAGCAACGCCTCCGGGCCGTCGATGCTCGGCGATCTGTTGTCTTCGGGTTTAGGCGTGCAGGGCATGCTCTGGTCGACAAGCCCGGCATGTACCGAAGTCGAAACGTTGATGATGGATTGGCTGGCCGGAATGCTGGGGCTGCCGAAGAAGTTCCTTTCGACCAACAGTGGCGGCGGCGTAATTCAAGACACGGCTTCCAGTGCTTCTCTTGCGGCTCTACTCGCCGGAAGAGAGCGCGCCACTTCCTTCGCCAGCAATCAGCTGGGATGCGACGGAAAACTCGTGGCTTACACATCTTCTCAAGCTCACTCCTCGATCGAAAAAGCCATGATGATCGCGGGCCTGGGCCGAGAAAACCTGCGGCTCATCGAGGTCGATCTAGACTTCGCCATGAGCCCGGACGAACTCGCGCGGAGGATCGCCGAAGACAAACGGGCTGGACTGGTGCCCTGCTTTGTCTGCGCCACCGTCGGTACAACTTCGTCCAATGCCATGGACCCGATCGAGAAAATCGGCGCCATCTGCCGCGAACAGAATATCTGGCTGCATGTCGATGCCGCGATGTCCGGCACAGCGGCCTTGTGCGAAGAATTTCGCTGGATTCAGAACGGCCTGGAGTTCGCAGACAGCTACTGCTTCAACCCTCATAAATGGATGTTCACCAACTTCGACTGCTGCGCATTTTTCGTCGCCGACCGCAAAGCGCTGATTCAGACACTCAGCGTGCTGCCCGAATACTTAAGAAACCAGGCCACCGATTCCGGCGCGGTATTCGACTACCGCGACTGGCATGTGCAGCTTGGCCGCCGCTTCCGGTCTCTCAAACTGTGGTTCGTGATCCGCCACTACGGCATTGAGGGCTTGCAGCACCACATTCGCGAACACATACGTCTGGCCCACAAATTTACGGGATGGATCCGAGCCGATCCGCGATTTGAACTCGCCGCCCCAGTGCCGCTGAACCTCGTTTGTTTTCGTCATCGTGGCGGCGACGCGATCAATCAAGCCCTGATGGAGCAACTGAATCGTAGCGGGGACATATACCTGACGCATACAAAGCTGGACGGCAAATTCACGCTGCGATTGTGTGTCGGTCAAATGAATACGGTCGAGCGTCATGTGTCGCATGCCTGGAAGCGAATTCAGGAAGAAACGGTGATCGCCGAAAAAGCGGGCTGAGGCCAATCCGCGGCCCCGTGCTACACGGCTTTCGATTCCGTAGCCAGTCCTACCGCACTTGGCAGAAGCTGTTTGGTTCGAAGGACGGGCTTCGTGGCAAACCAGCTCTGTACCTGCGGTAGCGCCTGACGCATGGCCACCTCGCCCGCTCGAATCATCTCGCCTGCCCTGGCAAAATCATCGTACTCGAACCCGGTAACATCCGGTTCCACGACCAGATCGCTGGCTCGACGCCAGACCTTCGCGCTGTGTTCCAAAGCGATGCTGAAGCTCTGGCCAATGACATCGAATACATGCCGCGGGCCCGAGCGGTTGAGTCCGCCTTTGAGGTGAATGGACAAAACTCTGCGGGCACCCATCTCGCGCACCGGCACCGAGGGCACCGGATAGGACAACATGCCGTCCACCAGGAGCCGCCCGTCGATCTCGACCGGCAAGAACATCCCAGGATAGGCGCAACTCGCGCGCACCGCGTCAATGAGGGGGCCGGAACGAAACGAAACGCCCTCTCCGGAAGTAAAATCCGTGGCCGCTATAGCAAGCGGAATTTTAAGATCCTCGAACGTTTTTTGCTTGAGAATTCTGTGAAGAAATACTGCCATGCGCTGATTGCTGGCCAAACCAAGCTTGGAAAAGGTCCAGCGGGCAATGTGGTGTGAGCGCGCTTGAAAAGCAATCTGTTCGAGTTCCGCCGCGGACAGGCCGCCGCAATAGGCCGCGCCGATCAGCGAACCTACGCTCGTGCCCGCAACGAAGCACACTGGAATTTTGGCTTCCTCGAGCACTTTGAGCACGCCGATGTGAGCGATACCTCGGGCGAAACCGCCGCCCAGAGCCAATCCCAAAGGGGGTGGCTCCAGGTTGGCGAGCCCAGAGCCGCGGGCCAGCTCCCGGCCAAACTCCCTAACTGACCGTGCCACCTGCCGAAATGCTTTCATCGGACTCACCTCCACCGATGAGCCAATACTTCCTAAAGTTCCGTACTGCAAATAAGGTGCCAACCGCTCATTACAGTGATGCGGTCGAGGCGTGCCGCTGAAGCATCATCCGACCGACCGCCCGGTCACAGATGACGAACTCCTTGAGGACTGCTAACTTGAGAGCATGGTTCGTGAACTCTCCGCGGGAGGGGTAGTCGCCCGCCGTATGGCCGGTTCGTGGTGGATCGCGGTCATTGAGCCCTACCACCGGGAGGACGCGCCCGCTGGATCCGTGACAAATCGTGGCCGAAAAGTGACACTTTGTCTCCCTAAGGGTGCCCTGGATCCCGGCGAAAAGGCTCAGGATGCGGCCCTACGGGAAGTGTATGAAGAGACCGGAATCGTCGCCCGCGTGGTGACAAAACTCGCCGACAGCAAGTACGCTTATGTCCGCAATTGGGGCGACGGGGCACGGGTCTTCAAAATCGTGAGTTTCTACCTGATGTCGTATCAGTCCGGCCGAATTGATGACGTCGCCGACAGCATGCGCCACGAGGTTCGCAAGGCTCTTTGGTTGCCGCTCGAAGGAGCTCCGAAAAAGCTGGCTTATGGCGGGGAACGCCAGATGACCCGCCGGGCTTTGAAATATTTGGAATCGCACGAAGAACTCTAGAAGCCGAAGATTCAGGAGAGAACCCGAACCTATGCCCTTAGCCGTCCACCACGCCGAGCATCACTTTACGTCGGGAAATTTCGTCCGCGACATCGTGATTGGTATGTCTGACGGACTCACGGTTCCCTTCGCATTGGCCGCGGGACTTTCCGGCGCGGTCAGCTCCAATCGCCTGATCGTGATCGGTGGCTTGGCCGAGATTGCGGCTGGATCGATTGCCATGGGCCTGGGCGGATATCTGGCCGCGCGCGGCGATGCCGAGCACTACGATATGGAGCGCCTTCGCGAAGAACGCGAAGTTATCGAGATTCCGGAGGAAGAAAAGGCTGAGATCAGCCGCATATTTCAGTCCTACGAAGTCACGGAACAGGAAGCGTCCCACGTAGTGGAAGGCCTGGCGCGGAATCCCAAAGCATGGGTCGACTTCATGATGAAGTTCGAGCTGGGACTGGAAGAACCGGATCCGAAACGCGCCATCACCAGCGCCTCTACCATCGCCTTTGCCTATATTGCTGGAGGCTTCATTCCGCTTTCGCCCTACATGCTAACCAGCAACACCACGTACGGTCTTATGATGTCCGCCGTGCTGACCCTCTGTGCGCTGGGGATTTTTGGATTTGCGAAAGGTCGATTCACAGGAACTTCGCCGATTCGCGGAGCTTTGCAAACGGTCGTTATCGGCGGACTCGCGGCAGGGGCGGCGTTTTTGCTGGCAAAGTGGATCTCGTAACCGATGAACTCGCCGAGACCACTCCGTGCTCAGACGTTACGGCTGGCGTGCCTGCTTGCGCTCTCGTGTGCGCTTTCCGTGCCAGCGTTGGCCTGGGCCAAAAAACGCAATGTTCCCGCGCCAGCGGCGGACTCGAACTACATCGCAAGTCTGGCCACAGCAAATCGATTTCTCGATGCCTGGCAAAATAACGATCAAGCCGCCGCCATGCCGTTGCTTACCAATCGTGCCAAGCAGCAGAGCACTGAAGAAGGCGTCGACAAGCTCTTCAGTGGCCCCTCCACGCGCGCCTTTGAGATCGCTCACGGGCGCCACCTGCGCGAGGGCCGCTACGAATTCACAATCGTGCTACTTCAGGCGGACGACAGTGGCCATACACGCCGCAGGTTCGGTGAACTCATCGTCACCAACACTGGCAAGAATGACTGGGCCGTGGATAAACTTCCTTAAGCGAATTTATCTGCGGCAGATCAGGAAATGAGGCTGGAATGAAGCCGATTCAGAAGGTCGCCGTTCTTGGGGCGGGAACGATGGGGAGCCGTATCGCCGCGCATCTGGCGAACGCGGGCATTGCCACCGTGCTGCTCGATATCGTCGCGCCGAATCTCCCAGCTGATGCGAAGCCTGGAGTTCGCAGCCAGATCGCTGCTGCTGGGTTTGAAGGAGCGCGCAAGTCCAAGCCTGCGGCTTTCTTTGACGCCTCGCTGGCGAGCCTGGTGAGCACGGGCAACTTCGACGACGATCTCAACAAGGTTGCCGATGCCGACTGGATCATTGAGGCGGTGGTGGAAAATCTCGATCTCAAGCGCGCACTACTCCGCAAGGTCGATGCACACCGCCGGCCGGGTACGATCATTACCACCAATACCAGCGGGCTTCCGGTGGCCAAGATCGCTGAAGGTTTTCCCGAAGACTTCCGGCGCAACTGGTTCGGTACGCACTTCTTCAACCCACCGCGCTATATGCGGCTTCTCGAAATCATTCCGACTCCGGAATCTGACCCAAACGCGATCGAGAAAATTGCCCGCTTCTGTGACATTCACCTCGGCAAAGGGATCGTTCGGGCCAAAGATACGCCCAACTTCATCGGGAACCGCATAGGGATTTTCTCCATGCTCAACGTGATGCGCCTGATGCAGGCCATGGATTTCACGGTGGAGGAGATCGACGCACTCACGGGGCAGGCCGTCGGGTGGCCCAAATCCGCCACGTTTCGCCTCACCGACATGGTGGGACTCGATATCGTCGGCCACGTGGTCGCCAACATGGCAGAGAACGTTCACGACGAACGCAGCGACCTTGTGCTGCCGGCTTTCTGCAAGCAGATGCTGGAGCGGAAGTGGCTTGGCGACAAAACCAAAGGTGGGTTCTACAAGAAAATCAAGAGCGGAGACGGTGGCGAAGACGCTCGCCAGGCCATCGACTGGAAGACTCTTGAATACCACCCGCAGGGGAAGCCGAAGTTTCCCTCACTCGATATGGCCAAAAACGTCGAAGACACCGGGGCTCGGGTCAAGATGTTGCTGGGCCTCGACGGCAGCAGCGGCAAACCGGACAAAGCTGGCTTGTTCCTGTGGTCCGCGTTATCCGAGCTCTGGACGTACGCGGCCAACCGTATTCCCGAAATCTCCGATACTGTAGTCGAAATCGACCGCGCCATGCGCATGGGCTTCAACTGGGAACTCGGACCGTTCGAATTATGGGATGCGGCCGGAGTACAAGCTTCCGTGGCCCGTATGAAGGCTGAAGGCCTTCCCATTTCCTCCAGCGTCGAAAAGCTTTTGGCCTCGGGAAGGACTTCCTGGTATTCCGACGACATCAATGCGGCTTCCGGCAAGACTTATTTCGACTTGGCGTCAAATTCACAGAAAGCAGTCGACGCAGCCCCCGGTGTTTGGTCGGCGGCGGTGGCGAAAAAATCCTGCGGCGTCGTAAAAAAGAACTCCGGAGCTTCGCTCATTGACCTCGGTGATGGCGTCGCCTGCATCGAGTTCCATTCCAAGATGAATTCGCTCGGCGGCGACATCCTCAGCCTCATCACGCAAACGCTCAAACCTGGCGGCCCCGGCGACAGCTTTGACGCCTTCGTCATCACCAACGATGCCGCCAATTTCTCCGTCGGCGCCAATCTTATGCTGCTGCTCATGTCCATCCAGGAAGGGGAGTGGGACGAAGTCGATCTCGCCATCCGGCAATTTCAGGGCATGACGCAGGCCATCAAGTTTTCGCCCAAGCCGGTCGTTTCCGCGCCCTTCGGCCTGACGCTCGGCGGAGGCTGCGAACTCTCGCTGCACGCCGCTGCACGCCAGCCTCATGCCGAACTCTATATGGGCCTAGTCGAAGTCGGCGTCGGCCTCCTCCCTGGCGGCGGAGGCTGCAAGGAGATGCTTCTGCGCGCGGTGGACAGCGCGGCCGCCATCCGTCCTGGGAATTCCAAGGGTTCGAGTAACGAAACCGTCGAACTGATCGAAGCGATGAAGAAAACCTTCGAAACCATCGCCACCGCCAAAGTGGCAACCTCCGCCGCCGAGGCCCGCGGCCTTGGTTTCCTCGATCACTCCGACGGCATCACTATGAATCGCGACCGCGTCCTGGCTGACGCCAAAGCGCGCGCCCAGGAACTCTTCCGCGCGGGCTATCAAGCCCCGGTCCCCCGCACCGACATTCCGGCTCCTGGGGAAAATATGCTGGCGACTCTGAAGATGGGCGTTTACTTGATGCAGCAGGGCGAGTTCATTACGGAGCACGAAGCCAAACTCGGCACGAAGATCGCGGAGGTTCTCTGCGGCGGCAACCTAACGCCAGGGAGCCTCGTGAGTGAGCCATACCTGCTCGACCTAGAGCGCGAAGCCTTCAAATCGCTCTGCGGCGAGAAAAAGACTCAGGAACGGATCCAATTCACGCTCAAGACGGGAAAAACCCTGAGAAACTAGCGCAGCGATAAATCTGCCCTGCGCGAAAGTCCTGGCTGGAGGCAGATTTCGTTCCTCATCTTGCGTGACCATTCCCGATATCATATTGAATATACATAGCTTACTGCGTGACTGAGCCATACTCAGCAGGTGACCGTCTGGCGCTTGACGAATACGTCCGACTCCCGCCAAATAGGCCAGATTCACTGGCCCGTAAGGAGGGCATATGCGCGCGCTCAAAGCTTATGTTGTATCGGTCACACTGCTAGTGTCATTCTCCGTAATCGCTTTGGCCCAGAAGCCCACCATCATCGACGGCACGCCCTTACTTGCGGCAAAGCCTTCCGGAGACATTATTGATGAGGCCGCCATCCTGAACGAGGCTGCGGCAGCCACCAACGTCCCGCTTTGGAGCAGCCACTTCACCAGCGGCGGGAAGACCTACACCTACACCATGGTCGGCGCTAACCCTACCACCAGTAACGCAACCACCAAGATTGCCACGGTGATCATTCCCTTAAAGTTCAAGTTTGGTTCCACCATCATTTCGCCAACGAATGGCGCGTGCGGTGACACCACCCCTGTCCTAACGAGGGTGACGAAGTCTCCGCTTTTCAACAACTTGACCTACAAAGATGGAACGACCACTGTAGGAACTGGCGAATACATCGACGTCTTTCAGCGCGCCAACTTCTGGCAGTCTGTCGGCAGCGTAACGCCCAACTACCACACCACGCTTTCCCCAGTCACGGTGGCTGCGGCCCAGACCATCACGGTGCCTGCTGCCTCAGGAAAGGTGGCGGGATCAGCCTGCACGGGCCATCCCGTCGGCGAGGTTGACATGACGTTTGTCATGAATAAACTTCCGGGCCTGTTGACGGCGCTTAAGATCCCGAAGACCACGTTCCCCCTCTTTGTCAGTTACGATGTGGTGGAAAGTTCCGGTGGCGGCTGCTGCACGTTCGGATGGCACTTCTTTACCTCAACCAATCAGACTTATGGCATCGGTACTTATTTGGATTCGGGGCTGTTCAGCGGGTCGGCCGACATATCCGCTTTGTCGCATGAGGTTGGCGAGTGGATGAACGACCCTTTCGGTAGCAACATCGTCCCTACCTGGGGTCATATCGGGCAGGTAGCTGGTTGCCAGACCAATCTTGAAGTCGGCGATCCTCTCTCCGGGACCGTGTTCGCCGCCAAACTCAACGGGTTCACCTACCACATGCAGGACCTGGCGTTCTTTTCCTGGTTCGCGCGCCAGAGTCCTTCGATCGCCATCAACGGGCAGTACTCGGTTTTGAAGCATCTCACTGGCCCGTCGAAGGCGTGCCAATAGAAATGCCTCGAGACCATGACGAAGGGGCTGCGTCCGCGCAGCCTTTTTTTCTCTTGCGGTCCAAAGATTGCGAACTAAGGGAGGGCGAACAAAGATTGCGAAAACGCCGGTCGCGACAAGCGCTTGAGCTGCGTGTCAGAGGGCGTGCCCGCTAGCGTGACCCGGAGGGACAATGTGAGAGAGCCTGAGGCGCGGCCGTGTCGGCCGGTTTCGCGATACGCCACAAAGGTTTAAGCTTGTGGCAACACTCTTGGGAGCCGCCATGCGCGAAGTCGTCCTAGTCTCATCCGTCCGCACCCCCGTGGGCCGCGCCTACAAAGGAACCCTCCGCGCCACCCGTCCCGACGAACTCGCGGCAATCGCCATCAAGGGCGCGCTCCACCGCGTCCCCCGGCTCGACCCGAAAGAAATCGAAGACGTCATCCTCGGCTGCGCCATGCCGGAAGCGGAACAAGGCATGAACGTGGCCCGCATCGCTTCCCTGCGCGCCGGACTCCCCGAGCAAATCTCCGCCATGACCATCAACCGCTTCTGTTCGTCGGGCCTGCAATCCATCGCCATGGCCGCCGAACGCATTCAGGCGGGAGGCGCGGAAGTCATCGTCGCCGGCGGCACCGAATCCATGACCATGATTCCCATGGGCGGCCACAAAGTCGCCCCCAACCCTTGGCTCGTCGAAAACCATCCCAGCGCCTACCTCTCCATGGGTCTTACCGCCGAGCGTCTCGCGGAGCGCTTCCACATCACGCGCGAAGAGGCTGACAATTTCTCCCTGCGCAGCCACGAGAAAGCTTTGGCCGCCATCGCCGCAGGTAATTTCACGGACGAAACAGTTCCCGTCCCCGTCAGCTTCACCACACCCAACGGCTCGAAACCCAAGCGCACCGAAATCACATTCCAAACCGACGAAGGCCCTCGCGCCGACACCACGCTCGAGGCACTAGCCTCACTGCGCCCCGCTTTCCACGTCCACGGCACAGTCACCGCCGGAAACTCCTCGCAAATGTCTGATGGAGCCGCGGCCGCCGTTGTCATGTCCGCCGAGCGCGCCAAACGATTGGGCATCCAGCCGCTAGCACGCTACGTCGCCTTCGCCACCGCTGGCTACAAGCCCGAAGAAATGGGCCTCGGCCCCGTCTTCGCCATTCCCAAGGCCCTCAAGCTCGCTGGGCTCAAACTCGAAGACATCGCCGTCTTCGAACTCAACGAAGCCTTCGCTGCGCAATCGCTCGCGGTCATCAAAGAAGCGGGACTCGATCCTGAGCGCGTCAATCCCAACGGAGGCGCCATCGCCCTCGGACACCCGCTCGGTTGCACCGGCGCCAAGCTCACGGCCACTCTTCTGCGCGAATTGCAACGCCGCAAAGCCCGTTACGGCATGGTGACGATGTGCGTGGGCGGAGGTATGGGAGCGGCGGGGATTTTTGAGAATCTTTCGTAATCACCGTCGACATCACGACTGATTGCTGAGGTTCCTCGGTTCGCAATCCGTTCTGTGATAGAAAAGGTGTCTAGAGGTTCCCATGTCGACGACGGCCCCGCCCAAACCGCGCACGCCCGGCTGCGGATTTCTGTTACAGGACGTAACCCTGGTGGACGTTTTCTGCCCTGAAGACTTCTCCGAGCAGCACAGGTTGATCGCGCAAACTGCCGACGATTTCTGCAATAACGAAATTGTGCCCAACGCCGACAAGATGGAGCAAAAGGACTACTCCGTCACGCGGGATCTACTGAAGAAGGCAGCCGATCTGGGGCTTGCCTCGGTCGACATCCCGGAGGCCTATGGCGGCCTTGAGATGGACAAGGTGACATCCTGCCTGATTGCGGACCGCATCGCGAAGTACGCGGGCTTTGCCACCACCTGGGGGGCGCATACCGGGATCGGAACACTGCCGCTGGTGTTTTTCGGAAATGAACAGCAGAAACAGAAATATCTGCCGAAGATTGCGGCCGGTGAAATCGTGGGCGCATACGCGCTCTCGGAAGCCACTTCCGGCTCCGACGCGCTGAACTGCCGTGCGCGGGCACAGCTTTCCACGGACGGAAAGCACTACCTGCTGAATGGCGAGAAGATGTGGATCACGAACGCGGCCTTCGCCGACTTGTTTACGGTGTTTGCAAAGATTGATGGCGAGAAGTTCACGGCTTTTCTGGTGGAGAAGAACTTTCCGGGCTTCTCGATTGGCAAAGAGGAACACAAACTTGGCATTCGAGGATCATCGACCTGTCCCTTGATTCTGAACCATTGCCAGGTGCCCGTAGAAAACGTCCTTGGAGAAATTGGCCGCGGACACGTCATCGCTTTCAACATTCTGAATGTGGGTCGCTTCAAGCTGGGTGCCAGCGCCGTTGGGGGTTCGCGCAATGCCTTGGACCAAACCATCACCTACGCCAAGCAACGCAAAGCGTTCAACAAACCAATCTCTGACTTCGGGCTGATCCGTGAGAAACTCGCGAATCAGGCAGTCGGAGTTTATGTGGGGGAGTCAATTGTTTACCGCACCGTTGGAATGATGGATACGGTTCTCTCCGAGATCGATAAGTCCGCCCCGGACGCCATGACCCAGGCACGCAAGGGCATTGAGGAATATGCGGTCGAGTGTTCCATAGTGAAGGTGTGGGCTTCGGAAATGCTCGACTACGTCGTCGACGAATTCGTGCAAGTCTACGCAGGGTACGGCTTCGTCGAAGAGTACCCGGCGGAGCGCGCCTACCGCGATGCCCGCATCAACCGCATCTTCGAGGGCACCAACGAAATCAATCGCATGATTATCACTGGCTTCGTTCTGAAGCGGGCCATGTCGGGGCAACTGGCGCTGCTTCCGGCAATCAAACGTGTAATGGACGAAGTAATGTCAGGACCAAGCGGCGAAGAATTGGACGGACCGCTGGCCGTCGAGCGCGGCATCGTGGCAAATGGCAAGAAGCTCGGGCTGCTCATCGCGGGAGCGGCATCGCAGAAATATATGCAGACGCTTCCGGACCAACAGGAGATTTGCGGTGCCCTTGCGGACATGATCATTGAAACCTACGCCATGGAGTCGTGTCTGGCGCGGACCCAGAAGCTACTCGCCAGCCGGGGGGAGACGGCCGCCAAGCTCGCTATCGCCATGACGCAGGTGTACCTCACGCAAGGTATGGAGAAAATCGAGGCGGCAGCTAAGAAAATATCCGCCGCCGTGGCCGAAGGGGACGTGCTGCGGACACAACTTGCGATCGTCCGCAGGCTGGCAAAGTTCGAACCCTTCAACACGATTGCGCTCCGCCAGCTGATCGCGCAGAGGGTGATTGAGACGGGCAGGTATGCGCAGGAATAGAGTTCGCAGGACCAATGTTAAGGCTCGTCTATACTGTGTTTAGACTTCCCAGAAATCGGAGAGGCTTATATGCGCGGCGGCACTTTTACGGCAGTTCTGTACAAAGAAGACAACCTCTACGTAGCCGAATGCCCCGAAGTGGGCACGGTTAGCCAAGGCGCAACTGTTGAAGAGGCCGCTGCCAACCTGCCGGAGGCAACGGAACTGTATTTGGAGGAATTTCCGCCGAAAGACATCGGCAAACCCCTTGTAACGATGTTTGAAGCGAACTTTGCATAGTTAACATCAAGTGGTGCCAGTACATAAGGAACTGGCATTGGGCACGTTGCGCGGAATCTTGAAACAAGCCGGAATTTCACCGGAGGAATTCGCTGAAGCCTCACGCTGACGCGTTTTTCAGCCCCTCCATCACGCCCTGAATCAATTCCTTCGCATCCGTCAAACTCTTCATCACCACTTGAATATCCATCGCCGGCTTGCCCAACTGCCGCTGGCTTTGGCAATAGACGCCGTGCTGGCCAACCAGCGACATCGCATCGGTGATGGCATCGAGCGTTATGGCGAGGCGTCCGCGGGGCACACCCATCATCTGTTCGTACCGCTGGAGTTCTTCCCTTTTTTCATCGTAAACGGACATGACATTGATTGTAGCCATTGGCCAGAGCGGATGGTGTGTACGAAGCATGGTAACCTTTTGCCTGACTGCTTCGTCTATTCAGGACGACACACCGTCGTAACATCTTGTTGAGGCTTTTTGCAGACGAAACTTGCCGGAACAAGCCGTTACCAGAACAACCAAGGAGATCTTCATGAAGCGTTATGCTCTTCAACTTGCACTCGCACTCGCCGTCACCGCCAGTACGCTTTCCTTTGCCCAGATGGATATGGGGGGCAAGAAAGATGATAAAAGCAAGCGCCCCAGCCCGCCCGCATCGGCGCAATGCAAGTTCGCCGATGGCAAGACCATTACGGTCGATTACTCCAGCCCGCGCGCCAAGGCGCGCAAAATTTTCGGCGGGGTTGTTCCCTTCGATAAAGAGTGGCGCAGCGGAGCCAACGAAGCCACGACATTTGTAACCACAGCCGACCTCGCGATTGGCGGCACCCCCGTACCCGCTGGTAAGTACACCTTGTACACGATCCCCGGGGAAAAGAGCTGGAAGCTCATCATCAACAAACAGACGGGTCAGTGGGGCACCGAATACAATGAAGCGCAGGATCTCCTGCGCGCGAGCATGAATGTGAGCGCGGTGCCGGCGACTGAGAATTTCACGATCAGCTTCCACGAGATGGGCAAGGGATGCCATCTTTATCTGGATTGGGAGACGACGCGGGCAGCGGTAGAGATATCCGAGAAGTAGCGGATTTCTCATTTTTTGAAGCCCTCGCTGTGCCCCATGGTTCGGTGCAGCGAGGGTTCGTTGTTTGCGCCGATGCCGCCCTTACTTCTTCTTCCCGGATGCCAATGTTTCGACGGCCGGGTAGGAACTGACGTCCGTAAACGCCATCTCGGGAGGGTTGACTCCCGTGCGTATAGCCTTCACCAGCATCTCTAAAGCGAGGCCAGTGTTGGCGGGAACGACCACGGTGGCTTTCAGTATCTTGTTCCGTACCCAAGCCTGACCGGTCTTGGGAAGCCCGTCGCACCCGGTGAAAAGCAGGTGGTCCCAGCGGGACTTGCCCTCCTGCGATTTACCCTCCTGGAACGCCTTTCGCGCGCCGATCGCCATGGAATCATCCTGCGCGCCAACGATGTCAATGCTGTCGTCCTTCGAAGTCGAGAGGCGCAGCCAGGAACTGACCGCTTTTTGCGCACTTTCTTCGGTCCAGTTGCCACGCAACATCTTGGTCTGCACGTTCGCTGGTTTGGTTTCGAGCATTCCGCCCGTTCGACCCGCTGCGGCATCTCCGGCGGGACCTTGAATGTAAAGAACAGTGCCGCCGTTGGGCAATAGTGCCGCGAACTGCCGGCCCTGGATCCGCCCGATCTCCTCGTGGTTGGAACTGATGGCAAAAACCGGCACCTTCGAGGCCTCGCGCAAGTGGGTCAGATAGTCGGCATCGCGATTCAGCAGTACCCAACCGATTCCCGCGCCAACCGCGGCCCGAGCCGCCTGGGGTAGTGGAGTACCCACCGGCTCGACGATGATTGCCCCCGGGCCCTTCCCCGGAGAAGACGATTGAACCACTCTGAGAATCTGCTGACTCTGCTCGATGGCGTCATTGTTGGCGTGCAATATTTCCAGATCTACACCGAGACGCCGGGCACTGGATTGGGCCGAAGCCGCCTGCTCAATCTGGTAGTCGTTATCGTCGTTGGTGAGGGAAACTACGAATCGTAAATCTGCCAAGGCGTCCTTCCGGTACGGCCTGCGCGTTGTGCCAGGCGGAACCAAAGGCGCCGGGCTTATGGTGGGCGCTGTAGGATTTGAACCTACGACTTCCACCGTGTGAAGGTGGCACTCTACCGCTGAGTTAAGCGCCCGCTGAACGTGTGGGGATTATATCAAAGGTAACCTTCCCAACCTGGGGCCGGGTCGTGGTAGGCTGGTTCGATCAGCTACCAGCAATCGGGTATAAGTGCTTGTTTTGCTATAGTTTGTAGCCAATGCCGATGGACAAGTCCACAATCCGGACCGCTGCGCGCAATGGCGCTCCTGAGTCATCAGGAGGAAGGCCAGTGTCCCCGCACGCCGAAACACAACTTTCTTCCTCGGCCGGGGTTGATACGGGTGTGAGCAGCATTGCGTTGAATGCGGGCTTTAGCGGTGGACTCGACGGCCAGCCAGGAACCTTCGCCTTAGGCGCTGTCGACGCGGATGGCGACGCCGAAGTGATGTTGCGGGTGAAGGCGGGGGATGAAGACGCGTTTGGCTATCTGGTCCAGAAATACCGCCGGGCAATGGTGCACTTCATGTTTCGCACGACTCGCACTCAAGCCGCAGCAGAGGATCTGGCTCAGGAAGTGTTTTTGCGCGTTTACCGTTCGCGCCAGAGTTATGAGGCGAGTGCGAAGTTCACGACCTGGCTCTACCGTATCGCGACCAATTTAGCGATCAATCATGCGCGCGATACTAAGAACGAGCGTCCGGAAAATACGGTGAGCGTGGATGCGAAAAATGAAGAGACCGGCCAGAGCTTCGATATAGCGGACGGAAGCTTGACGGCGGAACAGAATTTAGTGCGGCGGGAACGGATGATCGCCATTCGCGCAAAAGTTCTCGGACTTCCGGACAAGCAGCGGATCGCGGTTTTGATGCACAAATACCAGGGACTCGATTACAAGCAGATCGCGGAAGTATTGAAGTTGAGTGAATCAGCGACCAAGTCACTGCTGTTTCGGGCGTATGAGACTTTGCGGCAACAGTTGAAGGAATTTGTATGAGGTTCATCATGAAATGCGAGGAACTACGGAGAGAGATGCCGGACTTGGCCGCTGGATTGACGCAGGCGTCAGATCCGATCCAAGAACACTTGCGGGCGTGCGCGCCTTGTGCGGCGCAATTCGAAGAGTTGCGCCAGACCATGGTGCTGATGGATGAGTGGGAGGCGCCGGAACCATCGGTGTATTTTGATACGCGGCTCCAGGCTCGATTGCGGGAACAGAAAGCGATGGAGACCGTGCGAGGACCCGGTTGGTTTGGGTGGTTGCCGCGTCCTGCGATGGCCATGGCGGGGGCTCTTCTGCTCGCAGTGGGAGTTGGCATCTGGCAGTTCGGCGCGCATGGGAGTGGGACGGGAGACCTCGCCGTCGGTGCGCCAACGGTGGTCCAGTCGAGCGCAACCGCGGAACGCGGAACCGCGGTCGGGGATTTGCAAACGCTGGACAACGACAACGATCTATACGCGGATTTTGACGTGTTGGACGATATTGACAGCCAGCAGAATGCTCAGCCGGCGACGAACTAGAGGCTGAATTTGAAGGGAGCGGGACAACGTGCGGGGATTGGGCTCCATGGCGAGGCAGGTGCTGATTGCAGCCATAGCAGGCGCGATTCTGCTGGCCGCGCAGGTTCTGGCTGGCGCGCAGGCTCCTCGTCGCCCGCTCGCGCAACGCCGCGCTGAACGCAGAGAACAGCGGCAGGAAGCGCGTCAGGAGAGACACGCAGCTCAACAGGCGGCAACCAAGAATCCGGCAAAAGCCCCAACCCCGCCTCGAAAACCTGGCCCCCACGCTGGTGACTGGCTTCGCAACAACAAGGACTTGCCTCCCGACCAGCAGGAACGCGCGCTGCGCAACGATCCGCAATTCAGGAAACTGCCTCCTCAGAAGCAGGAGCAGCTTCAACAACGCCTGCAGCGCTTCAATGGCCTGCCTCCAGAGCAGCGCGACCGCGTCCTGCAGCGCATGGAGACGTGGGAACATTTGACGCCGCCGCAACAACAGCACGCGCGCGATCTGTTTCAGAAGATGAAACAGCTACCGCCGGAGCGCCGCAGAACGATGTTGGCGGCGGTAAGGAATCTGAGGCAGATGCCTCCCGAGCAGCGACAGCAGGTGTTGAATTCGCCGCGGTTCAGTTCGATGTTCTCACCCGACGAACGCGAGATGCTGAACGGCGTGACCCAGTTGCCGATGGCGGCGCCGGAATAGAGCACCTGACACCAACTCGCTCGCGGGCGGCGGCGCCCGCGCCACACGAGATTATCGGAACAGATTCTTCACAACAAAAATCGCATTGGCAGGACGCTCCCCTAAACGCCGCATGAAGTAGGGATACCATTCGGTGCCAAATGGGATGTAGACGCGAACATTCCAGCCGTCGCGGACCAGCTCCTGTTGCAAGTCACGGCGGATACCGTGCAGCATCTGAAACTCAAACGCCGCCGGGGCGATCTTCTCGGCTCGCGCGAAAGCGACTGCCTGCTCGATGATGCTTCCATCGTGGGTGGCCAAGCCGTGGTAGACACCACTCTTCATCAGCGTCTTCATGAGCTTTACGTAGTTTTCGTCAACTTCGGACTTCTGTTGAAACGCGATGTCGTCGGCTTCCTTATACGCTCCCTTGCATAAGCGAATTCGGATCCCCTTTTCCAGTAGCTCCTCGATGTCTCTTTCGCTGCGGAATAAGTAGGCCTGAATGACCGCGCCGACGCAACCTTGATTCCCCGGCAACCCGTGCAAGGAGTGAACCAGATCGAGAGTGCGCTGCGTATAAGGGGAGCCCTCCATGTCTACCCGGACGAAGTTCCGCGGCTGCATAGCTGCGGCTTTCGCGACCAGGCCGCCGACGATATCCTGCGCCATCTTCTCGTCCAGATCGAATCCCATGTGCGTCAGTTTTACGCTGACGTTGGCATCCAGATTTCGAGCGCTGATTTCGTCGAGGATCTGTTCGTAGAGCACAGCGCTCTGGCGGGCCTCTTCGGCGTTGGTCACGTTTTCGCCGAGGTTGTCGAGCGAAACGTGCATACCCAACCGGTTGACGGCTTGAGTAGCGGAAACGGCGTCCTGAATCGAAGTGCCCGCTACGAAACGGCTGGACAGCTTCTGGCCAACGGCCGACCGCTCGGCCAATCCGCGAATGGCTCGATTTTCCGAGAGCTTAACGAAGAAGGTCCTTAGCACGAGCGCATCACCTTATTGGTGGTCCTCGGCTTCGAGAAACTTCTCGACCTCGAGCGCAGCCATGCAGCCTGTTCCGGCGGCAGTGATCGCCTGACGGTACCGCCGATCCATGACGTCGCCGGAAGCAAACACACCGGGCACTCGCGTCTGGACGAATTTGTGAGTGACCAGGTATCCATCTGGGTCCATCTCGAGTTGGCCCTGAAACATCTTGGCGTTCGGATCATGACCGATTCCCAGGAACATAGCGCTGGTGGGAAAATCCCACACCAGCCCGGTTTTCACGTGCCGCAACTTGAGGGCGGTCACTTCCTTCTGGGAGGGGTCGTGCACATCGTCGACGACGGTGTTCATAAGGAACTCAATCTTCGGATTCTTTTCGGCGCGCTCGAGCATGATTTTTGAAGCGCGAAACTCATCTCGGCGGTGGATAAGGGTCACCTTGCTGGCGAATCGCGTCAGGAAAGTTGCCTCTTCCATTGCGGTGTCGCCCCCTCCAATCACAGTGATGGGTTTACCCGAGAAAAAGAATCCGTCGCAAGTAGCGCACGAAGACACTCCGTGGCCGATCAGAGCCTGCTCATTGGGGAGACCCAGCCAGCGTGCGGAAGCGCCACTGGCGATGATCAGGGCCTTGGCCTGCACGGTCTCTTTGCCCAGGTTGATGGTGAAAGGCCTCTGCGAAAGGTCGGCACTTACAACGTGGCCAGTCTTGTATTCCGCCCCAAACCGAGTGGCCTGTTTCTTCATGTTCTCGATCAGTTCTGGCCCTTGAATTCCGTCGGGGAAGCCAGGAAAATTCTCGACCAGCGTAGTGAGAGAAAGCTGCCCGCCAGGCTCGTGGCCCTCGAGGACAAGAGGGTTAAGGTTTGCGCGCGCGGTGTACAACGCCGCCGTATGGCCGGAACAGCCCGAGCCTAGAATCACTACATTTCGAATGGTGTCGCTCATGAGGTGGGAAATCTGGATACTCGACAGTTAGATGAGTAGAGAGCTGGTTGGTTTCAACCACCGTCATCTTACCAAGATTCCTGCATTGGACAGAAATGACCGTGCGCAGGAGCAGGCGGGCTTACCCTGCGATCGTTGGAGCTAGGGACTACTGGGGCAAGGAGACGTTCTTGAGGGCGCTGTTGCAGGAAGCGTCCTGATAGCACTTGCGGAAGCTCGGTACGACCAAGGCTTGCTCCACCGTTGGATCGTTGCGGTGAGCGAGGGAATCCGCGGTGCGGCGGGCACTCTCAGCGTCCCCCGACTTTTCATAGGCATCGACCAGCAGCTCCACGGAGAGTGGGTTGTCGGCGTCCTGCTCCAGATGCTCGATCGCGCGATCGTAGTTCCCTTCCGAGTAGAAAATGGCGGCCGCGGCGCCGTGATAAGCGCTCTCGATTAAGCGATCGTTGGCAGTCTGCGCCATCTGATCAACACGGTCGAGGCTGGCCTGGGCTGCCTTCTTGTCGCCGATCCGAACGGCCAGTTCCACGCGGGCGCGGAGAATCTGTGCCTCCTCCTGTTCGATGGCTGTAGTCGTTGCATTCTTGTGCTCTTGCAGAGCTGCCTCGGCCTTGTCCAATAGTTGCAGGGCTTTCTTGGAGTCGGGCTGATAAATAGCCATCTGACGGTAGGTGTCGGCCTCAACCTGACTGATTTGGCGGGAATGCGCGCTGTTCGCGAGAGCCTGGAATGCGCGATCTGCGCCCTTCATATCGCCCTCGCGAACATAGGTGGTCGCCTCGCGAGTCTGCCACATCACTTGCTGCATTTCTTCCAACGGAAAGGTCTTGAAGCCTGCTTTGTATTCCTTGCGCGCCTGCGATTGCTTTCCCATCAGAGAATACGTATCCGCAATACCGAACTGCGAGGAATAGAACTTGGGGTCAATGGCGAGGGCGGCCCGGTAGTGCTGGATCGATTCGTCGAAACGGCCAGCCAAGCGCAGGATCTCCGCATAAGAGTCTTCCGGATTTGGATCTCCCGGCAACATGGCCGCGTATTTCGCCATGAAAGCGATAGCTTTGTCGTATTGACGCAGGTCGGCGTAGTTGTACGCCATATTGTTGATCAAGCCCGGAGAATCGGTAATGCCAGACTGCTCGTAAACGGCTAACGCACGCTCGTATTGCGTCTGCGTCATGAGCCACCACGAGCCCATCCATACGATGAGCTTATCGTGCGGATACTGGCTGATCACATCGTTCATGCTGGTGATGGCCGGAATCATCTTGTGTTCGGCGGCATCCTGATACCACTGGATGGCACTCCGTTCGATGGGGCTAGCGTAACGGCGGTTGGCAAACGCTTTCTGCTGTTCTGAGACTTGTTCGGCCGAGTCCAGGCTTATCTGGGCCAACAATTCATGAGCCATGGCGAAATGCGGATCAGCCGCGACGGCCTGGCGCAGGCTTGCGATTGCTTCCGGCTGCGCTACGTGGTCGATGTACTGGACCAATGCTTCATCGACGAGCCGGCGCGCTTCCGGATTCTTGGTTGTCAGAGGAAAGGTTGCCGGCTTGGCCACCGGCGCGCCCGCGAAAGCCGAAGAGATTAAGACGAGCAGGACAGATACGGAGCCGGCGGCCCTTTGGACAGAGGTCTTGGTGATCATGACTCAGTTCCCTTTCAGCAGATAGCCAACGTCGAAAGGCAATTTGCCGTCGATTTTGACAACGTTCACGTCTTTGGTCAGCGAATACAGGTCAACGATTCCGATCGCACCGCGAGTGGCGGAGACGAAGCGAAGAACAGCGTCGTCGGAGTCAGCGATAACGATCAGCCCGGGATGCGCTTGTATCAAGGCGCGGACCTGCTCGGGTGTCATGTTGAGCACGCGCCGAAAAACCAATTCCATGTCGTGCGACGAGGGGTCGCGAAGGATCACTCGAACGGGCTTGCCGTCGGCCCAGTTTTTAGTCTTGCCGCTGAGAATGCTCGCCAGGTCCGCGGTTTTGACGTTGTTGGTGGAGTTTTCCTTGTCCGCCACGATCGCAAGCTGCTTGGCCTGGGCCACGCAGGAAAACAGCGCCATCCACGCCAGCAGCGAAATGATGCGGACTCTCGTCACGATATTTTGGATTGTAGGGCGGGTTGATTGCCGGAGATAGGAACCGAAGTAACACTTCAGACCTTCTGGACTCCGTCGGTAACCTTAGTGTGCGGGCTTTCTCAGGGTGGGCTTCATGGCTGGCGTGGGTTTTTTGGCCGCTCCCACTTGCATGCGAGCTAATTCTTCGGGGACGATGTGGCGTATACCCAACAGACCCCGATAAGCACTCATGACCGATGCCCCGCTGCGGAAGAGTGGATCGTAAGCGCTTTGGTCGGGGGCGGGCTGACCGGACACCGGGTCTCCCTGGCATCTTGCCAGTACCACGGACGACTTGCCGAACCTCTCCAGCTTGATGCGGCTGGGGGGAACATCTGAGGCCAGCATGGAGGAGGGATTGGTAACTGCGGAAGCGTTGTCTTCAATAGCGACTTGGAGAAGGTCCTTGGGGTCGCGCACGCGCAGCACCAGCGTCTCCACCATCAGTTGGGGATCCACGCTAAAGGAATATTGCACAGTCGAGAAGAGCGCCTGGACAGCGAACTCACGCCGGGAACGCACCCAGAGCGCTGAGGTCGGTTCAGCAGAGAAACGCGCGCTGGGACCAGCTTCGACGAATCCGGGCTTGTCGGTCAACGTAGTTCGCCCGCGGGATACTTCGAAATCGTCTGTAAACAGGGGTCTCTTGGGAATGCGGGCCAAGGCTTCGGCAATTTCTTTCTGGTCATCGGCCGATGGCGAGCAAACGTTGAGCATATTGACCTTTACCTGCGGATGGTCGGGCTTTGTGGAAGCGGGAGGCTGGTCTTGCGATGGCGCCACGGAGCCCAGACCCAAGAATAAGGCGAAGACGAGGATCCGGTTTCGCGTGCGTCGTGTTTCCACGTCAGTATTCTATCGGAGGTGCGGGGAACTCGGGATGCTCAGGCGGGTTCCGGTGATCTCACCCAGAGAGGCGACCTATAATGACCCATGGCAAATTTAACCCTTGTATATGGAATGCGTCTTTTACCCTCCGATGAGGTGGAATCCGTAGGAGAAGCTACCTTAAAGCTAAAGAACGGTCGCGAAGCGCACGTAACCATGCACGTGCTGGAGGGTTCAAAAGAGGAAATCGAAAAGCAGCTTCGGACCAGTGTGGAAGCATTTTTTGATTTTTACCCAGAGATTTAGCGACCCCTTCTTTACACCGCCCTATAATTGAGGACTTTGTGGCCTTCCAACTTCCAACCTCGTGGCGTTACCGGCTGATGCGCTGGGGTTGGCCTCCACAAAACAGGCTGGCACGGTGGGGAGTGACACTCCTCAAGTTTGCTCTGGCCCTTTTCGCCTTACAGCTTGTAATCCTGGTCCTGCGCTTGCCAGGAGGCGGCACTGTCCAAGCGCTGGTGATATCGGCGGCGGCAATCGCGATCCTCTTATTTGGCATTGCAGGATTCGGCTGGATTCGGCAGAAGCTTCTGTGGCGGCTAAGAAACCGGCTGATCGTCACCTACGTATTCGTCGGCGTCATTCCGGTGCTGTTGCTACTCGCGATGACGTCGATCGCGTTTTATCTTTTCGCTGGCCAATTCGCCAACTTCGTGGTGACATCGGACCTGAATACGGAACTGAAGACGCTCGAAACTACGAACGTCACGGTCTGCCATAGTCTCGCGAACCGCTTACGCCGCTCGGATACCAGCCCATTCGTTTTGCTCGACGATCTGCGTTCGTCCAATCATCCGTCCACGCCGCAGGAAGTCTGCGCTTGGTATCGGGGAAAGGCTGTCGCGGTGTCCGCGGCGCCGGTGGCGTGCTCGACGCAAATACCGGAGTTTCTTCCCGAACATTTTCGCGAACTGGTGACCGATCACGGAACTCTGCACCTGAGGACGGGAACCACCCTGGAGATTGCCGGAGGGAAACTGCGTGTGGTGGCGACCGAACCCCTGGACCAAGCCCTGCTGGACCGAGTCTCCGGAGGCTTGGGCAAGATTACTCTCTACGCCCTGGCACGGGCTCCGGCGGAGAGCGAAAAGCCCGACGCAAAAAAGGCGACACCCGCCGGGGGAAGCGCCAACACGGCGCAGCCGGTGACGTCTACGTCAGCTCCTGAAAGAAAACAAGGAGCGATAACGGATAATGACCGCAACTACGTGGTCGCAGACGATTTTCGCCCGTTACTTGCCGCGGGAAACCTGCCGCCCGCAAGCAGCCGCCTGGACAACGAAATCAATTTCGGATCGCCGCTATCTGTTCTGAGCTGGGAAGACGGCACACGAGAATACCGCGCCCTGATGCGAGTACAGACTCGGCCCTCCCTTCTTTACAGTAGGCTTTTTGCGGCGCTCGGAGAATTTGCAACTCTCGCCGAGGGCGCGCTCCTGAGCGTTCTGGTCCTCTTTACGCTCATCGTCCTCGTGGCATTGTATGTAGGATCGCGCCTCACGCGCACCATGACGCTTTCCGTCGCTAACCTTTACAGGGCAACCCAACACCTGAATCGTGGAGAATTTGGCTATCGCATCGAAGTGCGAGAACGTGACCAACTGGCGGCACTGCAGACTTCCTTTAACTCCATGGCTACCTCCCTGGAAAAGCTGATGTCCGAGCAGCGGGAAAAGCAGCGCCTGGAGAACGAACTCGCGATCGCACATGAGGTACAAGCACAACTGTTCCCCCGCCAGATTTCGGCACTGGAGTCGCTGGAGGTCCACGGCTTTTGCAAGCCCGCACGAACGGTGAGTGGAGATTACTATGACTTCCTCCCCGCGACTGCGAATCGGCTCGGACTGGCGGTCGGGGATGTTTCGGGCAAGGGCATCTCCGCAGCACTCTTAATGGCGACGATTCATTCCGCGGTCCGTGCTTATCTGTTGGAAAGCGTGCCCTCGCGCGTTCCCGTGCTGGCCGGTGGGGGCGGAGGCAATGGCTTTCCGCACGGTCCGGGAATCTCGCCTTCCACCCTCATGTACTTGCTCAATCGCCAACTGTTCAGCACAACTCCCCAGGAAAAATACGCGACCTTGTTTCTGGGGCTCTATGACGGTAGCACTCGCCACCTCACTTACAGCAATGCCGGGCATCTGCCTCCAATCCTGGTCGGCGAGGGAGGCAAGATCCGGCGTTTGGAAACGGGGGGGATGGTGGTTGGATTGTTCGATCACATGCTGTATGAAGAAAGCACGGTCAGCCTGGCCGCGGGCGAAATCTTCCTCGCTTATAGCGACGGAATCACCGAGCCTGAAAACGACTATGGCGAGTTCGGCGAAGACCGTCTCATTGATCTGGTGCGCAGCAATCGGCATCTCCCTCTTGAGCGAATCAGTGAGTTAGTAACGAGTGCTGTCTACGAATGGATCGGCGCGAATGAGCAACCAGATGACCTCACCCTGGTCTTGGCGCGTGCACGCTGATCTAGAACTGGGGACGCACCCGTAATCCCGGCTGCGGACGCGGCGCGCCCTTAGTTAAGTCGCAGTCTCCCATTTCCTGCCCCAAATCCGCCAATCCTCGAGTGATGTCCCGGGCACCCTCCCGCTGCTCTTCGTCGAAGCGGTAACTCCCCGGAGGCACACCGCCCTCACGAATGATCAACTCTTCATAAGTACGGTCTCCGGGTTCTGCTCCTTTCATCGCGGTAGCAAAACGCGATAGAAAATCCCGCAGTACTTCCATTGTGGAGCGATAGCGGATCCAGCGCTGGTTATCCCAGGTCATCCCTGTCGATTCACCCTCGTCCTTGCCGCGCAGGAAGCGGTTCGCCAGACGATCCGCCGCGCACTCTCCATACCCTGCAATTTCACGGACCGCGACAGCGCCCATATTCAGGTTGAGGCCACCCTGTTTTGGATCCAGATAAATGTGGGCGATCCGGTCGCGGTAGCCGGGCACCATAGCCTGCAAAGTGTCGGTCCAATTCCGAGCCGCATCCACGATGGAACCTACGAAACTGAATGTGGCTGAATACGAACCGGTCCATCGCTTCCAGCCTTCGGCGATACCACCGAGGTTGCTGGTTGGAAGCCAGATGTGGTCGTTGGGTTTAGCATAGCTATAGTCCGCGCGTGTTTCGCGCAGCTTGAGGCAGAACGTAGGCCAACGCGGTAGTGGCGAATCGAACAGATGAAGTGGAAAGTTGCTGCAGATGCCGCCGTCAGAAAACCACACCACTTCCGGTCGGCGAGCCTCTTCGTGACCGAGCGCATCGCCAGGAACCCGTTTCACGGGAGCGGCTTCGGTCGCTGCGCGGCGGCGCCGGGTCCAATCCAACGCATACAGGGGAACGGCGCAAAAAACAAGATTGGAAAGCTAAGGCTGCAGCGCGCGGCGACGATCACGGGGAGGTCGTCTCCTGTCGGCAGCGGTAGAAACCCGGTCGTATCGACTGGGTCGCGATGCGGGGGTGCGCTGGCGGCGTGCCCGACCATCCAGTCCACAACGGATTTAGGAAAGTAAAGGCGCATCTCGTCGGGAGAGAAGTAAAACTCATTCGTGTCGAAGGGAAAAGTGTAGGGTTGGCCCAGGGTGAGGCACGTGCTGATCATCTTCAGGGTAACGCCTGCACGACGAAGATCGCCGAACGTTAGCGGCCTCTCCGAGGAGTGTCCGGCAAGCGCGTTAATTTGATTGTTGAGCCACTCGGTGAGGGCAATGGGCTCTCCCGAACGAGGCTCGGCATACCCGGTGCACAGGCCGAAGCGCTGTTTCGGCAAATGAACAGCAGCCAGGGCGATACCGGCCGCAGCTCCAAGCAAGCATCCGACGATGGCAATCAACCCTCCGAGAACCAAGCCTGAAAGGCGATGGCTGCCCCACAACAGGAGGATCACAGCCATGCCAGGCAAGGCACCCATCCCTTCTTCGAACCACAGCGCGGATGCCACTCGGGAAAAACATCCACATCCGGAATACCCCAAAAACGCCGCCGCCACCCGAAACAGGCTTGTCATCGACCTTTGTGGTTGAAACAGGTTGAAGAGATTGGAGCCCTTCGCCGACTCAGACGCCGCTCCAAGCCAGTCTGGAATTCTGGACACCTCCGCGAAGACATCCAACCCGTGGCGGCGACGGTACTCGGCTGCCGCGGTGATGGCTGCGGCAATCGCCCCGGCCGACGTCCCCCCAATGGATTGGAAGCTGTACTCGTTTGCCAGACGGGTTACGGCACGGGGATAGACGATCCCGGACGTGATACCGCCCTTCATGACGATGTCACACTTCTTATAGGCCGAAATGAACGGATTGTCCGTCATGCCGGAAAGTTTACTCCCGGGCGAAGCGGGAGGAAAAGTGGATGTTAATGTTCTGAAACGATAACCCGAGGATCCTGGTCTCGAATCAATCGCGCTTCTTACCCGCCTGGGACGCTGAGACGCGCGAGGTTGCGGTCCCGGAGAGCTTCTTGACCGCAATGGTGTCGACCACCAACGCAGGACCAATTTGCAGAACTCTACCGCGAAGACGTTGGTCCACGCTTTTACGAAAGCGGGCAGGAGTGGAATCCCGAAGGTCAGGCAACGAGGCCTCTCCGGCTCGCGCTGGAGTTGTGAGTCCAGGGGACGCCTCAAACTGAACTCGTTGAAGGGCATCGGTTGCTTCGACAAAGGTGTTGCGGCCTCTCTGAATGCGTCCAACCGCCCGGTCGATCACCCGAATCAACTCGATACCAAACTCAGACGTACGTCCTTCCAGCAGTTTTTTCTTAGCTTTTTCCACCGAAAACCAAGTTGGATTCCGGTCGCTCTCTTGTGGCTGAACCAGGCGCAGAACCTCGCAAAGATGCGCGCTAGTACCAATCTCGTTTTGGCTGTCACTTGTCACCGAGACTCGGGATCCCCGCCGCTTGCGCCGAACGTACCGGGCAAACGAAGCTTCCTCCATGCGCCCATGAACGCCCGCCTCTTCGAAGGCCTCGAGGGCTGCCGCCTGAGCGTGTGTAAGCCCGGGCTCGACGCCCCCTTTGGGGAAGGTCCAATGCCCACCGCCCGTGCGCACCAGGAGGAACTCAATTTCCGCACCGCGAACCCGGTAACAGACCGCGGCCACCTGCTCGCATTCGCGCAGCTTGCGGACGTGAGACAGGCGAAAGAGCTTAGCCGACAGCGGCGCAGCCCGCGATTTCCGGTCACCCATGGCATTAGAGTGCATCAGGGCAATCTCTGTGAATAGAGCACAGCTTGGTTCCCAACGCTTCGGAGGGAATCCTTCTACGTACTTGCGTAGGGCCCAGTTCCGGAGACAAGATCGCACTAGCCGGAACACATCGCCAGGCGGGTACCCTTGGAAAACCTATTTTGTCTGCGCTGCAATCAGGAACTGGAAGCTGGCACTAAGTCCGTCGCCGTCTACATGTTTGCGCAGACCGTGGGCGTCAGGCCGCGCCAGAAATCGGGGGCAAGGAGAATCTGCTTCTGCCCACAGTGCTCGGTCTCGCTGGCTATGGGACCAACTCCCGAAGGTGCGCTCAACGTCGCCGCCTGGCAAATGATCCGCGACCTTGTAGGCGCCCATCCAGCTCTCACGGAGGCCGCGTGGAATGACTTGAGCGGCGCAGTGGACGAACTGCCGGCGACCGGAACAGAGGGCATCCTACCTCCGGCCCGCGCCGCAGGCTACTTTGAGTTCTGAGAAGTTTGAGCGCTACTTCTGAATCCAATCCATAGTCTTGGACGCTAACCGGTCAAATGCTGTCACGGACATCTCGAGATGATCTTCCTTCGTGTCTTCGATCTTGTTGTGGCTGATCCCTTTCAGGGATTGCACAAACATCATGACCGTGGGGATCCCGGCGCGACAGACCTCCGCCGCATCGTGAAGAGGCCCTGAAGGCATGCGGTGCGAGGTTCCAGAAGTTTCACGGACGGCCTCGTCACACAAATCCAGGAGATGCGGATGGAACGGCACAGGCTCGATGTTCCACAGCCGCGACCACTCCACCGTGCAATTCTCTTCTGTCGCAAAGCGCTGGCTGGCTTCCTGCGCCTCGCGATACATCTGCGCGAGCACGCTGGCATCCAAGTCGCGCTGATCGAGGGTCACTTCGCAACGGCCCACCACAGCCGTCACGATTCCGGGAAAGGTCTTAACGCTGCCCATGGTGCAGACCGCGTCTTCGTGTTTCTTGGCGATCGTGCGGATCTCCAGCGCCAGCTTCGCCGCGGCCGCCAGAGCGTCTCGCCGGGCATTCATGGGCGTGGACCCGGAATGTGCTTCCTGGCCATGGAATGTGATGGTATGACGTTCGACGCCCTTGGTTCCGAGAACAACCGCCAGAGGCAATTTCATTCGCTCGAGCACCGGTCCCTGCTCGATGTGCAACTCGATGTAAGCGGCTGCGTTCTTCTGTTCTTTTTGCGCGTCAGCGAATCTTGCAATCTGAACACCGCAGCGCATCAGAGCATCTTCCATTTTGACGCCGTCCCGGTCCGTGCGAACACGATC
>Ga0209863_10000203_pt1 | contig 37391 bp, 25 predicted proteins | sample OrgsoiDNA2013046_FD_185796 | JGI IMG/M metagenome (GOLD analysis project Ga0209863, IMG submission 185796) | Permafrost soil microbial communities from the Arctic, to analyse light accelerated degradation of dissolved organic matter (DOM) -... | ecosystem: Environmental > Terrestrial > Soil >...
TTCCAATAACTGTTGCTGAAGTGAGGTATTCTGTTCCATATGATTAAATTTTGGGCGAGGTCGTGGAACCTGGCTTTCAATTGTTTTGAATGATGAATTAACGTTTGCTGAACTGGAAGCTTCTTCTTGCTTTTTTGCGTCCCGGTTTCTTACGCTCAACTTTTCTTGGATCACGATGAAGCAAACCGGCAGCCTTCATAGCCGGACGAAATTCAGGATTCACCTCAAGCAAAGCCCTTGCGATACCCAGCTTGCAGGCTTCTGCCTGACCCTTGATACCCCCTCCGGTTGCGTTGATCTGAATATCGTACTTGTCGAGCGACTCAATCGTTTTCAAAGGCAGGTCCACCTGGTTCTGTAAATAAGCCAGTGAGAAATAATCCTTGTAATCCTTGTCGTTGATAACGATTTTGCCTGTGCCCCGGGTCAGAAATATGCGGGTTACCGCTGTTTTCCGCCGTCCTGTAGCAAGTTTTTGTTTTTCCATTATGAAGAAAAATTTGAAAATTTGAAAATTTGAAAATTTGAAAATTCATTGCCCGTTTGAAAGTTTCAGCAAAAGAATATTCAATTCCAGCTCCGTTAGAATTTTAATGCCTTCGGTTGCTGTGCACCGTGAGGATGCGCAGTTCCGGTATACACAAATAATTTTTTGTACATCTTACGGCCCAGCCTGTTTTTAGGAAGCATGCCCTTTACGGCTCTTTCGATCACAGCTTCCGGCCTCCGCTTCAACAGGATTTTTGCCGTTTCTTCTTTTTTGCCTCCGGGATATCCTGAAAAATTGATGTATATCTTATCTTCCAGTTTATTCCCTGAAAACACTACTTTGTCTGCATTGGTAACGATTACGAAATCGCCGCAGTCCACGTGGGGAGTATAATAAACTTTATTCTTGCCGCGCAATATGGCTGCAATTCGGGCACACATGCGGCCAACGGTTTGATTAGTACCATCGACAACCCACCAATCGCGTTGTACGGTAGCCTCGTTCGCATGTTTTGTAGTGAAATGTAATTTGCTCATGATTCTGTTTTTGATTTACTGCCGCTATCCCGGCAGTTAATTTAAGGACGGCAAAGGTAGGAGGATCAAATGCTTATTCCCAAAATTTCAGGACTTATTTTTCATGGCCCACTCTATAACTGATTGATTTTCAATAAAAAAATTGACTATAAATATTAATGCGTCCAGTTACAGGCTGATTTTTTGACTGGATATTCTCGAACCAATTACCATGTTCCGCTTTTGAGATTAACGAGTTTTAAGCTTTAGGCTTAAAGGAGTTTTAGGCTTTAGGCTTTAAGCTTTAGGCTTTAGGCTTTATAAAGGGTTATTTCGCTTTCTGAAAAATCATCAGATTATCGTTGTTTCGGGCAACTACCAGTAATGGATTTTTCCCGGCCGGGTTCAGCATATGGGCATCCCGCACTTCTCCGCGTATAAAGAGACCACTTTCTTTGGGAGAAATATATTGAAACCGATGCTGGCGGTCACCCAGTAAGAGGGTGCCATAACTGGCGTCAAAACGACCGGTTTGCGGTTTCAAACCGTAGAAATTCCCCGCCATGAAAATATCCGGCAATCCATCTCCGTTCATATCATACACAACCGTTGCATATACCGGAGATAGCTGTGCCTGCAACGGAAGCGCCTGCTTTGTGAAATTCCCCTTCCCGTCATTCAGAAATACCACCGACCGGGTTTCATTCACTGTAAGAATTGTAGCCTGTTTGAGTTCCTCCGCGCTATACATTTCGCTGAACTGTTTGCCTGCATAGGATTTGAATTGAAGAAATTTCTTTTTTAACTGCGGAATTTCTTTTTCCATCTCGCCCTTCAGCCAATACGGATAAGCCTTCCCGTCCGTTTTATAATAAACGGGAATACATTCCGTTTGCCCGTTTTTATTAAAGTCCGCTGTAATCAACTGCGCGGGATGTAATGTGTCGGCCCTGATCCTCGAATTCAATCCAAAATTGCCGGCAACCAGATCCGGAAATCCATCCTGATTGACGTCCGCAACGGTTAAGGAGTTCCACCACCCCGAAGAATTTGGCAACTCTGCTGATTTTTGAAATTTTCCATTTTCATACCGCATGATAGTTACTGGCATCCAGTCACCGACAAGGATGAGTTCGGGCTTACCGTCCCCATCAATATCCGCCCATCCGGCGTCCGTTACCATTCCCAGATCCAAAAGCTGAGGCGCGGTTGACCGGGTGACGTCGGTAAACACGCCATGCCCCTGATTTTTTAATAACACACTTGCAGGTTTCAGTCCATAATGTCCCGGAATAACACGGGCACCGATAAATAAATCCGTCAGCCCGTCCCCGTCAAAGTCCAAAGCTTTCACACAGGATGCATTAAGATCCACTTCCGGCCAGCCTTTACTGCTACGGGTGAAATTTCCTTTCCCGTCATTCAGGTATAGTCTCACCATAAGATTGGACGAACCGGGAAATGCCTGGTTTCCCCCTGAACATACAACGAGATCCTGATCACCATCCCCGTCCACATCCATAAAAACTGCGCCGATGCTTTCAAAATATCTGTCTTTTTCAAAAGCCGGCTGGGGCTTCTGAAGAAAATGACCATCGGGCTGCTGGATAAATAATTTAGCCGTGTCTGCAAAGGCGTTCCCCATAAAAAAATCTTCGCGGCCGTCTCCGTTCACATCCCCAACCGCAAGTTTTGGACCTTCGGTTGAAATCATTTTTGGAATCAGCTTTTCCCGGTTAAAATCGCTGTACTCATTTTCGGTATGATGAATATTCCCTTTGATGATACCGGCAGTTATATTATTGTATAGCGTCGGGATCAATGGCGGTTCCCGGGAAATAACAGACAAAGCATCTTTCCGGTGCAGGGTGATCATCGTATCCACCGGAACATTTTTCATTACAGCATAATGTCCACCGGGCCACTGAATCGTCAGGCTGTCAATATGATCCGTTTCACCAATTCCAAAATTTAGAACAGGATCAACGCTACTCTGAAATCCGCGGCTCGGCATTTGTTCCAGGGTCTGGACCGTTCCGCCGGCGTACAGCTGCAACCTGGATCCCAGTCCGAATGTATTCAGCGAGTCTCCATCCAGATTTATTTTCAAAAAATGACGGTGTAGTTTTTCAGAAGTCATATTCCGGTATACAAAAGCGTCCATGTTCTCATTGTTAATCACGAGATCCAGGTCACCGTCCCCGTCCAAATCCGCATAAGCGGCACCGTTACTAAAACTGGGCTTGCTGAATCCAAGACTGGCGGACTCATTTTTAAACATCCCGTTTTTCTGATTGATAAATGCATAGTTCGGGATCGGAACGGAAGGCATTTTGTTTAAAATATCCGTAATGTCAAATCCGTTTCCCTTATAGTGCTTCATCGTTTCCGGATTGCTGAAAAATTCCAGGAAATCCTGGTCCGTCAGGTCTCTGCTGATTCCATTACAGACATACAGATCCTTCCATCCGTCATTGTCCAAATCAAAGATGAGCGCACCCCAGCTCCAGCCCGTCGCATCGGCGCCGGACAATTGGGCAATATCACTGAAAGTGCCGTCCTGATTATTTAACTGCAGACAATTGCTGGTAAACTGATGACTGTAATCCAGCTGGTTTTTCGCATTTACGATATCATATTCGTCAAACTTGATAGTCGTCTTTAGTCTGTAATCGCTTTCGGGAAGCATTTCAGTTGTAAAAATATCCAGCCAGCCGTCATTATTGATGTCAGCCATGTCGGAACCCATAGATCCCTGGCTCATATGACCAACCGCATCTTCGATTACTTCTTTAAAAGTTCCGTTGTGCTGGTTTATATAGAGGTAATCACGTTCAAAAAAATCATTGGAAACATAGAGGTCTTCCCATCCATCGTTGTTTACATCGCCTACCGTGACCCCCAGACCGAAAGCAATCGCGCTGCCATATATCCCGGCCTGCTCGCTCACATCAGTAAAATGGCCATTATCGTTCCTGTATAACCGGTCGCCATTTTCAGGGTCCCGGATATTGCGGAGATTTTTAGAATAACCGAAACTCTCCACAGATTTATTACTGTTATTTAAAATAAAGCAATCCAGGTCCCCATCATGATCATAGTCAAAAAATATTGCCTGCGTGGATTGTCCGTGGTCGTCCAGCCCGTATGCATGCGCCTCTTCTTTGAATTGCCCGTTCCGCTGATTTATATATAATTCATTTGCGCGATCATCTCCTTCCACATTCCCACCATTACAAACATAAATATCCAGCCACCCGTCTCCATTAATATCAACCATGGTGACACCGGTATGCCAGTGATGTGAACTGGCCAGTCCGGATTTTTCTGCCACTTCTTCAAACTTCCAGTTTCCTTTGTTCAGGTATAATTGATTTTCATGCTGGTTGGAAGTAAAGAAAATATCGGGCCGGCCATCATGATTTACATCCCCGATGGCCACCCCGCCTCCGTTATAGAAATTGCGATATTTAAAAATATTGTACTCTTTTGTATCCTTTACCTGGTTATTAAAATGAATACCCGTTTCAGAAGCGGGAAGAAGTTTGAATAATGCATCCGGATTTTCACCGGATTCATGCGAATTGCAGGATATAAGCAACACGATCAGGTAAACAAGCAGAAGGGGTCGGCAGGCGGGAGTAAACATATATCAGAAATTGGCTACTTTGCGCCACAATTGTTAATCAATATATGAAGAAATGGATTGCGGGGTTGGTGCTGGCTTTAATTTTAACTGTATCCTGTGTTTATCTTTTCATCCCTTCAAAGATCGTAATATCCACAATTATCTCGTCGCAGGCAACTATAAATGGGGAATTCAGGTATATTAGTTCGGAAGAAAAATGGCCGAGGTGGTGGCAGGATTCCGATGGCAAACCCCACCGGCCCGGTGATCCGTTTACCTATAATGAGACCTCATTCCGACTCATCAAACATTCATATAATGTTGTAGGAATTGAAATTGAACAGAACGGGTTAAAACTGCCAAGTATCATACACCTGGTTTCTTTCAAAATCGATTCCACCGTTGCCATTTGGCAGGGTGAACTTCCGGCTGGAAAAAATCCGGTGACCCGGATCATAAATTACAGGAAGGCCCTTGAGATCAGGAAAAACATGAACAGGGTAATGAAAAATCTTTCGTCTTTCATCTCAAACTCAAAAAACGTTTATGGAGTTTCCATTACAAGGACGACCAATCAGGATTCGACCCTGCTCTCGGCAAGATTTATAAGTCCTGCTTACCCGACCACATCCGAATTATATGACTATTTCGATGCAGTGAGGGAAAATATTAAAAAGCAGAAAGCAAAATCAACGGGTTATCCAATGATGAATGTTATAAAACTGGAAAACGACAGTTTTGAAACCGAGGTTGCCGTTCCAACCAGTCGCGAACTGAAGAATGACGGTGAATTTATTTTTATGAGGATGATACCCGGGAACAGTATGATGACCGAAGTGACCGGCGGATCATATACCGCAAATGAGGCGCTGAGGCAAATTGAATTATTTATTGCGGACTATGGGAGGTTTAAAATTGCAAACTCTTTTCAATCACTCCTCACCAACCGGCTCAGTGAACCCGACACTTTAAAATGGATAACTAAAATATATGTACCTGTGGTGCAATAGTCCGTTTTCAAAAAAAGTTAATTAATTTAAATTGTGCTAACCGGCGAAATTCCTATCGTATTTTGGCTTAATTTACTGACCAAATAACCGACCATTAACTAACGACCCCTTGATTGCTGTCCCAGCTCAGTCGGGACGACGGGAAAATGTGCTTTGATATGAAATTTAGCTGTTTTGCATTTTTTGGAATACCGTTGCTGTTTGTCTTTACTTCTCAAACCATCGCCCAGCCTTCTCCTGATTCTGTTTTATACAGGGAATCCATTTCCAGTATTCACCAGGTCTATATAAATGAAATCGGCGATAACGCCGAGATTTATCATGGTAGTGAATTTATCCGTAACGGCCAGAAAGCAGTCGGATTCCCTTTTTATCAGTCGGACAGTTTACTGCAGGGTTCGGTTTCGTACCAGGGGACCATATACAGGGATCTGGATCTTTTTTACAACATGGTTTCTGACGAAGTCGTTACACGTAATTATGCGCACAATGCGCTCATCACCCTGTCCACCGAAAAAATAGATTCTTTTCAGATCGGAACCCATGTTTTTGTTCAACTGTCTGCCAGTAAAACCAATGGTTTAGGCAAGGATGGTTTTTATGAACAAATGTATTCCGGCGAACCGGCTTTTTATGTAAGAAGAGAAAAAAGACTGGTTAGCGGAACAGGAAGTGAAGAGACTAGATACATACAATACAATTACTATTATATCCGGTTGAAAAATATTTATTACCCGGTCGATGGGAAAAAATCATTGCTCGGGATCCTGAAGGATCAGGAAAATGTTTTAAAAAAATATATCCGCGCAAATAAACTCAACTTCAAAAAAAATCTGGAATCATCCATGGTGCTTTCAACGATTTATTATTCCCAGTTAAATCATTGAAATGAGACTGATCCGACACTGCATTCTTATCATCTTTTGCCTATCCTGCCTGACGGTGTCGGCGCAGGATCAAAAATTAATAACCGGGAATTTTACGGGTTATCGTTTCCCTCAACTGGTTCGTGAAATAGAAACACAAACTTCTTATCATATTTATTACGACTCCACGGAAACGGACAGCCTCGAAATCAATCTGGTCGCAAACCAGCAAAGCCTTCAGCAGGTGTTCGATATTGTTTTTAAAAACACAGATATTCATTATGCTTTGGGTACAGGAAATAGCGTATTCGTCAGTAAACGTTTTACTATCCAGACCAGCCTTCCCAAAAATTTCTTTGACCCGGGGAAGGCCGGCGCCGACAGCAGCAACCAGTCTGCATTCTATGCTGAAGATGCATTTGCTCCTAAAACAAACCTGAAGATTTTACCAGAGAACAAATTGTTTGATATCGGCACCAAAAACGGGAAGTCCGTTTCCGGCAAACCTACCATGGCAGGATACGTCCGGGATATTAAAACAGGAGAAGCCATCATGGGCGCTACCATTTCCATAGATACCCTTTCCATAACAAAAACAACCGATCAGTTTGGTTATTACAGTCTTTCCCTGCCCAGGGGGAGACATATTATCCGGATCAGCAGCGCGGGCATGAAAGATACGCGGCGACAGGTAATAGTTTATAGCGACGGGAGTTTAAATATTAATCTGGAAGAATTTGTGGCCAGCCTGAAGGCTGTGATTGTATCTGCGGATAAAACCTCCAACACAAGGAGTGTGGAGATGGGTGTCAGCAAATTGAATATTCAATCCATCAAACAGGTCCCGGTTGTATTTGGTGAAGCCGATGTTTTAAAAGTATTACTCACCCTTCCGGGTGTCACCTCAGTGGGAGAAGGAAGTAATGGTTTCAACGTAAGAGGAGGAGCTGCCGATCAAAATCTGATTCTTTATAATGATGCCACCGTTTATAATCCAAGTCACCTGTTTGGCTTTTTCTCTGCCTTTGACCCGGACCTGGTAAAAAGTGTTGAATTGTATAAAAGCGCTATTCCGGAAAAATACGGCGGCCGGTTATCCTCTGTGCTGGATGTGGATGTAAAAGACGGTAATAACAAAAAGTGGACGGGTTCAGCAGGCATCAGTCCGCTCACGAGCAGATTCAGTATTGAAGGACCTCTTCAAAAAGACAAAACATCCATCATTGCCGGTTTCCGTACTACGTATTCAGACTGGCTTCTAAAACAGATTCCGAGTTCCTCTTATAGTAACAGCACGGCAAATTTTTATGACGGCAGTGTACACATCACCCATATCATCAACGCCAAGAATACATTGTACCTGATGGGCTATTTAAGTAGTGATAAATTCAACCTGGATGGAGATACGACATATTCTTATGCAAACAGGAATGCAAATCTAAAGTGGAAACATAATTTCAGCAATGCGTCCTATGCCGTCTTCACGACAGGAATTGATCATTACCAGTATTCGGTTTCCAGCACCCAGGTTCCGATAAATGCGTATAAACTGAGTTTTGATATCAACCAGATTTACCTGCGGGCTGATTTCAAATATTCACCAAATAATAAACATGCCATCAGTTATGGACTGAATTCTGTATACTATCAGTTGCACCCGGGCACGATTACACCCGATGGCCCGAAATCACTCGTTCAAACAAATGCTGTTCAACAGGAACAGGCACTCGAAACATCCCTGTATCTCGGTGATCAGTACACCATTTCACAAAAATTTTCCGTAAGCGCCGGTCTGCGATATACCGTTTATAATTATTTAGGGCCTCATGATATTTACCAATATGTTCCGGGTCTTCCGAGGGAAACATTCACCATAAAGGATACGGTTTCTTATCCCAAGGGATCCGTAATAAAAACCTATGCTCTTCCCGAAGTGAGATTTTCTGCCAGGTATTCAATCGATGATAACACATCCTTAAAATTCAGTTTCAATACCATGGCGCAGTTCATTCACGTGATTTCCAATACTACCAATATCTCACCTACCGATATCTGGAAACTCAGTGATCCGAATATCAAACCCCAGCAGGGCCAGCAGATCTCCCTGGGTTTGTATAAGAATTTCAGATCGAACAGTATTGAAACCTCTGTGGAAGTATACTATAAAAAAATGCAGGACTATCTCGATTACAAGAGTGGCGCGAGTCTGCTGCTGAATCACCATATTGAAACGGATGTGTTCGAAACAGAGGGTAAGGCCTATGGCGTGGAATTACTCATTAAGAAAACAACGGGTAAACTGAACGGTTGGATAAGTTACACCTATTCAAGAACCTTCCTGAAACAGGATGATCCGCTGGCAGGGGAACTGGTGAACAATGGAAATTATTATCCTGCCAGTTTTGATAAACCTAATATGGTCAATTTTATCGGGAACTATCGCTTCTCCCATCGGTACAGTTTGTCTGTAAATGTCATTTACAGTACCGGAAGACCCATCACCCTTCCGTTGGCCATTGTGCAGGTTGGCGGCGCCTCTACTTTATACTATTCCGACAGAAATCAATACCGGATCCCGGATTATTTCAGAACAGATATTTCAGTCAACATGGATGGGAATCATAAGCTGAACCAGGTATCGCATAATTCCTGGTCGCTGGGAGTATATAATCTGACCGGACGTCAGAATGCCTATTCGGTTTATTTCATTCAGCAAAATGGTCACGTACAAGGATACCAACTTTCTATTTTTGGAAGTCCGATTCCTTTTATTACGTACAACATTAAATTTTAGGTGATGCGGGAAGGGAGGCTGAAATATTTTCTCATTGTAATTATTTTAATCGGAGTCTCTATGTGCAGAAAACCGTTTGAGCCACCTGCTATCAAAGCAAGCAATCATTTTCTTGCCGTGGACGGCATTATCAATACGGGTCCTTTCAGTTCTTCCTCCATCACGCTTACCCGGTCACGCAACCTGCAGGATACGATAACCAATTTGCCGGAACTCAATGCGCAGGTGCTCATTCAAAGTTCCTCGGGGGCGATCTTTCCATTGTCAGATACGGGTGCCGACGGTATATATGTCAGCGTTCCGCTTAATCTTGACCCGGGTCAGAAATATCAATTGTCCATCATAACGAGTGAGGGTAATAAATATTTGTCTGATCTGGTAACTCCCAAAACAGCTCCTCCCATTGACAGCCTGACCTCGCTGGTCGTAAATAACCCGCTCACCGGGGCACAGGCGATGAATGTTTATGTGAATGCTCACGATCCGGCAAATAATACCAGATATTACCGGTGGGAATATATTGAAACCTGGCAACACCATTCCGTTTATGAGACGATCTGGGGATTGAAAAATGATACCATTTATCCCTTAATCGCCGGCGAGAGCACATATAATTGCTGGTCAAACGCACATTCCACCAATATTCTTTTAGGATCTTCGGTAAACCTGAGCGCAGATGTCATCAGCCAGGTTCAGATCGCCAGTTTTCAGCAAAATGATCCGAAACTGGATGTCAAATACAGCATGCTGGTAAGACAATTCCCCCTGGATTTTGAGGCCTATACGTACTGGCTCACGGTCCAGAAAAATTCGCAGGCACTGGGTGGCCTGTTTGATCCGCAGCCCGCGCAGATCAATGGAAACATGCACAGTATTACGAATCCGATTGATCCTGTCCTGGGTTATGTTTCGGCTTCATCCGTTCAGGAAATGCGGATTTTCATAAATAATCCGGGATGGAAATCAAATCCATTGGTAAACTGTCCTTTTGATACGATTCCGGTAAACCCGGTGAATGAATTGATCTATACTTATCCGGATACCAGTGTCGCGCTCTATTATTTTCTATCCAGTTTCCCGCCTTTCATGTTGCTGACCAAAAAGGAATGTCTGGATTGCAGATACCAGGGAGGCTCTACCAGGCAACCCACATTCTGGCAATAAATTATTTTAAATGAAAAGATGCGTTGGTTTATTTATTTTTCTTCTGAATCTGAGTTGGCTTTCCGCGCAGAATCAGCTTACCGATAACCTGAAGCAAGCATTTTACAACTACCAGACAAGCGCTCCGCAGGAAAAACTTTTTGTACATACCGATAAAACCTTCTACCTGGCCGGAGAAACCGTCTGGTTTAAAGTGTATGCAGTAGATGCTTCGTTTCACAAACCACTTGGAACCAGCGTCATCGCGTATATTGAAGTTCTTAACAAGGACCTTAAGCCCGTTTTACAAAGTAAAGTGTATATGTTGAACGGAAGTGGAAGCGGATCGGCCATCCTTCCCGGCTCTTTGATTTCCGGGAACTATATTTTCCGCGCTTATACAAGCTGGATGAAAAATTTCTCTCCGGATTTTTATTATGAACAGACCATACATATTGTAAATACGCTGAAACTGACGCCCATCACTCCCTCTCAGAAAACCTATGCTTCCATTCAGTTTTTTCCGGAAGGGGGTAATGAAGTTTTTGGGTTCCCCGGAAAGATTGCATTCAAGGCTGTCAACGGGGATGGCCGCGGCCTGGACTGCCAGGGCGTGGTGGTTAATCAAAATAACGATACGGTCACCAGGTTTCAATCCCTTCATAATGGCATGGGAAACTTTCAACTAAAGCCTGAAAAAAATTCCAGCTACTATGCCCTGCTCCGGCTGAATGACAGCCTGGTAAAACAAAAGCTACCCGACGCCGAAGAACATGGATTTGTAATGAATGTCTCAGAAGACGAAACCGGAAAATTACAGATCAGGGTCAAAGCGACTCCCGATGTCAACAATACCAATGTCTATCTTTTCGTACAAACGAGGCAGGTTGTAAAAAATATTCTGACGAGTCAGATTAAGGATGGAGAGGCCACCTTCGGGGTTGACAAAAAAGATCTCGGTGATGGTATTTCCAGCATTACCTTGTTCAACAGCCTTCGTCAACCGGTTTGCGAACGCCTGGTTTTTAAACGGCCCAGCCAAAACCTATTTATTCAGGCAAAAACTGATCAGAATAGGTATGCCACCCGGAAACAGGTCCATGTTAATCTGACTACCCGTAATGGCGGTTCCGAGCCGGTCGCAGGTGATTGTTCGCTTTCTGTTTTCATGATTGATTCTCTTCAGCATGTACCGGAACAAAATATTATCTCTTATCTTTTTCTGAAGTCAGACCTGAGGGGCAGAATAGAATCTCCTGAATATTATTTCGCAGATACCGGTAAAATCGTTGATGAAGCATTGGATAATCTCCTGCTCACCCAGGGTTGGAGACGGTTTAATTGGAACGACATTTTCGAATTCAAAAAGCCCTTTTTTGAATTTCTTCCGGAAATCGAAGGGCCGGTAGTAAACGGGAAAGTAATTAATAAGGCAACCGGATCGCCGGTGGGTGCATCAACGGCATTTCTTAGTATTCCCGGCGCGGACTATGCATTCAGCAGCGCCACCAGTGATGCACAGGGTGTCATCCGTTTTGGATTTAAGGATATTTATAAAAACAATGCAATCGTTGTCCAGTCTTCGTTGCAGAAGGATTCGAATTACCGCGTTGATATCAGTAATTCATATTCCGATAAATTTTCTTCCAATCCACTTCGTTCCCTGATGCTTTCCAAGGACCAGGAAAACGTATTACTGAACCGAAGCATCAGTAACCAGGTGGAGAATACGTACAGCATAGATAAAAAACATCAGTTTATTAAAATCGATGCAGACACCACTTCATTCTATGGTAAGCCGGACAAGTTATATAACCTCGATGACTATACCCGTTTTCAGACAATGGAAGAAGTATTACGGGAATATGTGGAAGACGTCCGTGTCAGGAAAGAGGGAAATAAATTTATTTTCAAAGTCAGGAACCGGCTCTTCGGGACTTATTTTGAAGAAGATCCCCTGATTATGTTAGACGGCATACCCATCGTTGATGCAACCAAGATTATAGCATTGGATCCATTAAAGATCCAGAAGATCGAAGTAGTAACGCACAATTATTATCTCGGATCCTCCGCCTTTGCGGGTATTATAAATATAAAATCCTACACCGGCGAAATCGGCGCCACACAAATAGATCCAAATTCCATTGTGGTCGAGTACGAAGGGTTGCAAAGGCAGCGCGAATTTTATGCACCGGTTTATGCTACAAGAGATGAACAGGAAAGTCATATGCCGGATTTCAGGAATGTCCTCTACTGGGCTCCAAAAATTATGACCGGACCAACGGGCAAGGCGGAATTATCCTTTTATACTTCGGACCTGAAAGGAAAATTTGCTGTCGTAATCCAGGGAATATCAGCTGAGGGCCTGCCGGGAAAAGCAACCGCCCTTTTTGAAGTGACCGATTCCCGATAGTTCCGGTTATTTATTTTTGAACTGAATAACCAGGGTGCTGTCGTTATTCCTGGCCAGGATAAAAGCTTCCCTGCCGCCAATATTTAATTTCTTGACATGCCTGACCTGGCCCCGGATCTGGGCTCCATTCAAACTTTCGACACTGAAGGATTCCTTGCCATGGTTAATCAGTAATGTCGCATAGTCCGCGTCATATCTTCCCATCTGAATATTATTCTCATAATAATTGCCAACGAGTAAGATATCTGGTAAGCTGTCGCCGTTTGCATCCACAACCACCGCATCGCGGAAGGATGATAATTGCGCCTCCCAGGGCATGGGAATAAGGTCAAAATGCAGATTTCCGCGATTCATCAATATGGCATTGGAGAAATAATTGGCCGTAAATACATCCGCCTTTTTTAGGTCTTCTTTTGAAAAAATATCCGTAAACCCGGCTTTCGCAAAATCCTCTGCATATAAAAATTTCTTCTTCAGCCCCGGCAACTGCCTTTCCAGTTCATCTTTATTGGCAAAAGGTAATTCGCGACCCTGCAGGTAATAAGATAATATCTGATCCTTTTTCCCATTCCCGTCGAAGTCATAATAATAGAGTCGAACGGGTTCCTGATCAGAAGCCCTTAACCGGCTGTTCAATCCGAGATTTCCCGCGATCAGGTCTATTTGTCCGTCGTTGTTCAGGTCGACCGGTAATATAAAATTCCACCAGCCTTTTTTATCCGTGAGTTCCTTTTTTTCAAACAAACCCTTGTGATTAATAAAAGCTTCGATGCCGCCCCATTCCAGCGAAACAATTAAATCCTTCTGTCCGTCTTTATCCAGGTCGAACCAAAGCGCATTCGTGATAAACCCGATTGTGGAAAGGCCTGGAGCCACTTTATCCGTTACATCTATAAATTTGCCCTTCCCGTTATTCATCAGCAGGTAAGACCTTGGTATCCGTCCGTAGTTGAATGGGACAGACCTTCCCCCGATAAATAAATCCGGGTATCCATCGCCGTTAAAATCGAGGGTCACGATAGAAACGGAATTAATAAAAAGGCTGTCAAACGCCGTTTGATCGCGCGTGAAAATTCCTTTACCGTCATTCAGGTATATCCTGGGCCTGAGTTGTTCATCCTGCCCATAGAATTCATTGCCCCCGTTGGCAATTACGAGATCGGGGAATCCGTCGTTATTGATATCCGCTACGCAGGAAGCGACATATTCAAAGTTGGTATCGGTTTCAAAACCAGGTTGTTTCGTTTTAATAAAACCGCCTGATTTTTGCTGAAGATAGACGGCACTCTTTCCCAATCGCGATGCACCAATAAAAACATCGTCGAGGGAATCGTGATTAAGATCCGCGACGATCAGTGATGGGCCTTCCGTGGATAACATATGCGGGATCAGCGGCTCGCGTTCGAATTCATGAAACACGTTCTCTTTATGATTAAAGTGAATCCCGGTTTTTGCCGTAATGTCTTCAACAGGTTTTGTTTTATTTTTCCAGTGATTTCTCAGAATCGAATAGTCATATTTTGGAAGGCCCTTCTGATAACTGAAGCTGATCAGGGTATCGAGCGGTTTTAATTGAATCGGCTGGTAGCTGTTATCCGGCCAGATTAGAAAAGCCGAATCCACTTTCGTTTTGTCCAATCCTATATGAACGGGGCCTTCCATACTGGAAAGAAATCCCCTCACCGGATATTTTTCATATGTCCGAATCCCGCCATTCGCAAAAAGTACAATTTTAGCGCCCAGGGCGTTGATATTTTTTTCGGGTCCCTTCAATTTTATTTCAACAAATGCTTTATCCCTTTTGTCATTGCTTTTATTCTCATAAAGCGTGGCGGGATCCTCGATATTATTGACCAGCACGTCGAGATCGCCGTCATTGTCAAAATCCGCATATACGGCCCCGTTAGAATATGTATTCGGATTATTTTTAATTTCATCGCCCACGTCAGTAAACTGAAGTTCGGGTCCATTCTTAAAAAAGCGGTTTGGAATTTTGATTTGCGGAAACCGGTCAATGAGGTTTATGTCTTTTTCATCCAGGCCCGTCGACTTGATTTTATCCTGAATATCCACATTGGATATAAAATTAATATAATCCATATCATTGAGCCGCCTGGGAATCCCATTGGAGATAAAAAGGTCTTTGTTGCCGTCATTGTCAAAATCAAAAAATAATGGGGACCAGGACCAGTCGGATGCGGACACACCTGCGTACAAACCGATCTCACTGAATGTGCCGTTGCGCCGGTTCAGCTGCAGGTTGTTCCTCGTATACTGATAATTATATCCGTAACCGATCTTCAGGTAAAAGGTTTCCCAATCGTCCTCTCCTTCCGATCTCTTCAGAATGTATGGATCAGAGGGCAGCATGTCCATGCTGATGATCTCCGGAAACCCATCATTATTGATATCGGCCACATCCACACCCATGGTGAACTGGCTGGTATGCATCAAATGTTCGTTTAGTTCTTCCCTAAAACTTCCATTATGCTGATTGATATATAAATAATCATTTTCCTGAAAATCATTCCCAATATAGAGATCCGGATATCCGTCGAGGTCGATGTCGGATGCACTGATACCCAAACCATATCCAATCACGGAGCTGTTTATACCGGCTTCTTTTGTTACTTCCGTAAATTTTTTATTGCCGTCATTCCGGTAGAGCCGGTCGCCCGAAAGTGGGTTGAAAGAAGCGAGCCGGCCCTCGCGGGGGCCAAAAGTACCGTTCTGGTGAATAGAATGATTGAGCAGGTACATATCCAGGTCCCCGTCCATATCATAGTCAAAAAAAACAGCCTGGGTGCTGAAGCCGGAGAAATCCAGCCCGTATTCTTTTGCTTCATCCTTATAAAAGGGAACCCCATTTTTATCGATGCCCTGGCAGATAAGGAGTTGATTATGACTGTGCAGGATTTCATGATTTCCTACCCGGCAAACATAGATATCCAGGAGTCCGTCGTTGTTGATATCAACAACCGATACGCCGGTTGACCAGGCGCTGTCTGTCGGAATCTGCGCCTCTGCCGTTACGTCTTTGAACCGGAGGTCTCCGGTATTCAGGTAGAGTCTGTTGGAGACCTGGTTAGCGGCAAAGAAAATATCCATTTTACCGTCATTATTAAAATCAGCCACGCCTACGCCACCGCCGTTATAGAAGTACATGTAATGAAATACATTGAATTCCTGTGTGGGGGTTAATTTGTTGGAGAAATCCAGGCCCGTGCGCTGGGACTCCAGCGTTTCAAACAGAACCGGTTTTTTTTCCGTGGTTTGTTTGCAGCCGGACAGGAAAGCCATCCAGCCTATCATCAGTAAATAAACAATGCGCATTTTCGACTCCTGCTCCATAATAAATTGGAAGCTATCTTCCTTTTTTACTTTTTACTTTTGATTTAGTTTCATAAAGAACAGGATACTCATCATTTACAAGAAACAATATACGGGAGTTATTCTCCCCTTTGATGATGGCTATATCCCGGACCTGGCCGCGTATTTCCAACCCCGATTCCCGATTGCTCAAAAATGAAAAATTCCCTTTCCCGTCATTGATCAATGCATCTCCAAAACTTCCGTCAAGCCGGCCGAACTGCGGGAGGAAACCAAATTCGTTCCCACCCAGGATCAGGTCCGGATATCCGTCCCCGTTCAGGTCGGTGCAGCGAATCGCATTTACGGAAGAAAACTGCACCATGGCCGGCAGCTTATGAATCATAAATTGTCCGTTACCCATATTGACGGCGACGATAGAAGCACAATAATTAAATGTTTTAATCTGAGATGTTTTAATCAATGATTCCGGAAGCAGTTCCTGAATAGATTTTTTAGCAAACTCCCCATGTTTTAAATTTTGCTTTTTGAGTATGGGCATCTGAAATTCCATGTCGTGCTTTAAAAAAACCGGCACGTCTTTCCCGTCAACCGTTCTGCTCAGAATATTATCCATATTGCCATTCTGATCATAATCATTCACCCAGAGTTTTACCGGTCTTGCCGAATCCGGATGCAGGTAAAAGTTTTCTCCGATATTTCCCAGGATCAGGTCCATTTTACCATCTCCGTTTACATCCGCAACAGCCACCCCTTCCCACCAGCCGTACAAATCTTTTAAATTGGTTTGCACCTCTTCAAAATGATCCGTTTTATAACTAAAGATGCGGGGTGCCATCCATTCACCGGTAATGACGAGATCTTTTTCACCGTCTCCGGTAACGTCCGCCCAGCAGGCTCCCGTTACCATTCCGATATGGGATATGTCCGGATTTTTTGTTTCCGCAATATCTTTAAAATGTCCCTTGCCATCATTTATATACAGGTAACTTGAGGGTGAACTCCCATACTCTCTGGGAACGTTCCTTCCACCAACAAAAAGATCCAGGAAGCCATCGTGATTAAAATCATACGCAATGGCCACTGCGGTATTCACTCCGTGCAGATTATTCCCAAAAGCGCCCGCATCAAGCGTAAAATTCCCATGACCATCATTTTTAAATAAGCGGGTTTGCATTTGCCTGCTGGAAGGCTGATTATTGTTCCCGCCCGGACCGATTAACAGGTCCAGGTCCCCGTCATTATCCGCGTCAAAAAATAATACGGCATCGTCTTCAAAATCAGAAAAAGGTAAAAATCCGGGTTCATCTTTCTTTTCAAATTTACCGTCTGCTGTTTGCAGATATAACTGGCCCGGATGAACCGTTGTGCCACCTATATATACATCCTCCAGTCCATCTCCATTTACATCCCCTACGGCTGCCTTGGGGCCTTCACGGGAAAGCATTTTTGGCACATTATGTTCATAGTAGAAATCGATATTATTGTCTTCCGCATGTTTATCAAAATTCGAATGCACCTGTTTAAACAAAGTGGAATCGGCTGCTTTTTTTTGAGGAATCCGCGGAACCGGCTTTGAATCTGTTTCAGCAATGCTGTATAATTTGTTAAGTTCCGGGTGTTCATATTTGGTGGTTGATCCGTTGGGCCAGGTAATGACCATCGAATCAACCTGCGTTAATTTTCCCAAACCGAAAATCTGCTTATAATCCATGGAGGACTGAAAACCGCGGCTTGGAATCAGTTCACGATAAAAGATCTGGGAGTCCTTAAAAACTTTTATTTTACTTCCTATTGCAAACGTATTGTTGCCGGATCCCTTTAACGAAACGGCCAGATAATTATTTTTATTTATTTCCCGGGCATTGTTCTTATAGATAAAGGCCTGACCGTTTTCGTTGTTGATGATCAGGTCCATGTCGCCATCATTATCCAGGTCAGCATATGCTGCACCATTGGCGAAAGAGGCTTTTGTAAATCCCCAATGGATACCCTCATCAGAAAAATGCAGGTTTCCCAAGTTCCTGTAAGCCTTGTGCAACATAGGATGAACAGGCACGTGTTTCAGTATTTCATTGGCAGCTTCTTTTTTGCCACTTAATACCATTTTCTGTAAAACGTCATTCGCAAAGAAATCCATGAAATCCAGATTCGTTACATCTTTGATGACGCCATTACAGACATAGATATCATTATACCCGTCATTATCCATATCAAACATCAGCGCGCCCCAGCTCCAGTCCGTAGCCGAAACACCCGCGTAATTGGCGATATCCAGGAACTTATTGTTTTGATTGTTCAGCTGCAGGCAATTCTTTACATACTGATGATAAAAGCCGGCTTTAAATTTTGCATTGTATAAATCTATATCATCGAAAGCACCCAGGGTTTTCAGCCGGTAATCGTCTTCCGGAAGCATGTCGGTAGTAAAAATTTCCGGATAACCATCATTGTTGATGTCGGCAATATCAGCGCCCATTGAGGAGAAACTGGTATGACCAAACCAATCTTCCATTTCATCCCTGAAAGTCCCGTTCTTCTGGTTGATATATAAATAATCCCGTTCGTACGAATCATTGGAAACAAAAACATCCGGGTAACCGTCCCCATTGATATCTCCTACTGAAACGCCCAGACCAAAACTAATCAGGCTCCCATGAATACCCGCTTCCTTGGTCACTTCCGTAAAATGTCCATTGTCATTCCGGTATAAATGATCACCTCCTCCTTTTAAAAAATCCGCTACCGGCCATTCTTTGTCCGGCAGATCCCGGCGGTTGGAATTATTGAGTGTATTCACGGGGATAGGACTATTATCAATCATAAAGCAATCCAGATCCCCATCGTTGTCATAATCAAAAAAAGAAACCTGCGTAGTATAGGCAGATATATCCAGTCCATAACTGGCTGCAGATTCCGTAAAAGTCAGATCATGGTTGTTGATATATAATTGATTCCTGCGGTGGCCCGAACCCATATGTCCCGAGTTGCATACATATATATCCAGCCATCCGTCATGATTGATATCGACAAATACCACACCCGTACTCCACATACTATCCTGCACGATACCAGAATGCTTCGTTATGTCCTCAAACTTGAAATTGCCCTTATTAAGGTAGATTTTGTTATCACCCATATTGGAAGTAAAAAAAATATCCGGCAGACCATCGTTGTTCAAATCACCTACGGACACGCCACCACCATTATAAAAGTTTCTGAAAAGAAAACTGTTCTCCAGGTTGCCGTCAACTACTTTATTATTGAAATCAACGCCGGAATTCTCAACCAGCTCAAATAAAGGCTTATCCTCTTTTTTCTGCTTACAGGAAACAGAGAAAAATAAACCATAAAAGGAAATGAAAAGAACGTACCTCGGAATGCTGTTCATAATGTGGAGATGCATGAATACTGCTTTCGGATGCTTCATGCGGGATGGATAAAATTACAAAAGGCCATTATAAAATAATGGCCTTTTGCTATAAATAAGAAAGCTTTACAAATTAATATCCGGGGTTCTGCTTCAGGTTCGGATTTACCGCGAGAGCCTGATTGGGAATCGGGAAAATAAGATATGTCGGAGCGTCTGTTGGCTTGTACTGCCATGGAGTAAGGAACACACCGAAACGAATCAGGTCGGTCCTTCTGAAAGATTCCCAGTACAGTTCACGGCCACGTTCTCCCAATATACAATTCGGATCATCCACTACGCTGGTTCCACCTGGAGGTGGCGTTGTTGGATTCAATGGCAAGGAAGCAACAGCAGATGCTCCCCTGGCCGTCCTGAGCGCGTTAATAAGCGCCAGTTCTTTTACGGGATCAGGGGATGCCTGACGCATATAGGCTTCAGCAACCATCAGCACGACTTCAGGATAACGCATCCAGGCCATCCAGTTACCCGGATTGGAAGAATAATATTTATCCGCGTTTTCAACTGAGAAATCCGGAACATATTTAGCAACACGGATACCCGTTACTTCCAGATTGGTTCCTGCTTCAATCATATTCGAAGCAATGGTTGGATCAAATGCCAGCGGAGCACCCTTTCTGTCCTTTAGCGGAACACCTTTCTGATCAAATTGCTGACCCACGAGGAATCCGGGTTTAATGCCGGACATAGCAGTCGTTAAAGAATCAGACAATCTTCTGCCACCCAGACGGGTATCGATGATCGTATCAGCCGGTAAAAAATGGGTTGTTCCACCAACTGAAAAGCTGTTATAAAAATCGCCGGTTGTTGAAAAACCGTTCCATCCGGCATTTGGTGCCTGACCAGACCACTCATTATAATGGAATCCCATCATCCAGCGTGTATTCATGCTTGGATTATTTATAGTCAGACCTGAAGATGATGCCGTACCCCAGATGAGTTCGGTAGAATTACCGTTGGTTCTATTGAAGTTTCCAAAATACTTTGGCATATAAGAATACTTGGCGCTGGAAATAATCTGGTTACCCAGCGTAATGACCTGCTGCATGTCCGCATCATCAAAAGTCGGTGCGGCCCTGTTGTTAAATGCTCCCCTGTTCAGGTAGCACCTCATCAATAGTACTTTGCACGCGTCAACATTTCCCTGAGTCACACCGTTCGTTGCAGATATATCAGGCAACGCAGCGTTCAACTCATCAATGATGAATTGTATAGCTGCTGGACCTGAAAATACTTTGGGTGCATTTAATAAGGTATCCCCTGGATTCCGGAAAGGGAACTGGTTGTATATATCGAGCAGGTAATAAAGGGAAAAAGCTCTTAAAAACCTGGCTTCGGCAGCTTGTGACTTGGAAGGACTGAACGCCAATACGTTGGTGGCATCAAAGTTCATTTTGTTCAGGTTATTATAAACCGACAAAACCTGCGCGTGATCAGCATTCCAGGAATGGTTATGTACCACACGCCAAACCCCGTTATCATCCCAGTCACCACCCCGTGTTGGGACCAGTGATTCATCAGTTGAATTTTCCTCTAGGGAAAATACTTCACCCTGATCACTGATAAAGGGAGTGATCATATCATTGTAGGCTGTGGTTAATAATAATCCAACTCCGGCAGGTCCCAGGGCTGCCGCAGCCTGATCACCGGGAACAGTGGTCTTATAGGATTCAGTGAGTTTAGTACACCCGGCAATCCCGGCTAATACCAGAAGGGCGGATAGTTTTAGATATTTTGAAATTCTCATACAATGCTGATTTAAAATTTTAGAGTGCAAAATTTACCCCGACTACAACACTTCTTGGAGTTGGATAAGGAATATATTCTATAGAGCTGGAAGGATATCCTCCGCTTTGTTTGTCGATATTAACTTCCGGGTCAAATCCGGAAAAGCTCGTAATCACAAACAGGTTGGATCCACTCACATAAAAATTAAGGTTCTTAATGTAGTTACCAATATTTCCGAAATTGTAATTCAGGGAAGCATTACGCAGTTTGAAATAGCTGCCATCTTCCAGGAATCGCGTTGATGCAGCCACACCTGTCGTATTTGGATTTTCTGCAGAATTGTATGCATTCAGATCAATATTTCTACCTGTGTTGATACCGGAAATGTTCGTAACAGAGGTAGCCGTATTATTATAAATCAGGAAACCACTGGAGCCGCCTCCGTTGAGGGTAAGAGACAATTTCTTATAGCGTAGAGTTGTGCTTACACCAAACAACTGGCCGGGGTTGGGATTACCTGAATAAGAAGGATTTGCACTTACGATCTGTGCGCCATTCTGCGCATAACCACCAAATTGTTTCAGGTTATACTCATCAACGGGCTGGTTGTTTGTGATTACCTGGATCAAAGTTCCGGATACACCCTGTCCATCTACTGTACCTGTATGAATAACCAATGGTGTTTTAGTTCCGGGTGCATAGAAATTAGTGATGAGGTTGCTGTTTGTAGCAAAGTTCGCTGTCAGATCCCATTGGAAATTCTGATTTTCTACAATGGTTCCACCTAAACTAACTTCGATCCCTTTGTTAACCAGATTACCAGGAAGGTTGATCCAGTATGTAGCGGCAGGACCGGGCTGAATAGCTGTGCTCTGGAACAGTATGTTGGTTTTGTTCTTATTATAATAATCGAAAGTACCATAGAACCTGTTTTTCAGGAAGGAGAAATCCAGGCCGAAATCATACTGCGTGGTCTGTTCCCATTTCAGGTTCGGGTTACCGGCATTGACCTGGGAGGCACTGTTATAAGATCCAAAGGCAAACTGATCAATGGAGGCTCCGGCCGGAAAGTCCTGGCTTCCGGTGATTCCCCAGGTTGCACGAAGGGCCAGTCCGGAAAACAGGTTATTGTCCTTCATGAAATCTTCATTGTAGATATTCCATTTGGCACCTACTGAAGGGAAGTAACCATATTTGTTATTCGCACCGAATTTGCTGGAACCGTCCGCACGGAACGTGGCAGTCAGGTAATATTTATCCTTGAGATTGAAATCAACCCTTGCAAAATAGGACTGAACCTCAGTTGTAATATCCTTAAATGAATTCGGCGGAATAGGTGTTTTACCATTCTGAATGATGTCGGTGTAATTGGCATTCAACAAAGTCAGTTCATTCAGATTGAAGTTGAATCCCAGTGCACCATAGTTCCCATTTTCATAATTTGATTTCCAGTATTCGAAACCACCCAATGCGGTAAACTTCAGATTCTCACCAAATGTGGTATTAAACTGCAGCGTATTGTCAAAAACCTGTGAGGTAAGTCCTGAGCTAGATATGATTCCTTCTCCGGCGCCATCAAGCGGATTAAAACCTCTGATAAATCCATCAATATTGGTGTTTCTTGTACCGTTACTTTCATTTATAGAATAGAGGAATTTATATTCCAGGTTCGGTAATATCTTGTAAGCAGCAGAAATGCTTCCCAAAACGGTATTCACTTCAGCGACATCATTATAAGCTTTTAACAGCATCAACGGGTTTCCTGTACCATTTCCCAGGTTCACAAATGAACCATTTGCATTATAGTAAGCAGCCGTTGGATTCCATTGAAGCGCAGCACTGATCAGGTCACCCTGTGATCCGGGAGTTTGTGACGCCAGTACGATATGATTCGTGGTGTGACCATTAATCACACTGAAATCAATGCTGAGTTTCTTGTCCAGAAACTTATAGCTTCCACTAAATGACCCGATATATTTATTAAGCTTATTGTTCTGTAAAAATCCCGGAGTGGAAGAAGCCAGAAACGATGCGCGGAATTTTCCGTTATCGTTCCCGCCACTGATAGCCACGTCATAATTCTGAATGGCATTACTCTGGGTAATATCTTCCATCGGATTTACTGAACTTCCCTTATTTAAATTTTTAGTGCCTGAAAGCGTATCCAAATGATATTTGGTAAGAGCGCTCACAAACTGACCTTCACTTAAGATATCATACTTCTTCATATAGCCTGTGTTAAAACCCACTGAGGCGTTGGCTTCCAGTCTAACCGCACCGGCACTTCCCTTTTTAGTGGTGATAACGATAACTCCGTTCGCACCTCTGGAACCGTAAATAGCAGTCGAAGACGCGTCTTTTAAAATCGTGATATCCGCAATAGAATATGGATCAATAAACAACAACGGATTTGATTCGGGTTGACTTCCGAAACCGCCATTGCCTAGATTCACATTCGGGCTGGCATCCCTGCCATCCAGAATAACTCCGTCGACAACATACAAAGGATTTCCAACACCACGTACTGAACTGTTACCGCGAATTCTCACGGTAGTCGGAGCACCTGGCTGACCGCTGTTGCTGGTGACTTCCAAACCGGAAACCTTGTTCTGCAATAACTGGTCTGGTGAAGTAATAACACCCTGGTTAAATTCCTTTGAGCTGACTGTAGTTAGAGATCCGGTCGCATCCTTACGCTTTACCGTTCCATAACCGATCACCACCACATCATTTAATGATTGTGAAGATGAAACCAATGCGACATTTACCGACGTCTTGTCCGTAATGCCGATTTCCTGTTGGTTGTACCCAACAGAACTGATAACCAGGGTTTTTGCAGCAGCAGACACCGTTAACGAAAATGCACCGCTGACATCCGTCGTGGTTCCGCCTTTTGCACCCTTAACGGCAACTGATGCACCTTGAATCGGTCCACCCTTGTCATCTAAAATTGTTCCTGAAATAACTTTTGTCTGCGAGAATGCTAACTGTGTAAAGGATACACATAAGAAGAGGAAGGATATCCTCTTAAGCAATCGTTTCATGGTCATAATCAATGGTTTAAGCAATTAAGCAGCTAAAATAGTATTTATTTTGCAGAATTTAACAAAAAAGAATAAAAAAAATCTCTACTGCAAAGTAGATATCAGGATAGCTTAATAACCATACAGACAGTTAACATGAATAAAACGCTGCAATGCTCCGGGAGGTTGCGTTCAAAAATCCAGACGCATGAATTTCCTGCCCTCCTTGGTTTTGTACTTCACATAATTGAACTTATATAATTTTCCGGGCCGGTGTGGCACATCGTATTCCAGTTCATTGGTATCCTCGAGTACATCCATAGAAAAAAATTTCTTTCTGAAATTTCTCCTGTCCAGTTTGATTCCCAAAATCGCTTCATACAGATTTTGCAATTCTCGCAGGGAAAACTTCTGTGGCAGGAGGCTGAAGCCAAGCGGATGTTCCTGGACACGTTTTTGCAGCCACTCATGGCAAACATTCAATATCCGCTGGTGATCAAAAGCCATGTCCATTTCCGAACTGAGTTTATGCCAGTGCAATTCGTTATCGTCTTTTTGCAATCGGTGTTGTTGTATATTAATGAGCGAACAATAGGCGATGGTCACAACCCTTGCTGCCGGATGCCGGTTCACATCTCCAAAACTTTTCACCTGCTCCAGGTAAACATCGTCCATACCCGTGCGCTCCCTTAAGATCCGGTAAGCCGCCTGATCCAGGTCCTCATCCCGGTGTACCAGGTCCCCGAGCAGGGACCACTTTCCTTCAAACTGTTTCAGATCAGATTTGATCATGAGCACTTTAAGCTCGTTTTCATCAAATCCAAAAATCACACAGTCAACAGAAATTCCGATCAGCCCGTCGCTTTGCAATTGTTTCAGAACGACTTTGATATCTTTTCTCTTTGGCAGTTTTTCAGTCCTCATACACTTAAATTTGTAACAGCATGTTCATTTAGCTAAATATAATCCAGATCCGCTAAACTTTCGAGCGGCAACTGTATTATACATACGTTGCCCGTGAAAATAAGTTGTAAATCGAAGTTATGTACACTTCCGATCAGACCCGGCAGCTGCAGGACCTTAGTAATTCAATGCTTCAGCGACTCTCTCAAAAAGGACTGGGCTTAAAAGACCTGGCTTCACTTCGTCAGTCCCTGATCTTCCATGAATACCGGTATTATATTCTGAACGATCCCCTGCTGACCGATAAGGAATACGATACATTATATAAGGCGCTTGAAAAAATTGAATCTGAAAACCCAAAGTCCGTTACTCCTGACTCACCTACCCAACGGGTTGCCAGGGAACTCACTAAAAATTTTCCGACGGTAAATCACCTGGTGCCGATGCTTTCCCTGGAAAATTCATATAATGCGGAGGACCTGGTGGACTGGGATCGCAAGGCCCGGGAACTCACCGGTCTGGATACAATACAGTATTGTGTCGAACCGAAATTCGACGGTGCCAGCATTTCCCTGATCTATGAAAACGATCTTCTGGTCCGGGGCGCCACACGCGGAGACGGTGTGCAGGGGGATGAAGTAACCACCAATATCAAACAGATCCGTTCGGTGCCGCTCTCAGCCGCTTTTTCCCGTTATGGAATAGAGCAGGTGGAGATCCGCGGAGAAGTATTGATGAACAAAGAGAGTTTCAAAAAATATAACCAGCATCTTGCGGACCAGCATCTGGCGCCATTGGCCAATCCCAGGAACGCCGCATCGGGTTCCCTGCGAATAAAGGATCCGGCCGAAGTGAGCCGCAGAAACCTCGAAGTATTTTTATATCATATCTCTTATTATTCTTCAACGGATGCCCTGGACATAAAAAAAGGCGAAATGGCCGGTACAGGTCAGGCGCATGCTGTCAAATCAAAGAAAGCACCACTAACCCACAGTGATTCCCTGGAAATGCTCTGGGACCTCGGTTTTAGAAGTCCGAAAAAAGAAAAAAAAGTTTTTAAAGGCATTCAGCCCGTCATTGAGTACTGCATCGATTTTGAAAAGGGCCGCGATCAGCTGCCCTATGAAATTGACGGCATGGTGATCAAAGTGAACGATTTCGCATTACAGGATAAAATGGGCATGACAACCCACCATCCGCGCTGGGCCATCGCTTTTAAATTCAAGGCCCGCCAGGCGACCAGTAAATTATTGAAAGTAGAATTTCAGGTTGGCCGCACGGGAAGCATCACGCCCGTCGCAAAAATTGAACCGGTACCCATTGGCGGCGTAACGGTCGGATCCGTTTCTCTTTTTAATGAAGACGTGGTAAGGCAGAAAGACCTGCGAATCGGCGATTCCGTGCTCGTCGAGCGGGCCGGCGACGTGATTCCGTATATTGTTAAACCACTCACGGAACTACGCACGGGGAAGGAGAAGAAAATTGTTTTTCCTACCCATTGCCCCGCTTGCGGCGACGAACTGGTAAAGGTTCCGGAAGAAGCTGTTCTCCGGTGCGTAAATATCAACTGCCCAGCCCAGGTCGTTGAAAGGATCATTCATTTTGTGAGCAAGGATGCCATGGACATTCGCAGTTTCGGGGCAGCCAATGTGCTCAAATTTTACGAGCTGGGATTTTTAAAAGACGTGCCCGGAGTTTACCAGCTGCCGTTCAAACGGATTGCTGAGCTGGAAGGATTTGGAGAGAAAAGCATCCAAAACCTCCGGTCCGCTATTGAAGAATCCAAAAAGCAACCGCTGCACCGCGTGATTTTTGCCCTGGGTATCCGGTATGTGGGGGAGACGACGGCCAAGATCCTGGCCAAAGCCGTTGCTTACCTGCTGGATTTTAAGAATTTTTCTTTGGAAGAATTACAGGCACTGGAAGATGTTGGTCCCAAAGTGGCGGGCAGCATCCTTCAGTTTTTCGAAAACGGTGATAATATTAAAATGCTCGGGAAACTGGAAGCCCTGGGTTTGAATTTCCGCAGTTCCCGTTCCGAACGAACCACCACGGGCACCCTGGCTTCGCTGAGTTTTCTTTTTACCGGAACCCTTAACGAATTGAAAAGGAGTGAGGCAGAAGAAATGGTAGAAAAGCAGGGGGGGAAAATCGCAACCGGAGTAAGCAGCAAACTAAACTACCTGGTAGTAGGTGATGATGCCGGTTCCAAACTCGAAAAGGCGAAAAAAATTCCGTCCATCCGGATCCTTTCGGAAAAAGAATTTTTGAGGTTTATCGGGACGGCCGCCGGTAAGTGAAGAATTTTTTCACACGATTTTCGCGTTTGTTTTTTGTAACTTTAGTAAAACCAAAGCCATGATAAAAAAAATTCCTGGCGAAACCTGGAAGCCGCTCATGTTTCCGGGTTGGAAACAACTTCGCAAAAAATACGCGCTTTCTTCTTCCGGTCGCGTGGCCAGTTACTATGAAGACATCTATACGGATGGTAAACTGCTGAACGGTTCGGTGACCACCGGTTATAAAACCCTGAACCTGCACCGGCCCGGAAATAACGGAACCCTTTACCTGCACCGGGAAATCGCCCGCATGTTCGTCCGGAAGACTTCTTCCAAACAAAAATTCGTCATACACCTCAACCATAAAAAAACAGATAATTCCGTCAGGAATTTAAAATGGGTGAGCCTGGACGATATGATCATGCATCAGCAGAAAAGTCCTGCCAAACTCGCTTACAAAAAAATTCAGTCCAGCCGGCCCGTGGGTCTAAAACTCACCGCTGCCCAGGTCAGGTCAATTAAAAAAACGCTGTCCAGCCGGAGCCGCCAGCTGACTATCAAAAAACTCGCTGATAAGTACGGGGTAAGCGAAATGACCATGTACCGCATAAAGAGTGGGGAGAATTGGGGGAGGGTTTGATAATGAGTTTTGAATTATGAGTTATGGGTTATGAGTTATCGGTTACTAACTCTGCGAGACTTTTCTGAATAACAAAAAGCATTGCCTTTTCCCACTCAGATATAACCGCCCATCACTCATAATTCATAATTAAAGAAGCCCTTTCTCCACCAGGTATTCCGCTATCTGAACCGCATTCGTAGCCGCTCCTTTCCGAAGGTTGTCACTTACAATCCACATGTTCAGCGTATTTGGCTGCGTATCATCCCGCCTGATCCTTCCCACAAAAACCTCATCCCGGTTATGTGCATCTTTGGGCATGGGATATTCCTGTTTTGACGGGTTATCAACCACTACAACGCCGGGTGCCTTTTCAAGAAGGGCTTTTACTTCTGCCAGGTCGAATTCACGCTCAAATTCCACATTGACAGCCTCACTATGTCCGCCAATCACCGGAATACGGACGGTTGTAGATGTGAGACGGATCGAATCATCGCGCATGATCTTGCGCGTTTCATTCACCATTTTCATTTCTTCCTTGGTATACCCATTGTCCAGGAAGGCGTCAATCTGCGGAATCGCATTGAGATCAATCGGATATTTATAAGCCATTTCTCCCGCGATCCCCCGCCTTTCATTCATAAGCTGGTTCACCGCTTTCACACCCGTACCGGTTACACTCTGATAGGTACTCACGACGATCCTCCGGATTTTATATCTCAAATGAAGGGGATTCAGGGCCACGACCATCTGAATCGTAGAACAGTTGGGATTGGCAATGATCTTATCCGATGCGGTCAGTACATCTGCGTTGAGTTCCGGAACCACCAGCTTTTTTGTGGGATCCATTCTCCAGGCAGAAGAATTATCGATCACCGTAATGCCGGCCGCGGCGAATTTTGGCGCCCATTCCAGCGAAGTACTTCCACCCGCAGAAAAAATGGCAATCGCCGGCTTGGCAAGTATGGCCTCAGCAGCGCCCGTGACGGACCACTCCCTGTTTTTAAAGCGAATTTTTTTGCCAAAGGATCTTTCGGAAGCAACAGGTATCAGTTCGGAAACCGGGAAATTTCTTTCAGCTAAAACTTCCAGCATTTTGGTGCCTACCAGCCCGGTAGCGCCCACAACAGCAACTTTCATTGTTTTTACGGTTTTGAATTATTAAAAACTAAAAAGCCTTCCCTGTTGGGGAAGGCTCACTATCTTGAATACACAAAACGTCAGACACCTTCCCTGATCCAGGGTTTCTTGGTGCTCTTCTTTGTGTATGTTGAAATCACGTTCATTGAGGCGTAAAAATAACCTTCAATTTTTTTTAAACCAAATTATTTTTATGAAAATAGCTCCCCGTGATGCGATGCATCCTCATTATTTGTATTGCTTTTGCCATGACGCCCTTCATTTCGACTGCTCAGAACAGATACGATGTCCTGATCACGGAATTCCTGGCAGATCCCTCACCTTCCGTCGGACTGCCGGAAAGTTCATTCATAGAATTGAAAAATCGTTCCTCCCGGGATGTTAACCTGCGCAACTGGAAGATCGGCAATGCCAGCAGCCCGGCAACTATAAAAACGGATTTTATTCTGAAGGCAGACAGCTTTTTGATTCTTTGTCCATCGTCTTCCGCATCCGCTTATTCACGGTTCGGGGTTGCGCTGGGAATTACCGGTTTTCCTTCTTTGGGTAATGATGCCGGGGATATTATCCTCAGCTCCGATTCCGGCCGTGTGCTGCATGCCATTCACTACGAAAAAAGCTGGTTCGAAAATGAATTGAAAGCCGGCGGAGGCTGGAGCCTGGAAATGATCGACCCCTCCAACCCCTGTACAGCAAAGGGAAACTGGACCGCAAGTATTTCATCAACGGGTGGGACACCGGGCAAAAAAAATTCAGTGGACGAAGGCAATCCGGATGAGCAATCCCCCGGACTGGTTCGCGCTGTCACCCTGGATTCATTAAGCCTGATTTTACTTTTTGATGAGCCGGTTGATAGTTCCTCTTCTTCTTCGACACGGAACTATACGGTTTCGGACGGGATCGGATCACCGCTTTCTGCCCTTCCATCCCAGCCATTTTTTGACCGGGTTTCGATCCATTTGCAAAATCCGTTAAACACAGGGAAAATATATACCGTTTCCACACAGCAAATACTGGATTGCAGCGGTAATGAAATCGGTCCCCGGAACGAATGCAAGGCGGGCGTTCCGGAAAAAGTAAAAGGCAGAGACATTATTTTCAACGAGGTTCTTTTCAACCCCGCACCTTACGGATATGACTATATTGAATTATATAACGGGAGTTCCAAAATAATCAATTGTTCCGGCCTATACCTGGCCGGGAAGAATACCGATGGATCACTGAAAGATCCGTTGGTACTGGTAAAAGAAGAACACGCTTTTTTTCCGGGAGAATATCTCCTGCTGACAGAAAACCCGGACTGGGTGCTGAAAAATTATCCGATGTCCCCGCCTGCCCGGATGCTCTCCCTTTCTTCAATGCCTTCCATGCCGGATGATATGGGTAAGATTGTCTTGCTCAATGTGTCAGGTGAAACGCTGGATGAACTCGATTATGATCATCGCTGGCATTCGCCCCTGCTGGTTAATGAATCGGGTGTTTCGCTTGAAAGGATCCGGGCCGGGCTTCCCACTTCCCTTCCATTCAATTGGACATCCGCATCTGCCGCGTCAGGATATGGCACACCCGGTTATAAAAACTCCGAATCTTCAGCGGACAGCATCCTTTCAAATTTTATTTCTGTTGAATCGAAAATATTTTCACCCGATATGGATGGTTATCAGGATTTCTGTTTTATCAATTATCAGCTGCCCTCTGCCGGGTACATGGGAAGCATTTCAGTGTATGATATGTATGGAAGAATGGTGCGTAAACTGGTGAATAATATTTTATGGGGGACCAGTGGAGGTTTTCGCTGGGATGGATTGGATGATCAGCAGAATCTACTGCCCATCGGACACTATGTGATATATGTGGAATTGTTTATGCCTGACGGAACGATTTTGAAAAAGAAGATGGTTTGCGTGTTGGCAAGGAGATAGGCAAGTATGGGAGTATGGGAGTATGGGAATTAAATTATAAATCTAAAAAGAAGTTTTAGGCTTTAGGCTTTAAGCTTAAACAAGCGAAATATCAAAATTCACCAAATCGATAAACTGCCTGATGCGGTCATCAATGTCAGTTTTTTTAATTTCCTTGAGGCGTTCGGGCCCGAATTTTTCCACACAAAATGAGGCCATAGCTGATCCGACGATAATGGCCGTTTTCATATTTTTAAAAGAAATATCTCTTGTACGCGCCAGGTGTCCCATAAAACCACCCGCAAACGTATCGCCCGCCCCGGTGGGATCAAATACATCCTCGAGGGGAAGTGCCGGCGCAAAGAACACTTCATTAGCATGAAACAATAATGCACCGTGTTCTCCTTTTTTAATGATCAGGAATTTAGGACCCAACTGCATGATCTTGCGGGCAGCTTTCACCAGGGAATATTCTGCCGTCAGTTCCCGAGCTTCCGCATCGTTCACCATCAGCACATCAACCATACCCAGAACCTTATTCAGGTCGTCGGGCGCACTGCTGATCCAGTAGTTCATGGTATCCATGGCAATCAACCGTGGACGTGTTTTCATTTGACCGATTACACTGATCTGTGTTGACGGATGAAGGTTTCCGAGCATCAGGAATTCAGATTCCTGAAAACTGCCCGGAATGACGGGATTAAAATCGGCCAGCACATTCAAATCGGTAACCAGCGTGTCGCGCGTGTTCATATCCAGGTGATATTTACCACTCCAGAAAAATGATTTTTTATTTTTTACTCTTTCCACGCCATCGAAAGAAACGCCCTTTGCCTCCAGCGCTTTTATTTCTGAATCTTCAAAATCATTCCCAATAATAGATACCAGGTTGATGGGCTTTACAAAATTCGAGGCAGCATAGGCGACATACACGGCCGAACCGCCTACGATTTTTTCTCTTTTTCCAAAAGGCGTTTCAATGGCATCGTAAGCCATACTTCCCACACAGATAAGTGACATAGTAATAAATAAATAAAAAAATAACCGGCAGGCCGGAAAAACGCTGCAAACCTAAGGATTTTAGGCGGACCCGGACATGGATCCCGAAAACGCGCTATGATTAACTAACGAACGTTCGTTTTATCTTTGGAGCCGAAATGGCAAAGATCAGAAGCAAAAAGAACAGCAGTAAAAAAGATACGATCATTGAAAAAGCGTCAAAGCTTTTCCGGGAAAAGGGATTTGGGGCCGCTTCCATGCGGGACCTGGCCGAAAACGTAGGCGTGGAGGCGGCCAGCCTGTACAATCATATTCAGTCAAAATCTGAAATCCTGCAGGCCATCTGTTTTAAGGTGGCCAATGATTTCCTGTCCCACCTGGAAGCCGTACAAACAAGTACCGAACCCGGTTTGAAGAAACTGGAACTGATCATCCGCTTTCATATCCGGATGATGATGGATCAATATGAATTCGTATATATCTCGGATCACGAATGGCGTCATTTACCGGAACCCTATTTGTCGAATTTTCTGAATCAGCGGAGAAATTACCGCAGAAGTTTAGCAGATCTGATCGTCCGTGGTATTGAACGCGGCGAAATGAAACCCATCGAGCCCTATGTGGCCGTACTGACCATGCTCTCTGCCATCAGTGGAATTGAATCCTGGCACCGCTCCAGGAAAACCATCCCGCAGGATGTAGTGGAGGATAATATGGTGAAATACCTGATTGAAGGCTTAAAGAAATAACCGTGGCAAAACATTTTCGACCCTTGAAGATCCTGGATATACGTAATGAGACGCCCGATTGCATTTCTGTCTCCTTTCATATTCCGGAGGAATGGAAAGAAGAATTCCAATATAAGGCAGGCCAGAACCTTACGCTTCGGTCCAGCATTAAAGGAGAAGAGATCCGAAGATCTTATTCCATTTGCAGCAGTCCCCATGAAGATGAATTACGGGTCGCCATAAAAAAAGTGGAAGACGGCTTATTTTCTTCTCATGCGCATGAGACATTTAAGAAGTCTGTCGTTTTGGACGTGCTGGCCCCGACCGGAAATTTCTACCTGCCCCTGCAAGCTTCAAATAAAAAACATTATGTGGCATTTGCGGCTGGCAGCGGTATCACACCCGTGATCTCCATTTTGAAAGCAATATTGAAAGAAGAACCCCTGAGCCGGTTCACGCTGATCTATGGAAACCGCAACCGGAGTTCGGTCATTTTCCGCGAAGAAATCCTGGCGTTTAAAAATGATCATCCGGAACAGTTCCAATTGATTCCGGTCTTCAGCCGGGAAAAGATGGATGCGCCTGTTTTTGAGGGGCATATTGACGCGGCTAAATGTGAAATCATTTTTAAACAGATCGTTCCGCTGGCTGCCGACCAGGAGTATTTATTGTGCGGGCCGGCTCCCATGATTTTCGCCGTGCGTTCCTGGCTGATGGGAAAAAAAGTGGAAGAGAAAAAAATCCATTTCGAATTGTTTTCTGATCCGGGTGAATCCGGACCATCAGGAAAAAAAATATCCGGCGACAAGAAGGAATCCTCTGAGAAAAAAAGCCTGGTAACTATCCGGCTCGATGGCGTGTCGGCCGACTTTCAGATCCCGGTGGAAGGCCCCTCCATTCTCGAAGCAGCTATCGGGGCCGGCGCCGATCTGCCCTATGCCTGCCGGGCGGGCGTTTGCGCAAGCTGCCGCGCTAAACTGGTAAATGGAAAAGTGACCATGGATCAGAATTATGCGTTGGCGGAAGAAGAGCTGGAACAGGGATTTATCCTCGCCTGCCAGTCACACCCCGCTTCCGAAAAACTGATGATAGATTTCGATATCCGGTAACCCGTGAAAATAGTCTATTGCGGACTTAAAGTATTTAGCGCCTCGACAATTGCAACCAGATCTTTTTCCGTAACAGGTTGTTTAATATAATCATCCAAAAGAATTTTATCTTTTTTAAAAACCTTATAAATAGCGTTTTTGTTTAAATAGAATTTTTTGTACTTATGTTTATCCGGATATATAAGATAGTATTCATCATAGTTCTTGTATTCATCATATTTTTCCCCTAAAGTATAATACCCTTCACTCCGGTAATTGGCAGAGGTCATCGTGGTAATTAAACGCTTATATAAGGAATATCCGTTCTCGGATTTAACGATGGACTGAAGAAAGAAATCATTTCCGATAGCCGGAATTTTTTCAAATGAATATACCTGGGGGCTATCTGCTAAAATAAATCCTGAAATGGAATCTATAGGATAGGACCATATTTTATATTGCCCATTGATCACATACAGCCGGTTATTGTATTTATCGTAATTGAAGTACATGGATTCATCCGGTCCCGGAATAATTCGCTTATCGGTAAATTCAACAACACCCCTCATCCAGTTTAGAGAAAGATAAGGACTTCCTTTTGCTGATTCTTTAGCAAAAAATGTCGGTGTTAATCCCGGCTGTAGCCTGGTTTGACGCTCATAGGCGCTTAACTCTTGTTGTTTACTATTTTTTACATCCTCCTGGGCTTTGACATTTTTGCAGAAACAGGTTGCTAGAAAAATTAACAACAGCAATTCATGTTTTTTCTTCGGGCCAATGATCCGTCTGATATTTTTTTGTGGGGAGCATATCATGGCAACCGTGTTTTCATTCAGTGTTAATTAAATTTACAAAAAATATCTGTTTAGTGCGCGGTTTTTAACATGGTCAGAAATAAAATTGAACTATTCTATCCTGTCCGGTATTCAAGGAGAATGTGATATCCCTTTGGTGCCGGAGCATTCCGAATTATTGAAAATATCGTAAATTCATACTGCCGACTAAGGCAAATAAAACAGTTGATATGGGACACTTTACAATATTTCTTCCTGAAGAAAAAAAAGCTGATGTAAGGTGGGGAATGGTGCATAAAATGCAATTTCCCCTATTCCGTAAAAATAAGTCAGAATCAAAAATAGGTTATGTGATTCATGTGACTGGTGAAGGAATTAAAACGGAATACCGCCTGTTCAAATCACCGAATGGCGAATGGTTTAAGGATCCGGAAGGGAAAACCGAATTAAATGACAGTATGCTTATCAGCATTAAGAATGCGATCATCGAAAAGGAATTGAGCGGTCAGTAAATCTTTTTTTAATTTTTCCTGCCCTCTTGTCCCTTTCCCGTTATCCATATTTGTCGGCGGGTAATACTAATTTCAAACCACATGGATATTTCAATACAAATAATTGAAGCCATAAAGACATCAGCCGGATATAAGGATTCGGACAAGGATTATACGATTACTATTGAAGGTCTTTGCGAAATGATGCCCGGAACTTCCAGGCACTTAATTATTGGGGCCCTGGTGGATATGGCTGGTGTCAGGGTAATTGATTCAGTTGATGGTACAATAGATTTTCCTTCCAGCTATTTCAGGTAATATTTCCCCCATGCTAAACTAACAACCGTTAGTTTTTTTATCCATTTAAGCTGTAAATTGCGACATGTCCGAAAGGGAACAGGAAATATTTGATCAGAAAATTGAACAGGAAATCCGCATCGAGCCGAAGGACTGGATGCCGGACGACTACCGAAAAATGCTGATCCGCCAGATGTCGCAGCATGCCCACAGTGAAATCGTGGGCATGCTTCCGGAAGGCAACTGGATCACCCGTGCGCCGTCTCTGCGCAGGAAAGCCACCCTCATTGCTAAAGTGCAGGACGAGGCGGGACATGGATTGTATCTCTATTCCGCGACAGAAACACTGGGCATCACCCGTGATGAAACCATTGAACAGTTACTCGCAGGTAAAGCAAAATATTCTTCCATCTTTAACTATCCCACACTGACCTGGGCCGATATCGGCGCCATTGGGTGGCTGGTAGACGGCGCGGCGATCATGAACCAGGTGCCACTGTGCCGGGCGTCGTATGGTCCTTATGCACGCGCCATGATCCGCATTTGTAAAGAAGAAAGTTTTCACCAGCGCCAGGGTTTTGAAATCCTGCTCACGCTGAGCCGGGGAAACGAATCACAAAAAAATATGTGTCAGGACGCCATCAACCGCTGGTGGTGGCCATCCTTAATGATGTTTGGTCCGAACGACGATGCATCCCCCAACAGCCAGCGCAGCATGCAATGGAAGATCAAACGGTTTAGTAATGATGAACTGCGGCAAAAATTTGTGGATGTTTGCGTGGATCAGGTTAAAACATTGAATATGCAGTTGCCGGATCCGGAAATCCGATGGAATGAAAAAACCGGTCATTTTGATTTTGGTCAAATCAACTGGGATGAATTCTACGAAGTGCTGAAAGGAAATGGCCCCTGCAATCACGAGCGGCTGGAAGCCAGAAAAAAAGCGCACGCAGAAGGAGCCTGGGTCCGGGCAGCGGCAGCAGCACATGCAGCGAAAAAAAATTATTCAGACAATCCCGTTTTATATGGAAGCCAAACCACCAGCTGAAAACTGGCCGCTCTGGGAAGTATTTATCCGGGCCCGACAGGGTCTGGATCATAAACATGCGGGCAGTCTTTATGCCGCCGATGCGCAGATGGCGATTGAAAATGCGCGTGACGTATACACGCGCCGAAACGAAGGCATCAGCATCTGGGTAGTGGAAAGCAAAAACATTCATGCTTCAAATCCGGCCGAATCCGATACATTCTACGATCCGGCTAACGACAAAGTTTACCGGCACCCCAGTTTTTACCATCTTCCGGATGAGGTGAAAAATATATAACCGATGGACCTTCTTTCAACCTATATTTTACACCAGGCCGATAATGCCCTGATCCTGGGCCACCGCAACAGCGAATGGACGGGTCACGGACCGATACTGGAACAGGATATTGCACTTTCAAATATTGCCCTGGACCTGATCGGACAGTCAAGAAATTTCTATCAGCTCGCGGCCAGCCGGTTAAACGAATTCGCTCCCGGAGAATCTGTCAGCGAAGACGATCTCGCATACCTCCGCGACGTAAATGAGTTCAGAAACTTCATACTGACCGAACAGGTCAATGGCGACTGGGCGAAAACCATTCTCCGGCAATTTTACTTTAGTACTTATCAATTCCTGCTTTACAAAGAACTGGTAAAAAGTGAATACCCCGAAATCGCCGCGATCTGCGAAAAGTCAATCAAAGAAACCCGGTACCACCTGAAATGGAGCAGCGAATGGGTCATCCGCCTGGGCG
>Ga0209863_10000204_pt1 | contig 37302 bp, 30 predicted proteins | sample OrgsoiDNA2013046_FD_185796 | JGI IMG/M metagenome (GOLD analysis project Ga0209863, IMG submission 185796) | Permafrost soil microbial communities from the Arctic, to analyse light accelerated degradation of dissolved organic matter (DOM) -... | ecosystem: Environmental > Terrestrial > Soil >...
TGTAGTTTTCGAAATAAACCGGGACGAATTTCATCCCGAGGAAGATAACCGTGACCAACAACCCGATTGCGAAGACGATGCGCATACGCCCGTTTCCTGGCTGCGCACGCCAAAAGGGCTAGGCGGAGCGCAGCAAACTTTGAAAGTGACTGACCGCTTCGGCGATCATAACGTCGGTGGAGGTACGAGTCGAGCGTTGAACGACCTCGATGATACCTTCGGTAACTTTCTTTCCGACGTTGATTCTGAAGGGGATACCTACCAGATCGGCATCTTTGAATTTGACTCCAGGGCGCTCATCGCGGTCGTCGAGGAGGACGTCGAAGCCGGCAGACTCGAGTCTTTGGGTCAGATCGACGGCGACTTCGAGGAGTTTGGCGTCGGAGACGTTGGTGGGAGTGACTACGATTTCGAAAGGGGCGATGTGTGGGGGGAGCCAGAAACCGTTGTCGTCGTTGCTTTGCTCGACGGCGGCGGTGAGGATGCGCTCGATGCCGATGCCGTAGCTGCCCATGATGGGCGTGACTTCCTTGCCGTTTTTGTCGAGGACGCGTGCGCCCATGGAGTCGGAGTATTTGTAGCCGAGTTTGAAGATGTGGCCGATTTCGACGGTGTGGTCGAGGCTGAGGATGCCGTCGCAGTTGGGGCAGGCGTCGCCGGGCTCGACGTTGCGGAGGTCGGCGTAGGCGGTGGGTTCGAAGTCGCGGCCGGGGACGATGTTTTTGACGTGGTAATCCTCTTTGTTGGCTCCGGCGATTAGGTTTTTGCGGCCTTCTAAAGCTTTGTCGACGAAGAGGAAAGTGCCTTCGGTGTACTTTCCTTGTTCGGAACGCGCGATGTTGGTGAGGCCGATGGGGCCGAGGTATCCGGCTGGGGAGTGGAAGAGGGGCTCGATTTCTTCGGCGGTCATGGGGCGGACTTCTGCGCCGCCGATTAAGGAGCCGAGTTTGGCTTCGTTCATCTGGTGGTCGCCGCGGACGAAGACGACGATGGGGCGGAGTTTGAGCTTGCCGTCTTTTTGTTTTTCTTCCCCCATTAGCGCGAGAGTTTTAATTTTGTTTTTTGGGGAGACGCCGAGGAAGCGGGCTACTTCTTCAATGGTTTTTTGGCCTGGGGTGTGGACTTCCAGCGGTTTGCCGTCGCCTTCTGAGGGAAGGTCTTCTACGTGGTCTAGTTTTGAAACCGCTTTTTCCAGATTGGCGGCGTAGTTGCATTTGTTGCAGGTGGCGACGAGGTCTTCTCCGGCGTTGGTTTTTACCATGAACTCGTGGGACTGGGATCCGCCCATGGCTCCGGAGTGCGCTTCGACTACGACATATTTGAGTCCGCAGCGGTCGAAGATTCTGCAGTAAGTTTCGTAGTGTTTCTTATACGAAACGTCGAGGGCGTCGGCGTCGATGTCGAAGGAGTAGGCGTCCTTCATGGTGAACTGGCGGACGCGGAGCAGGCCCGCTTTGGGGCGGGGCTCGTCGCGGAACTTGGTCTGGATCTGGTACCAGATCTGCGGGAGTTGCTTGTAGCTGCGGAGTTCTTTGCGGGCGATTTCGGTCATGACCTCTTCGTGGGTCATGCCGAGGCAGAGGTCGGCGCCCTTGCGGTCCTTGAGGCGGAACATGTTGTCGCCCATGAGGGACCAGCGGCCGCTGGCTTCCCAGACTTCGCGCGGGTTGAGGGCGGGGAGGAAGAATTCCTGGCCGATTTGGTCCATTTCCTGGCGGACGATGCCCATGATTTTGTTGAGCGAACGCTGGCCGAAGAAGAGGTAGGAGTAGATCCCGGCGGCGAGTTGGCGGATGTAACCGGCGCGGACTAGGAATTTGTGGCTGGCGACTTCGGCGTCGGCGGGGGCTTCGCGGAGGGTGGGGATGAAGAGAGTGGACCAACGATGCATAGTGGAGTTCACCTGTGGGAGTTGAATTTTCTATTGTAAAGGAGGGTGGGGGCGCTGAGGAGCTAGTGTAGTGCGTCGGTAATGGGAACGTTTATCATCTCTTGTCGTTGTCACCAAGAATACGGCGCCGGCGTGTGGAGGATCTGAATGTCTAACGAAGTGGAATTTCTCAAACTCGTTTATGACCGGTTCAACGCCCGCGAGATGGAGACTGTGCTCGCAGCCATGCACGACGACGTCATGTGGGCGAATGGAATGGAAGGCGGCCACGTCCGTGGACGGGATGGCGTGCGCAGCTATTGGACGCGACAGTGGGCGATGATCGATCCGCATGTTGCGCCCGTCGCCTTCTCAAGCGGTTCTGACGGGGAAGTTGTTGTCGAAGTTCACCAAATCGTGCGTAATCTTCAGGGCGACGTATTGGTGGATCAAATGGTCGGTCATATTTTTCGGATCGAGGACGGGTTGGTCAAGCGCTTCGATATCCGTGGGTCGTAAGGCGAAAGTATTGCTCGGTCGTTCAGCGAGAACTGGACTGGCCCCAGGCTGACTTGTCCGGGTAGAACGCGAAAGGCGCCGGCTGCACCTCAATAAAGGTGAATCTGCTTGACGCACTGCACTAGTTGAAATTTGTCATGTCGAGCGAAACGCGAGAGAAAAAAGCAGATTCCCTCACGCCTGAGAGGCGTTCGGAATGACAATTCTGGCATTTTTCAACAAGCTCTAAGGCGTTTGGGATCACGCAGAGGGAGCGGAGTTTTGCTGCGCTGGACGGCCGGGGGCGCGTCCCGGGGCGCGTCCCCAGGTTAGTTGCGAGAATTTACTGAGATGATTTCTTTACGTAGACGGCATCCCAGGAGACTTGCCAGGTCTTTTGGCGGTCGGAGGATTGTTCGCCCATCTGGCGGACGCGGCCGGGGGCGAGGGTGTACCAGGTCCAGCGGTAGACGGGATTTTTGGTTTCGTCGGTGATGAGGACCATTTTTTGGCCCATGAGATTTCCGGCCATGGCGGGGAAGGCGCCGGCGTTGCCGGAGTTGTCGAGGTAAAGCTGGTGCCACTTGCTGTCGCGGATGTCGTAATAGTTGAAGCTGGTGCCGGTTTCGGCGCCGCCTGCGCCCGTCCAATGCTCGACGAGGAGGCATGCGCTTTGTTCCAAAGTGACGAGGTTGTGGCCGACGACCTGCCCGGCGGGGTCCTGGACTTCCCAATCGCCGACCCAGAAGTCGAACTGGCGGTATTCGGGGGTGCGGCAGGGGGCGATGGCCTCGAGGATTTGCTTGAATTGGGGATCGTCCCTGAAAGATTGGAATTCGGGGGCGGTTGCGATCATGGAGCGGACGCGGCTGCCCTGGCCTGAGGCGGAGACTTCGTCGAGTAGTTTTATGGCGTCGGCTTTTTGTCCCTGCGCGGCATAGGTGCGGGAGATATTGACTTGGTTGACGAGCGGCCGGAATTTCTCATGGGAGGAGCGGGTGAAGTCCTGGATGGCATCGGCGTACTGGTGCAACTGGAGATTGCACTCGCCGAGGTTTTGCCAGGCCATGCCGTTGGCGGGCTCGGTTTTTACGATTTCGGAATAGGCTTGGGATGCCTTGTCCCACTGGGAGTGGGCGAAGAGATCGTCGGCAGTGGCCTGCGCTGTCGGGGGCGCGCCATCCGCGAAGAGAGGGGCGGTTAGGAGGGCTATTGCGAGTATGGTATGGCGGACCTTGACGATCATGCTTCTCTCGCGATGGAGTTTGGAGAGCTCGTTATTATCTCTCCGTGGCGGGGGGAAGTGGAGTTGGAGGGACCGAAGGTGTGAAATCCGGGGCGGAGTGCGGGCTCGACCGAAAAGAAGGCGGCGCTGTGGCTAGGTGGCCAGGCGTTGCAAGAGCGCTTTCCCCAGCTTCTGGGCTTCGCCGAAAGACTTCTGGTACTCGGAGAAGATGCGATTCAGTTCCAGAGATTTGTCCGGAGTGAGCTGCTTGCGCAGGAGCATGTCGCGGACGTGAACGGGGTTGGGGAGGATGGCGTCTTCGGTGATTTCTTCGTACGCGGTTTGTGGGTCGTAGTGATACATGGGATTTTTAATTTGTGATTTGTAATTTGGTAATTTGTGATTAAACGGCCGTCGTTTGCAGATTACAAATCACAAATTGCCAAGTTACAAATTAAACCATTTCTGTGCCCCAGAGGTCGTGGAGGTGGACTATGCCCAGCAAGCGGCGGTTTGGGTCTACAACGGCTAGCGAGGTGATCTTTTTTTCTTCCATGATGGCCAGGGCGGTGGCGGCGAATTCGTGGGGGGCGATTGTTTTTGGGTCGGGGTTCATGGATTCCTGGGCGGTGAGGTCGAGGGCGTCTTTGCCGCGGCGCTCGAGGAGGCGGCGGAGGTCGCCGTCACTTACGATGCCGAGGAGCATGCCGGCTTCGACGACGGCGGCGATGCCTAGTTTTTTGCGCGACATTTCGTAGATTACTTCGGGCATTTTGGTTTGCGGCGAGACCTGGGGCAGGGCGTCGCCGGAGTGCATGAGGGTGTCGACGCGGGCGAGTTGCTTGCCGAGTTTGCCGCCGGGATGGAGATCGGCGAAGTCTTCCTGCTTGAAGCCTCGTTTTTCGGATATGGTGACGGCGAGAGCATCGCCGAGGGCGAGCATGGTGGTGGTGGAAGCGGTGGGAGCGAGGCCAAGGGAACAGGCCTCTTTGGCGATGGAGCAATCGAGCGCCACCTCGGCGGCGGAAGCTAAGGTGGAAAGCTTGCCGGGGCCATTGCAGAGGGCGTCGCCGGTCATGGAGATGAGGGGGACGCGGAGGCGTTTGATGGTCGCGAGGAGGCGTAGAATCTCTTCGGTTTCGCCGCTATAGGAGAGGGCGATGACGACATCGCCGGGGACAACCATGCCGAGATCGCCATGGACGGCGTCGACGGGATGCAGGAACAGGGCGGGGGTGCCGGTGGAACTGAGCGTGGCGGCGACTTTGCGGGCGACGATGCCGCTTTTGCCCATGCCGGTGACGACGGCGCGGCCGCGGCACTGGAAGAGCATGTCGACGGCTTGGGCGAAGGCATTTGCCATGGGGCCGTGGATGCGGTCGGCTAGGGCTGTGAGGGCTTCGGCTTCGATGCGGACGACGTTTTCGCCGGTGTTGGTCATTGGGGCAGGATGAATCTTAGCAAACTGGGTGGGTGGTGGGTGGGGTTCAAGTGGAGGGTTTGAGAGTAGGCTTGGGCCTGGGGCTTGAGTCTGAGGCTTCAATCTTTAAGACCACGCGGGCGGGGGCGCCCGCGCCACAGGATCGCTTGCAAGTGAAACTTCCTGGTTGGCCTCTCATCTCAAGTAACGGGGCTAAAATCATAATTGAACGCCTTTGAAGGAGCAGTTATGTCTGAAAATACGACTTCCGAAAAAGTGGTAAAGACCGAGCAGGAATGGCGGGAGAAGCTTACGCCGGAGCAATTCCGCGTGACGCGGCAGTGCGGGACTGAGCCTGCGTTTACTGGGAAGTATTGGAATAAGAAGGAGACTGGGGTTTACCACTGCATTGGCTGCGGGGCTCCCTTGTTTCAGTCGGATGCGAAGTTTGAGTCTGGGACTGGGTGGCCTAGTTTCTGGACGCCGGTGAAGCCTGGGAGCATTGTGGAACTGACTGATACTGCTTATGGGATGAAGCGGACTGAGGTGCGGTGCGGGGCTTGCGATGCGCATCTGGGGCATGTATTTCCGGATGGGCCGAAGCCTACGGGGATGAGGTATTGCATTAACTCGGCTTCGCTGGATTTTGAGAAGAAGGGGTGAGTTTCGTGGCAAAGCGAAATGGCCTGCGATTGCAGGCCATTTTTTTTGTTGGATGCTTGCAGATTTTTCTAGTGCGAATGTTCATCCAGTTCTTGCATGGAGCAGGGGTCCCTCCACTACGAAGTTGCTTCGCATTGCGAAGCAACTTCTGCGGTCGGGATGACAAACCTTAGAGACGACAAGCCTAAAGAAGTAGAGCTTGGCTTAAGGAGTAGAGCTTGACTCACGCGTGGGCCGCCATGGTGGCTGGCTTGTTGTTGTCTTTCTTGCCTTCTTTGCCGAGGTCGATGCCGCCTTTTAGGAAAGCGCCTTCTTCGATAGTGAGGCGCTGGGCGTGGATGTCGCCGGTTACGGAGCCGTCGCTGCGGATGTCGACGCGGTCGCCCACGATTAAGTCGCCCTCGATTTTGCCCATGACGACGACTTCGCGGGCGGAGACTGTAGCCATGATTACGCCGTTGCGGCCTACTGTGACGCGGCTTTCGGGCATGTTGATAGTGCCTTCGATGCGGCCGTCGACGTAGAGAGTTTCGGCGCCGGAGACTTCGCCTTTGATGACGATGGAACGGCCGATGGTGGCCTGTTCGGGTGAGGTGGTGAAGGATTTGGTTGCGCCTACCGGGCCGAACGCCGGGGTTGGGGCGGTCGCGGGTGTTGAGAACTTGTCGTTGGGTTGCAGCATGTGTGGGCCCTCTGCGGGTTCGGAATTTGGCCGGTGCGCGCGATGAGTCACGCGAAACGATTGACTTGAATATCCCAGAAATAGTGAGGGTCGGGCAGATTACGGAAGATGTTGTCCGGCGGAAGGGTGGTGGTCCGACTGGATTCTTGCCGCAGGCTATAGCAGAGCCAGATTCTTACCGCCAGGTTCGCAACCTTTCGCCGGCGGGCACGACTTCATCCCGGGAGCCGTAGCCGCGGACATGGGCTTGGCCGGAAACTACATAGAGATTGAGTTCGTTCCAATTCCATTGACTGCGTCCGCCGCAGACACAATCGAGTGTCCATTCTTGAGAAAAGTTGGGAATCACCGGCTTGAGATTTGAGCCGTTAGGATAGGGGCTAAAACCCATGAGGTAGCGGGTGCTGCATCTTGGGCATTCGACGCAGTGTCGGAGACGCGGAGGCATGGTGCGCGGTCCTGGCAGGAATGGGCAAGGTCTCAAGGCGAGCATAGCGAACTGCGGCGCGATGGAATGGACGTTTGCGGACATGGTTGCGCGAGGCAGATTCCTGCTCGTGGGACTCGGTCCGAAAACGTCTACAATCGGCTGCGATGGCGGGTAGGATTGGGGGTTGGCGAAGAAGCTATGAACCTGGACTTACAAGTGTGTTCGCGGGCGCGAGTGACGCGGGACGCGCGGTTTGACGGCAAGTTTTTTATCGCAGTCAGGAGCACGGGAATTTATTGCCGGCCAATTTGTCCGGTGCGGACGCTGAAGGAGAGTAGTGTGCGTTACTACCCGACGGCGGCGGCGGCGGCGGAAGCGGGTTTTCGGCCTTGCCTGCGGTGCCGGCCGGAGAGTTCGCCAGGGACCCCGGCTTGGCAGGGGACTTCGACTACCGTTTCGAGAGCGCTGCGGTTGATTGGCGAGGGCGCGCTGGAGGATGGTGGAGTCGAAGTTCTGGCGGAGCGATTGGGAGTGGGCTCGCGACACTTGCGGCGGTTGTTTCTGCAACACCTGGGCGCGACTCCGGGGGCGGTGGCGCAGACGCGGCGACTGCACTTTGCCAAGAGGCTGATTGACGAGACTTCCTTGCCGCTGAACGAAGTGGCGCTGGCTTCGGGATTTGGCTGCGTGCGGCGGTTTAATGCGGGGGTGCGGAAGGTTTACGACCGGACGCCGTCGCAAATTCGGCGGCTGGCGCGACAGACGGAGGTGCAGCCGGAGAATCAGTATCTGTTCCGGCTGCATTTCCGGCCGCCGTACCATTGGGTCGCGTTGTTGGAGTTTCTGGCTGCGCGCGCGACGCCTGGGGTGGAAGTGGTGGAAGGCGGAACGTATCGGCGGACGATCTCTGTAGGCGGCCGCGATGGATCTTTCGAGGTGTCGATGGCCGGGGAGGGCGATGCGTTGCTTTTGCGGATTTCGTTTGGCGATCCGCAGGCTCTGTTTTTCATTGTGGAACGGGTGCGGGCGATGTTTGACTTGAACGCAGATTGGGCGGCGATTGGGCAGAGTCTGCGGGCTGATGATTCGCTGACGGGGCGGGTTGAGGCGGATCCGGGAATTCGCGTGCCTGGTTGCTGGAATGGTTTTGAGCTGGCGGTGCGGGCGATTCTTGGGCAGCAGGTGACGGTGAAGGGCGCGACGACTTTGGCCGGGAGGATGGCCAGCCGTTTTGGCAGGCCTTTCCGCGGGGCGGCGGGGCTGACTTATCTTTTTCCTGCGCCGGAGGTTCTGGCGGATGCGCCGCTTGGCGAGATTGGGCTTACTGGGGCCCGGGTTGCGACAGTTCGAGCGCTGGCCCGCGCGGTGTGTTGCGGGAAGATCGGCTTCGACGGACGTTTAGATTCTGAAACCGTGCTGACGCGGCTGCGGGAGATTTCTGGCATTGGGGATTGGACTGCTCGGTATGTTGCGATGCGGGCTTTGGGCGAGCCGGATGCTTTTCCTTCGGGCGATCTGGGGCTATTGCGTGCTTTGGGGCTGGGGACGCCGCGGGAATTGGAACGGCGGGCTGAAGCTTGGCGGCCCTGGCGAGCTTATGCTGCGATGTATTTGTGGAGGGGTGGGGCGGGGAAGACAGCTTAGGGAGGGCGAAAAAACCAAAACATTATTTCGGAGTGAGAAATCTGCTTTGCGGCGAAACGCGAGAAAGAGCAGATTCCTCACGCCTGAAGGCGTTCGGAATGACAATTTTTTTCCCCGACCGAGCACTTATCAGTCGGGGTCGCGTTTCTTCGCGGTGATCATGCAATAGGTCAATGGGCCGAGGGGCGCGCTGACGAGCGGGAGCAGCACTGGGGCCAGCACGTTGTTCCAGCGGGCGCGGGTCATTTTCCGTTTACCGAACAAGACATCCGTCAGGAAGAACTTGAGGGTGACCCACGGGACGTGGGCTACGGACGGCGCCACGCGGAGTTGTAAGTGCTCTACGGCGATATCGGTGAAGCCAAGTTCTTCGAGCTTAGCCGTGAAGCGGTGAAGCTGGGCGAACTCTTCGACGACCCAGCACTGGCGGAGCCTACGACAAATGCGCTGCTGCAATGCGCTGGGGAAAGGGCGGCCGGTGAGGAAGCCGTCGGCGATTACGAGGCGCGCGCCGGGTTTTAGCAGGCGATGGGCTTCGGCGAGGAAAGCGGCTTTGTCGTTGCCGCGCGCGTAGCAACTGCTTTCGAGGGCGTAGGCGCCGTCGTAGGCTGCGGTGGGCAGGCTTGTGTTTTCGTAGTTGGCTTCGAATACTTTGATGCGTTCGCTGCATCCGGCCGCATGGTTGAGCGCTTGGGCTTGCTCGACCTGCCAGGGGACACGAGTTAGTCCTTCTGGGCGGGCGTGGGGGAGGCGGCGGGCGAAGCTGCGAAGGGTGGCGCCGAGGCCGCAGCCCAGGTCTAGCAGGCGCGGGGCTTCAGCCCTTAGTTGAAGGCGGGCGAGAACTTCTGCGTTCATTTGCTCGAGCATGGCTTCGCGGCGGAGGGGGTTTGCGCCGGCGCGGTAGTAGCCGAAGTGCATGTTGAATTCGGGGCTCCAGGCGGCATAGTCGGGGCCGGCTTCGATGTAGTACTGATCGAGGCCGATGGGGGCGATGGCGTGTGCGGCTGGTTGAACCGCTTCTGGAACGGGCGCCGTGGTTGCTGTTTTGTTAATGGCCTCGACGTGAACGGCGATCATCTCTTCTCCTCGGGGTTCTAGTCCTAGGCTTTCCGCTGGTTGGGGAGCCAGCGGGTTACGCCTGCGCCCATGCGGACGAGGCTGCGCAGGGTATTTGGCGGGAGTTTTGAGACTTGCTGGTACCAGCCGTGCAGTTCTTTTAGAAACGCGTGCATGCCGGCGATGCGCGTGGTGACTTCGGGTTGGTGCTCGGCGTGGGCTGCGATGGCCAGGCGGTTGAGGGCGGCGATGGTGGGTTCGATTTCGCGTTCAACGCGCTGTTGGACCACCGTTAGAAAAAGTTGCCAGACATCGTGCGAGGTGGTGAAGAAGTCGCGGCGGTCGCCCATTTGGTGGGCTACGTGGACCAATTGCCAGTTCTGCAACTCGCGCAGGCTGGTGCTGACGTTGGAGCGGGCTACGGAGAGGGCGTGGGCGATGTCTTCGGCGGTGAGGGGTTCTGGGGAGAGATAGAGGAGGGCGTGGACCTGGGCGACGGTACGGTTGACGCCCCAGCGGTTGCCCATTTCTCCCCAGTGGAGGATGAATTCGCGGGCGGCTTTGGAGAGGGTCATGGTTTCTCCTTACTGTTGTTTCAGTATAGACAGAAATTACAGAAATGTCAAGTGGAAGGCAGTTGCGTTTTCCGCGGGAGCACGGGTGGAGCAGGGGTCCTTAGGCTGCGTCTTGCCTTCACTTCGTGAAGGCAAGACTTCGCTCAGGATGACAGTCAAAAGCGAGTGGGGGCGGAGTTCTTCCGGTTTCTGCTTTGAAAGGCTGGACGGCCGGGGGCGGCCGTCCCCACGTGGGTCTTGGGGTTGGGTGGAGGTTGGGTTTTGGGATGATTTTTTTGTTTCTTCTTTTTTTAGCCGGCTTCTAGGGCTTGGCCTAGTTCTTCCCATTCGGTCATCAGGTTGGTTAGTTCCGCGCGGTGTTTTTCCAGATCTTGATTTTGGCGTTTGGTTTCTTCTGGGCTGATGTAGTTGAGTAACGAGCTTTCGGTGATGGCGATGGCGGCTTCTACGCGGGCTATGTCTTCTTCGATTTCGCGGGAGCGGGCTTGCATTTGTGTGCGCTTGATGGGGTTGAGGCGTTTGGTTTTGTCGGCGGTTGGAGGCGTGGTTTCGTGGCCGTTTGTCGTGGTTGGGGTGGTTGGGACTGGGGTGGCTTCTGCTTGGGGTGTGGGTGTGCTGGTGCCATGTTGTTTGCGCCAGAGGTAGTCTTCGTAGTTGCCGGGGTAGATGTGGACGTGGCCGTCGGATACTTCGAAGACTTTTGTGGCTAGTTTGTCGATGAAGTAGCGGTCGTGGCTTACGAAGACTGCTGTGCCGGTGTATTTGAGTAACGCGTCGAGGAGAACATCTTTGGCGCGCATGTCGAGGTGGTTGGTGGGTTCGTCGAGTAATAGGAAATTTGTGGGGCGAAGGAGCATGCGGAGCAGGGCGTAGCGGTTGCGTTCGCCGCCGGAGAGGACGCCGATGGGTTTGAAGACGTCGTCGTCGCGGAAGAGAAAGCAGCCCAGGAGGTTGCGCAGGTCGGTTTGGGTGCTGGCTGGGGAGAATTCGCCCAGGTCGTCCAGGACGCGGGCTTCGGTGTCGAGTTCTTTGTATTGGTCCTGGGCGAAGTAGCCGGGTTCGGCGTTGTGGCCCAGTTTGAAGTCGCCCTCGGTTAGCGGGTCGGTGCCGGCCAGCAGGCGGATCAGGGTGGATTTACCGGCGCCGTTGACGCCTACGAGGGCTACGCGGTCGCCTCGTTCTATTACCAGGTCGACCCCTTGAAGCACCTGTTTCGGGCCGTAGCTTTTGCCTGCGTTGACCAGCTCTACTACTGCGCGGCCGCTGGGTTTGGGTTGGGGGAAGGTGAAGTGGATGGTTTTTTCTTCCGGGGGGAGTTCGATGCGCTCGATTTTTTCGAGCTCTTTGATGCGGCTTTGGACTTGTTTGGCTTTGGTGGCCTGGTAGCGGAAGCGGTTGATGAAGATTTCGAGTTGCTCGATGCGGTCGCGCTGATTTTTGGCGGCGGCGGTTAGTTGCTCGAAGCGCTGGGCTTTCTGGTCGAGATACTTGGCGTAGTTGCCAGTGTAGAAGTAGAGGCGCTTGTTCCATATTTCTGCGATTTGGTCGACGGTGGCGTCTAAGAAAAAGCGGTCGTGGGAGATGAGGACGAAGGCGTGGGGGTAGTTGTGGAGGTAGTCTTCGAGCCAGTTGCGGGCTTCGAGGTCGAGGTGGTTGGTGGGTTCGTCGAGTAGTAAGAGGTTGGGTTGCTGGAGGAGGAGCTTGGCGAGTGCGATGCGCATTTGCCAGCCGCCGGAGAATTCATCGGTGCGGCGGAGCCAGTCTTTTTTGCTGAAGCCCAGCCCTCCCAGGACTGCACCCGCTTTGGCTTCCAGGGCGTAGCCATCGCGGAGGCGGAATTCGCCTTGCAGTTGGTGGAGGCGGTCGGAGGCCTGGGCGTAGTCGGGGCCTGTGGGGTCAAGGTCGGCGAGGCTGTGGGAGAGGGATTCCATCTCCTGTTCCATTTCGCGGAGGTCGTTGAAGACTTTCATGCACTCGGCGAAGACGGTGTCGCCGCTTAGGGCTAAGCCGTCCTGGGGGAGGTAGCCGGCGGAAATTGTTTTCATGCCCGCGCAGGTGCCATAGTCGAGGGTTTCGGCGCCGGCGAGGATGCGGAGGAGCGTGGTTTTGCCGGTGCCGTTGGCTCCGACCAGGCCTACGCGGTCGCGGGGGTTGATTTGCCAGTCCGCGGAGTCGAATAGGAGCTTGTGGCCGAAGCGTTTGCCGGCGTTGGTTAGCTGGATCATTGGCTTCTTTAGAATGCTATGAGTGGCGGGTTAAGTACAGGGGGTGGGATTTGTTGCAAAGAGTGGGTAATTTACTGGTGGGTGGGAATTCACGGAATTTTTAAGATATTGCAATGCTTTGTGTAGTTGGATTCCTTAGATTAGAGGGCGGGGTTTTTTGGGGTGACACCACCGATCAGGGTTCCTTGGGATGCTGCGTGATTCGAAGCTGGGTTTGAGTTGAGTGAGTTGTCGTTTGCAGGGGTCCCTTCGGCAGGCTCGGGGCAGGCCCTTCGACTATGCATGTGCCTCCGCTTCGCGGAGGCCACATGCGTCGCTCAGGATGACATGCCTAAGAAATTAGGAAACGGTTAGGAGAGCATACTCGTGTCGTCATTTTTTATGCGTGGTTGGGTGTTTTTGGTGGTGGTTTTGTTGGGGTGCTCTGGCGCGGCGTTGGCTGGGGTGGGGACGGTGCGGGGGGCTGTGACGGACCCGAGCGGGGCGGTTGTGGCGCATGCGATTGTGCGGTTGGGGAGTGAGCTTTCGGGGTATTCGGTTACCGCTGTGGCGGACGAGCAGGGGCGGTATTCGTTTAACAGCGTGCCGTTTGCGCAATTTACTTTGACGGCGGAGGCGGCCGGATTTCAGGCGGCGGTGCGGACGGACGACCTGAAGTCGAGCGTGCCGTTGACACTGAATCTGCAACTCGCGCTTTCACAAACCAAGGAATCGCTGGTGGTAACCGAGCGGGCGCCCTTGCTGGAGACGGCGTCGACTACGACCCATCACGATATTGAAGAGGATGAGATCGAGCGCAGCCCGAGCACGCAGCCGCAGGTGGCGCTGTCGAGTTTGCTGGAGTCGGTGCCGGGCGTGATCCCGGAGGAGAATGGGCGGCTGCATGTGCGAGGTTCCGAGGGGCAGGTGCAGTATGTGGTGGATGGTGTGCCGATTTTCGAGAATATGTCGGGGGTGTTCTCGACGGCGCTGGACGAGGATGACCTGCACTCCTCGGACATTGTGACGGGGAATTTGCCGGCGGAATTTGCGGGGAGGACTTCGGCGGTGGTGACGGTGGACACGAAGTCCGGTCTGAATGCGCCGTGGAACGGGTCTCTGTCGCTATTTGGGGGATCGTTTGATAGCGGCGGGGCGAATCTGGAGGTGAGCGGCAATCTGCATAAGAAGGTTGGGGTATTTCTAAGTTCGCAGACGAACCGGACGCGGCGATATCTGGATCCGCCGGAAATTGAGAGCCTGCACAACGCGGGGGGGGCGACGCAGCTTTTCACCCGCTTTGATTTGGCTCCGACCGAGCACGATTCGCTGCACGTGAATCTTTCGACGAATGGCACGGATTATCAGGTGGCGAACACGCAGGAGCAGGAGGATGCGGGGCAGTGGCAGCGTCAGGAGAGGCGGGACGATTCCGAGTCACTGGGCTGGACGCATCTGTTTAACACCAGCACGGTGGGCGACATTCTGATGTACCGGCGTGCGAGCATTGGGCGGTTGCTGGACCCGGGTAGGACGGGCACGCCGTATTTTGTGGGGTTGCATGACCGGACGGAGACGGAAGGACTGCATGCCAGCCTGAGTCATGAGTGGGGGCGGCATTCGTTCAAGTTCGGGGTGCAGGGGCACCGGCTGGGGTTGGGAGAAAACTTTGCGCTGGCGGCAACCGATCCGGACATCCTGGGCGATGCAACGAATCCCGCGTCGCAGTTTCCCATCGATAATCCGTTTCGTTTTCAGGACAAGCGCAATGGGTGGGAGATTGGGGGATTTGGGCAGGACCGGATACGGATCGGGCACCTGACGCTGGACCTGGGGTTGCGGCTCGACAGGTACAGTCTACTGGCGAAGAACGCGGCAGCGAGCCCGCGGGTGGGCGTGGCCTATTACCTGGAAAAGACGGGTACGGTGCTGCGGGCGTCGTACAACCGGATGTTCCAGACTCCGCCGATCGAGAACCTGCTGCTGGCGTCGTCGCCCGCGGCGGCGGTGTTTGTACCGGGGTTGCGCTATGGTGCGGTGCCCCCGGAGTGGCAGAATGTGTATGAAGTTGGGTTGCAGCAGCAGATCACGAAGCATATCCGGCTGGATTTAACGCGGTACGTCAAGAATGCGCGAAACTTTTCGGACGACGAGCAGTTTCTCGAGACCGGGGTTGTATTCCCACTGACGATCGCACGGGGCGATGTGCGCGGATTGGAGGCACGACTCGACGTTCGGGCTTACCACGGGCTGGGTGCATACTTAAGCTACGCCAATTCGAAAGCGATTGGCACGACGCCGATTACGGGCGGGTTGCCGATTGGTTCGGGCGAGCAGCTCACGCCGAATCTGAAGTTTCCTGGCGACCAGGACGAGCGCAACGAGGGGCAGTTTGGCGTGACGTACGCGCGCAAGTCGGGGCTGTGGGCGACGTTCACGGGGCGGTTCGACAGCGGCGTGCCGTCGGATATCGAGCCTGGCGACGCGACCAGCGGCGAGATCGATCCGAGGATTGCGGCGGAGTTGGATTTTGAGCGGGGAAGGATCAAGCCGCGAACGTTGTTCAACATGGCGGCTGGGTATGAATTGTTGAAGGAGTCGGCGCACCCCGTGTCCTTGCAGTTTGGCGTGAACAATCTGACGGATCGCCTTTATCTTTACAACTTCCTCAGTATTTTCTCGGGGACACACGTGGGGCGGCCTCGGGAGTTGACCGGGCGGATCACGTTCCACTTCCACCAACACTAAGCGGCAGGAAATGCCGGGCGAGCGGGAAACTGGCGGGGACGATCTTGCCCAGATAGCGCTCCTCCTGGGGTGAGTTGCGAAAGAGCGGCGAGGACAAGTGGAATGGAATCAGGATTTTGGCGGTAGGCCTGCGGGGAGTGGTTTTGGTTATCGGCATGCAAGTTCTCTTCGACCGCAGATCCACTTGCGGGTGAGGAGCACGAAATGTCGATTGCGGGTATAGCGGCCAGCGGTTTTTTCTCTGGTGCGATTGCGCAGAGCAGCCGGAACAGGTTGCAGCAGGTTCAGCAGGAGTTTCAGCGGTTGAGCCAGGATCTTGAGGCAGGCAATCTGGCGCAAGCGCAGACAGATTTGACGACGCTGCGGAAGGACTTGCCAGGAGGGCAAGGAGCGGGACAGAGTGACAGCCGCGCGGCGCAGCCGGGATGGCAGCAGTTGGCGCAGGATCTGCGGGCGGGGAATCTGACGGCGGCGCGGTCGGATTTTGCCAATCTGAAGCAGGACGCGCAGGGGGGAAGCGGGCCGGCGATTCATCCGCACCGGCATGCACGCCACGGTGAGGATTCGGGCTCGAGCGCGAATGGGATCGCGCAGGTGCTGAGTCAGTTGGGTCAGGCGTTGCAGTCCAACAATATTTCGGCGGCGCAGCAGAGTTATAGCACGCTGCTGGAGGAATTCCAGGCGGCCGGGGGAACGGGTTTGAACCCAGGTCTGGCAACCACGGCGGGCGCGGTGAGCGTGTCGGCCTAGTTGGGCGAGGTGGTTCGGGCGGGGGCAGATGTCTGCCCGGCGGTTGGTACGGCCTAAAGTTTTAGGTGCTGGGGCCGATGAGCATCGGTAGAGGTGCCTTATGGCCGTCGAAGCAATTCAGGGAGTTCATACCAGCCCAGTCGCCCAGAGTATTGAAGCTGTCGAAAACGCGCTGCGCAACCCGAGTCCTCAACAACGCCAGACCTCGGCGCTGCCGCAAGACAAGGTCACGATCAGTGCCGCGGCACAGGCAAAGCAGCCGGCGTCCACCGGGAATAAGAACCCTGGCCGGAGCGGGAAGTAGCAGGCGCAAGGTCGACGGAGCACGTTGTTAATTTTGGCCGGGTCCTTGGCCCTAGTCCTTGGTCCTCGCCTGCGCTGGAATGGTTGGCGAGCACCAAGGAATCGTTTTATAGAACGCCTACTCCACGGAGCGGCTACGCTTGCTTCGTGTCTTGCGATGCCGAGGGCATCACGTCAAAGCCCTCCCCACTCCTGAAACTCCGAACCTTTGCCGATAGATTACGTCGTGGTGGTCTGCCAACAGGCTGTTGGCTGCCATGCACGATGAAGAGACCTCGGGGAGGATCAAAGTGAAGTGGTTTCTGAACCGGAAACTGGGGGCCAAACAGCTATTTTCCTTTGTCAGTGTGCTAACGCTGACGGTTCTGCTGGCGGTATTCTCGCTGGTCAAGCTGGCGGCGGTGCGGGCGGCGACGGTGGAAATCAGCGAACACCGAATTCCGGCGATGCAGAGTTTGTCGGATCTCCAGGCTGGTCTTTTTCAATACCGCATCTCCGAGATGTCCTATGTTTTCACAGAAGATCCGGACGAACGGGAGTTGCGCACGGCCAATATGGAAACAGGGATGAAGGCCGTGCAAAAAGCCATTGGGGAACTGGACCATCAGGCGACATCGCCGCAAGAGAGCAAGCTGGTGGGGACGATTCAGAAGGATGTAGAGCAGTGTAAAGCGGAAACGCAGACGATTTTGAGCATGATCCGGAACAAGAAGGGGCCGGATGCGATTTCCAAGGTACTGGGGTCGGCGCAGGGCAATTTCACTCAGGCCATGGACGACATCCAGAGCGCACTGGAGCTGAAGGTGAAAGGCGCGACGGATGCGAGTCAGGCGAGCGCGCGCACCTACCGCAGTTCGCAGTGGTGGGTGGTAACGATGAGCTTGTTCACGATTGGGTTGGGATTGTTTCTGGCGGTATTCACCACGAGGTTGATCGCGGGACCGGTGCAGCAAGTGGCGCTGGTGGCGCGGCAGGTGGCTGGCGGCGATCTTACGCACGAGGATCTGGTGGTGCATGCGGAGGATGAGATTGGGGAACTGGCGCACAGCATCAATGAAATGCAAGCGAACCTGCGGGAGATGATCGGATCGGTTTCCGCCAGTATCGAGAGGATTGCGACGGCGAGCGAGGAACTTTCGGCGAATGCGGCCTCGCAGGCGCAGGGCGCCGACACGCAGAAGGAACGAACGGACCAGGTGGCCGAGGCGATGCAGAGTATGTCGGCCACCGTGGCCGAGGTTGCGGAAAACTCCAACCACGCTTCGGAGGCGTCGCGGAAGGCGGCGGACACGGCACGCCAGGGAGGCGTGATTGTGGAAGATGCGCTGGTGAAAATGCGAGGGATTGCGGATTCCGTGGCGGAGACGGCGAAGCGGGTGGAGGGGTTGGGGCAGCGGAGCAACCAAATCGGCGAAATCATTGGAACGATTGACGACATAGCGGATCAAACGAATCTGCTGGCGTTGAACGCGGCCATCGAGGCAGCGCGCGCCGGAGAGCAAGGGCGCGGCTTTGCCGTGGTCGCCGATGAAGTGCGCAAACTGGCCGAGCGGACGCGCCGCGCGACGAAGGAAATCGCCGCGATGATTCAGAGCATCCAGACGGAAACGCATGGCGCGGTGGAAGTGATGCAGGCGGGTACGCAGCAGGTGAAGCTGGGGGTGGAGTCGACGACCCGGGCGGGGGCATCCTTGCGGGAGATTATTCAGACGTCGGAGGCGGCCGGGGTCATGGTGACGGCGATTGCCGCCGCAGCGGCGGCGCAGAGCGGGGCGACGGAGGAAATAAGTTCCAACGTGGAACAGATTGCGGCCATTACGCAAGGCACCGCGGCTGGGGCGAAGGAGTCGGCGAAGGCCGTACACGAGCTCTCGACGCTGGCAATGGATTTGCAGGCCATGGTAGGCAAGTTCAAAGTGAGCTGGGCGGGCGATGACGCGTCGGCCTACGATGAGCCACAGTATGATGACGCGCAATCGGAACCCTGGCATGGCAGGGAAAGCGCATTTCTTCCCGGCGAAACGGAGGGGCAGTTGGTAGATGCTTCGTTGCCGGAAGGGGATGATGCGTTTTCGGCTACGGCGCGGTGAAGCGACGATAGTCATTTCGCATGCGGCGTGATCTAACCGGGCGAAGTGCTGCACGCTGACACCCTAGCCGCGGCGTAGGCGTCATAGAGTGCTCTTGCGATGCACCCGCAGATGGCACTCGCATCAGGAAGGAAATGTCGTTCACCCGATAGAGCGCTTTTTAGGACGACCGCCGACGACTGGGCGACGACAGCATTTAGAGGACCTGAACGGCAATCATGTAATATATCGCACAGATGAATGTACGGTGCCGTACGGAGGCGTCCGCATGGCCAGGGAGTTGCTTTGGCTTGAGTGTGCGATGTTTACGGCTTGGGGGTGCTCGGATTGCGGTTGGGTCCTGCCGAATGCGGGCAAGACACGCCCACCCGAGCCGCCTACCGGAGTACAGACCTCCTTCGACGCACACAGTTGCACCGAGACGCCGCAGCGCCGATAAGACAAGACGGAACTTAGCTCGCCTTATTGAAATTCGCCTAGCTGCATGCGCGAAATGACGTGCTGTGCATAGCAATCGTCATGAACGGTGTTGCCGTTCCCATCGGTTTTTGCCGTGCAAAGGTGCACAGGGTTTCCGCAGAGGTGACAAAGGAACTCGGGAGATGCATCGCTTTTTTGCATCGCAATTTCAAGGCTAGTCCCGCCAGCGTGGGAAAGATGGTCAAAACTGCCCACAAAGCGCCGTAGAGCAGAAAGGTTGGTCCGCGCCATTTCCGTGTGCTCGCCAAAATGTGAGGCCAGGACGAGTCAGTTTGTGCGGTGGGTGACCTCGGCGATGACCCGGCAAGGATAGCCCGGTATCCCATTCATCGGCCTAACGCGATCAGGCAAGCCGACTCAGAGGGATTCCAGACATGGAAAGGGCTTGCGCAGGTAGGATTCGCAGGAAAGAAAGAACCGCATAATCTTGCATACGGAAATGGTCGGGGCGATAGGATTTGAACCTACGACCCCCTGCGCCCAAGGCAGGTGCGCTACCAGGCTGCGCTACGCCCCGACGTCCCTGGTGTGCTGCCATTATAAACGACGCGGAAGAAGGCGCCTGCGGAGCCGAAGGTGCGTGGCGGTTTTCGATTCTGAATATGGTGCGGCGTTATCGCGGTTGTAGACTTTAGTGTGGCGATTTCGCCCTATGACGCCTGAGGTTCGCATTTTCAAGATCGGACGCGAGTCGGAGAGTGTGCTGAGAAATCTTTTTCAGCATTACTTGCGCGACATGGCGGCGTGGTTCGACGAGGTTGAAGCGAATTCCGATGGAGGCTACTCCTACGATTTTTCAACGATCTGGGAGAGCTATGACGTGTATCTGGCGAAGGCGGGCGATGCGGTTGCTGGATTTGCGCTGATTGGATGGGCGGGGGAATTTCTCGAGGGCGAGGAGGGGCGGGACGTGCATGAGTTTTTCGTGCTCCGAGGCTTTCGTCGAGAGGGTATGGGGCGCGCGATGGCGACGCATCTCTGGAACGCTTATCGGGGCGAGTGGCTGGTAAGAGTACTGGAGGCCAACGCTCCGGGGCTGGCTTTCTGGAGGGCTGCAATTGGGAGTTTCACAGGTGCATCGGATGCTGGCGCCAGCAGGGAAGAGGGTCGCCAGGTTAGCGGGCGAGGGTGGGTCTACTTCCGGTTTACCTCTACATGCACCGCGACGGTTTCGGCGTCATGGCAAGCGTTATAATCAACGCTCTCATGTCGCAACGTTATGGACTCGTGGCCTATGTCACGAACCCGGTTGGGAAGTTTGTGGAGGCTCTTCGCCGGGAACTGCGTCCTGCCGCGCCGCGCGCTATTGCCCACTTGACGATTCTACCGCCGCGCCTTCTGCATGGGACTGAAGCAGAGGCGCTGGCGGCGCTGCGACCCGTGTGCCAACAAAATGCGGCCTTCTCCGTTGAACTGTCCGACATATCGACGTTCCTGCCGGGCACGCCGACGGTGTTTGTAGGCATCGGGGAAGGCGCCGAGCGGATGCAGTCGCTGCATCGGATGTTGAATGCGGGGCCTTTGGAGTGGGCGGAAACGTGGCCCTACGTGCCGCACCTGACGGTGGTCCGGATGGACACACCGGGGGAGGCGTCGGCGCTTGTGCCAACAGTTCGCTCGCGTTGGCAGGGTTACGAAGGTACACGTCGCATCCAGGTTACCGAGCTGGCCTTTGTTCGAGAACAGGAAGACCTGACCTGGATCGATTTGGGCCATTTTCCGCTATCTGCATGACTGGCGCTATCCTGGAACCGCGGCAGAGGGCATCGTAGGCGGAAACCCGCGCCGGATGGGGGTTTTGCGGTCTCTGAACACCAAAGTGCATGAACGTTCTCCATATTGCGTCGGCGCCATTTCGGGCGCTAGATAGAGATTGAGCGCATAGCGTTCGGCGAGAGAGTCCCCTGGGAGGATGGTTCGAATGCAAATCGGAGTCTACGGCTCCGGCTATCTGGGTACGGTGGTTTCCGCGTGCCTGGCGGATTTCGGCTCTCCCGTCTCCTGTTGCCACGAAGACAGCTCACGCATGGTGGAAATGTCGCAGGGCAAGGTTCCGTTCCATGAAAAGAACCTCGCCGACATGATACGGCGGAACGTGCGATCCGGGCGTCTCTCGTACTCGACCGATATTGAGGCGTTTGCTCGCAAGGCGCAGATTATTTTCCTGGCGGAAGACTCGAACGACCATCTGGCGAGCTTGTGCAAACGCATTGCCGCCGCCAGCCAACGGGCGCCGATTCTGGTGGTGATGACGCCCGGCTCCGTGGGCACGAGCACGGCGTTGGAAGCGTCGCTTAAGGAAGCGGGTTTACAGGCCACCCTGGTCACGCAGCCCACATTTTTTACGGCGGGATGCGCGGTGGAAGATTTCAATTGGCCGGACCGGATTGTGCTGGGAACTTCGTCTTCGGAGGCTGTGCTGGCGCTGAAGCAGGTATTCCATCCGCTGGTGATGCGGGGCGTGCCGGTGATCGTGACCAACCACGAGACGGTGGAGCTGCTGCGCGTGGCCTCGACTGCGTTTCTGGCGACCAAGATTTCGTTCATCAATGAGATTGCGAATCTCTGCGAACGCGTGAACGCTGACGCGATCAATCTGTCGCTGGCGCTGGGATTGGATAAGAAAATCGCGCCACGTTGCCTGCAGCCCGGGGCCGGCATGGGCGGACTGTTCGCGGAAACGGATATGGACTCGCTGGGCAAGCTGGCAACGGATCATGGCATAGTCATGAAAGTGCTGGGGGCGGCGAGGGAAGTGAACGAGGATCTGACGGGTCACCTGATCAGCAAGATTGCGGCGGCGGTGAAATCGATTCAGGGCACGCAGGTGGGGATGTTAGGACTGGCGTTCAAGCCGAATACGAATGCTGTCGAAGGTTCGTCGGCGTTACGGCTGGCGGAGGAGCTGACGGTTCAGGGAGCGAAGGTCCGGGCTTACGATCCGGTGGCTATGCCGAATGCGAAGCTTCACCTCAACGGGCAGGTGCTCTATTGCGATTCCGCATACGCTGCTGTGGAAGGCGCAGACGCTTTGGTTGTGGGCACGGGCTGGCCGGAATTCCGGTCGCTGGATTTCGATCGTATCAAGCACCTGGTCAAGCGTGCGGTCATTATCGATACGAAGAACCTTCTCGATGCGACTCGCATGCGCGCGATGGGATTTGAGTACGTGGGAGTAGGACGGCGGGAAGTGGCTCAGGTTCGGGCGGCTGGCGCGAAGTAGTGCAGGAGGGGACGGACACGTCCTTTGGCTTCGCGTAGTTTCGCAGCGTTCCCTTTCCTCGGTCTCTCGCAGTGCAGCCGACAAATTCCTTCTTGCCCCTTGTTCACGGGCGGGGGCGCCCGCGCCACACCACCCATTGGGCGCTGCTATAATCGATGGGCGCGGTGGGAGTAGCTCAATCGGTAGAGCTCCGGTCTGTGGCACCGGCTGTTGCGGGTTCAAGTCCCGTCTCCCACCCCATGTTTTCCGTCACGTTCTGCGCACCAGATAGCTGACCTTCTCGCCGTCCCGCGAACTTATCTACGGTTCTTTGTCTAAAAGATGTTGCGGAATGCCCAGAAGAGGAAGCCCGCCAGCATCATCGAGACGGGCAGGGTCAGCACCCAGGCCATGCACAGGTTGCGCACTGTTCCCCACTGCAATCCCGTGTGATTGGCAGCCATGGTACCGGCGATTCCGGATGACAGGACGTGGGTCGTACTGACTGGTAACCCGAACCAGTCGGCGGCGCCGATGGTGAACATTGCGGTGATCTCGGCGGCCGCACCCTGTCCGTAAGTAAGGTGGTCTTTGCCGATCTTCTCGCCGACCGTCACCACGATTCGCTTCCAGCCCACCATTGTGCCCATACCCAACGCCATCGCGACGGCAACCTTCACCCAGCCCGGAATGAATTTGGTGGCGTTGTCGATGTGCTTCTTGTAGTTGCCGAGGACGGCCCAATCCCCGGCGGAGATCTCCGGTTTGTGAGACTTCTGCATGAGACGTAGAGCTTCGCTGACCAGATACATGTCATTGCGGAAGTTGCGCACGCGGTCGTTGGGAATCTTGGCGAGTTCTCCGTAAAGAACAGTCTCGTTGCCGATGTCGGTGATCAACTGGCGGAGGGCCAGCATAGTGTTGGGGGTGAACTCGTGGGTGCGGACGTAGGCGGTGACGTCCTCGCGCGAATCCGCGATGACGGCGTTTGGAGTGACGTACTTGTCGAGAACCGAGGCTGTTTGCTGGGACACGGCAATGAAGTCCTGCGACTGTTGCCTGGTGACGGCGTGGTTCAGCGCGTAGGCAGTCGGCACGGTGCCGATGAGGATGAGCATGATCAGGCCCATGCCTTTTTGTCCGTCGTTCGATCCATGGGCGAAGCTGACGCCGGTGCAGGTCAGCAGCAGGAGCGCGCGAATCCAGAACGGAGGCGGCTCGGTACCCACCGGCGCGGTGTACAGCGCCTTGTTCTTGATCACAACCTTCATCAGCGAAAGCAGCAGACCCGCCACAGCGAATCCAACAAGCGGAGACAGCAGCAGCGATTTACCGATGTTCAGAGCCTGGCCCCAATCCACGCCACTGGTGCCGGTCTTGACGGCCATCAGTTGGTTGGCGATGCCGACCCCGATCACCGAGCCAATCAAGGTATGGGAGCTGGAAGCAGGCAAACCGAAATACCAGGTGCTCAGGTTCCAGAGAATCGCAGCCACAAGGAGCGCGAACACCATCGCGAAACCCGCCTTGCTGCCGACTTGCAGAATCAGTTCGACGGGCAGCAGGGAAATGATGCCGAAGGCGACTAGGCCCGACGACGCCAGGACGCCCAGAAAGTTCCAGAATCCAGACCAGACGACGGCGACATGCGGCTCGAGGGAATGTGTGTAAATTACGGTGGCGACGGCGTTGGCCGTGTCGTGGAATCCGTTGACGAACTCGAACCCGAGGGCCACGAGTAAGGCGATTCCGAGCAGAACGTAGGCGATGCTCGATGTGCCTTGCGAGCCAGCCAGGTCGTGGAGGAGATGGGATCCGGCATACACCACGCCAATGATCAGAACTACTGCGAAGACCAGCATCCCGATTTTCCCGGGACCCTTGCTCATCTTTGCATGAAGTGCCGGTACCGCTACGGGGCCAGGTTTCGGAGCGCTGGGCAATACGGGTGCGGTGGCCATGGGTCTCCTCGTCGTGCCGGACAGTTTCCGGCCTAAGGTCCGCCACTATACGGAGCGTTTGTTACAGCAGTATTAAGGTCTGGTTAAGGTGCAGGCATGCGCCGCGTTTGTTCAGACTGCGGCTAAAGCGGAGGCTTTCCTACCTTCGCGACGGGGTGTTCCGGTGCGGGTGTCGAGGAGTGTTGCGTGTTCTTCATCGCCTCGCCGAGTCTTCCTCTTATTCATAGCGCAGCGCCTCGGCGGGCAGAATTCGTGCCGCCGAGGATGACGGGTAGAGTGTTGCCAGGAAAGAGACGACTACAGCAATTGCCGCTACGACGACGCCGTCGGAGAGGTGGGGGGCGAAGGGTACGTAGTCGATGGAATAGACTTCGGCGGAGAGCGAGAGCAAATGGTAGTGCGCGCCCGCCCAGGAGAGCGCGAAGCCCAAGAGTAGACCCAGCGCGGTACCCACTACGCCGACCAGCATTCCTTGCAGTATAAAGATGCGGCGGATTTGGGCTTGTTTCGTTCCCATCGACATGAGGACGGCGATGTCTTTAGTTTTTTCCATGACCATCATGGTGAGGGAGATCAGGATGTTCAGGGCGGCTACGAAGACGATGAGTCCGATGGTGATGAACGTGACGAGGCGTTCGAGGCGCAGGGCGCGGAAGAGGGCTTTGTTTTGCTCCATCCATTGCGTGGCCATAAAGCCTTTGCCTGCGGCGGCTTCCAGTTGTTTGGCAACCTCCGGGGCGCGGTAGATGTCGTCGATTTTGAATTCCAGAACAGAGACGACGTCTCCGAGGCCGAAGAGTTGCTGCGCGTCGGAGAGGCGGACGAAACCCCAGGAGCTGTCGTAGTCGTAGAAGCCGGAATCGAAGATGCCGGCGACGCGGAAGCGGATGTATTTGGGGACCATGCCGAAGGGGGTGAGTTCTCCTTGCGGGCTGGTTACCAGAACCACCGAATTCACGGTTGCACCCAAGTCGGTGGCCATGTCCTTACCGAGGACGATGGGGGGCATGGCGGCGATGCGATCTTGGACGGCCTGTAGGGAGTCGGGCAGATCAGGCTTTGGCGGATTCGGGTTGGTTGCCGGGGCGGATTCTTCCAAGGACTGAACCGAGCCGGTCTTGACCGACTTCAGCAGGTCGCTGACGCGGCGTTCTTCTGATGGAATCATGCCCTTGAGTACGGCGCCGCGGGCGCGGGCGCCTCGCGAGACCAAAACCTGTTCGTAGATGGCTGGGGCGGCGGCTAGTACATGGGGTTGTTGGGCGAGGCGTTGCAGAAGGTTTTTCCAGTCGCGGATACCGTCGCTCTCCACGCGGAGAAGGTTGACGTGCGAAGTGGAGCCCAGCAGGCGGTCCTGGAGGTCCTGACGGAAGCCGTTGTTGATGGCTAAAGCGATGATCAGAGAGGCTACACCTGCTGCCACTCCGATGATCGAAATGATCGTCACGAGGCCGACAACGGCCTGGCGGCGCTTGGCGCGGAGGTAGCGGGCGGCGACGAAGAGTTCGAAACGCATAGGGGCTGTCGGCAGTCAGCTCTCGGCTTTCGGCCTCTGGTTTGGATTATAGGGAGTCCGGCGAGGGAATATGGCGGGGACGTTGTTTTTGTAGAGCCGGTACTCCTCGCCAAAGCGGCTCTCGAGCTCACGGTCTTCCGTCGCAATCATCCAGGCGCCGGTGAGGACTGCCATCACGGTCAGGCCGAAACACACTGCCAGACCGGAGCCGATGCTCCACGCCAGCATTTCCAGGAGGTGCCCCAGATAGATGGGATGGCGCACGTGCGCGCGAATTCCCGCAGTCGCGAGATGGCGCTGTTGGCTGGATTGGCGGATTTCGGGCAGGCCCGAGAGCTGGGACCAAGTGAAGCCGGAGCCTGCGCGGCGATAGATCCAGATTCCGGCGATGAACAGAGCGGCGGCTGGGAGCCAGGTGATCCCCGTGCCATAGATCTGGAGGCGCCGCCAAGGAGCGGCGACCAGCGCGATGACGATCCAGAGCGCGATCCACAGGGGAACTAAGAGAGCGAAGGGATTTCGCCGGTAAGTCCGCCAGAAACCGGCGAAGGGGTGAATCGCGAGCCAGAATGAGGGAATTGTGGAGTAGATGATGCAGGCTAGCCGGGCTAGGGTTAGGAGGAAGTGCTGGATGGATTCCATTTTCGTTAGTAGAGCATGTTGTTGTGTGGGCATGCTCCAACTGCCTAACCATTACCTCAGCGGCTAAAGCCGTTTTTCTTTGGCTTGTTGATCGCAGCGCTGAAGCGCTGCGCCGCCCAAAAGCTGTTGGGCGCCTAAAAACTGTCGCGCCGCCTAAAAGCTGCCGCGACAAGTCTACCGCGCGGAAAAACGAACTGCGGTTCCAAAAAAGCAATTGCAGATCCCTCCCGTTGGTCAGGATGACAAGTCTTTTTGATAGGTAGAGGGTGCCGGTTCACCGTAGCCTAAGCGCGTTTAGGGCTTCCAGATCCGAAACTCTCCGCTGCAATGCAAGAAGCTGAGCAGATAGAGCATGCCATCGTAGTAGCGTAGCTGGCCGGAGGGGATGGGTGTATCCCAGAGGGCGCGCACGAATTCACTGGACTTTGGGTCGGTCGCGGCTAGGCTGGCGACGGCGTTGGTGGCGACTAAGCCCGGTGAATGATGGTCGAGAGCGGACTTGCCGTCGAGTGTGTAGAGGTCGCTGTATGTGGCGAGGCCTTGCTTGCGAAAGAAAGCCTGGATGCGGTCGCTCAGTTGTTGTTCCTGCGGGGATTTTTGCCACCAGGACCAATCCACGGACCAGTTGCAGGCCGTGCGCCAGGAGTCGTAGCCGAAAATTGTTGACTGGGGAAATTTTGTGGCGTGGGGCGTGCCGTCGAAGTTGGCGTAAGCCGGGGCGAGCCCGGTTTGGGGGTTTGTTGTCTTGACGAAAAAAGCGCGGCTGGCGGTGGCCGCTTCGGCCCAGAAGGCGCGGTCTTGGGCGGGTCCCCAGCGCGCCCAGAGTTCGTAAAACGCGGGCAGGTGGTAGGAGGGATCGGTGAAGGTGCCGCGATCGACGCCGGGGACGAAGCGAATCATCTTCGTTTCTTCGTCGACTTCGTTGGCTACTGTTCGCGGGCCGAACTTGGTGGGGCCGGACATCTTTTCGCGATGGCGCATGGTATGGAGCAGTTCGTCCGCCTGGTCTTGATAATTGTAGATTCCGGTGCCGTTCCCCCATCGGTGAGCGGCGAAATAGAGAGACATGACGAAATACTCTTCGCCATCAGGGGCGGCGGTTTCTTCGTTGGGTGAGCCGTCGGTCTTGCAGGACCACGAGAAATATCCGTAGGAGGGATGTTTCGGGTCACTGATGTACATGTAGGTCTTGGCCCAATTCCAGAGCGCATCGAACTCGGGCTTCTTGTTAAGTTGCACCGAGATCATCATGCCGTAGGACATGCCCTCGGTGCGCACGTCGTGGTTGTTCCAATCGGTGAGGTAGGCGAGAGGGCCTTGCGTATTTTTTCCGGCGGGGAAGTAGACGGCCTGAGTTGCCGGGTCGCCGTGGAATAGCTGTTGGAATGCGGCATCGATTTTGGCGGAGATTTCTTTGGGCGAGTGCCGGGATTCCGCGAAGAGATTGCGATATTGGCCGGTGGCGAAGGCTCCGGAGCCGTCTGGGGAGTCTGGCGCCGGTCGTGCGCTGGCTTCGACGCACAAAAAAGAGAACGTTAACAAGCAAAACAGTGCGGGGCGTTTGGAGGAGGTCTTCATCCGGACTTATTTCTTTCGCGGCGGGGATGGGACGATCGACCTGCGCATGGGCACGAGCGCGCCTTTGGCCGGGTCGACGGCCGCGGCACGAGGAAGGACTTCCCGCTGGACATATTGAACAAAGTCCTGAATCTGATGCTGCATTTCCTCCATGCGCTCGCGCATCTGGAGGATGATGGCGATGCCGGCGATATTCACACCGAGATCGCGCGCTAGAGAAAGGATGAATTCGAGGCGGAGCAAGTCTTCCTCGGTGTAGAGGCGGGTGTTGCCCTCGGTTCGGGAAGGCTTGAGGAGTTCCTCGCGCTCATAGAGGCGCAGCGTCTGCGGGTGGATGCCGTACATCTCCGCGACGGCGGAAATCATGTAGGCGCCTTTGGATTTACGTTTCGTCATGGCCAGCGGGTACGAAATTACTGTACAACAAAGGGGCGTTTGGGGAGGGTTTCGCCGATGCCCGTAGTTAGGCCACTTGCTGGGAGCAGACATGCCGTGATCGCGGGTGCGACTTTGATCGCACTCCTGGCATTGGCGATGGACGGTGCTCCGCAAACGAATCGTGATTCGGGGCAGGGGAGCCGGGACTGGCCTTCCTACGGCGGAGATCCAGCGAACCATCACTACTCGCCCTTGGCGCAAATTAACCGCGAGAACGTAAAGCGACTTGCGGTGGCGTGGAGTTTCGACTCGCAGGAAGAAGGCGGATTGCAGACTACGCCGATCGTGATTGACGGTGTGCTCTATGGCATCACGCCCACACAGAAGATTTTTGCGCTGGACGCCGCAACCGGCAGACTGCTGTGGAAGTTTGACTCCGGGATTCGCGGGACGCAGCCGAACCGAGGCTTGGCTTATTGGGGCGGCGGTGCTGATGCCAAAGATGCCCGCCGCGTTCTGGTCGGCGTCATGAATTTCGCATATGCGCTGGATGCAGGGACGGGTAAGCCTATTGAAGAGTTCGGCGATCACGGCAGAATTGATTTGCGCGAAGGGTTGGGGCGCGAGCCCGCGGCGGAGCAGTCGATTTCGCTGACGAGTCCAGGAGTGATCTACGAGGATTTGTTGATTGTTGGCGGCCGGAACCCGGAGACAGCGCCGTCGCCACCGGGCGACATCCGGGCGTTCGATGTGCGCAGCGGGAAACTGCGCTGGGTGTTCCAGACGATTCCGCGTCCGGGCGAGCGTGGCTACGAGACTTGGCCCAAGGATGCGTGGAAGACGGCTGGCGCGGCCAACAACTGGGCTGGCATGTCACTCGATACGAAGCGAGGGATTCTCTATGTGCCCACTGGGTCGGCGGTGTCGGATTTTTATGGGGCTGATCGAGTGGGGGACGACCTCTATGCCAACTGCCTACTCGCGCTCAATGCGAAAAGCGGGGAGAGGATTTGGCATTTTCAGGGCGTCCACCACGACATTTGGGACAGAGATTTTCCGTCGGCGCCTGTTTTACTCACGGTGCAACGCGACGGCAAGGACGTTGACGCCGTAGCGCAGACGACAAAACAGGGTTTCGTCTATGTATTTGATGGCACGAGCGGCACTCCGTTGTTCCCGATTGAAAATCACAAATACGGCGCGAGCACGGTGCCGGGTGAGGTTGCGGCGGCGGAACAGCCTCTGCCGGCCCGTCCTGTGCCCTTTTCCCGGCAGCTCCTTACGGAGGACCTTCTGACGAACCGGACGCCCGAGGCGCACGAATGGGCGTTGAAGAAATTCCGTACCTTCCACAGTGGAGGCCAATTTGTTCCGTTCAGCGTCGGCACGGATACTGTCGTATTTCCGGGCTTCGATGGCGGAGCGGAATGGGGCGGGCCGGCTGTGGATCCGGAGACGAAGATTCTATACGTTAATGCCAACGACGTAGCGTGGACCGGCGCTCTCGCGCCCAATACCGGAGAGAACAGTACACAGGGCGTTTATGCCAGCCAGTGCGGCGTGTGTCATGGCGAAAAGATGCAGGGGTCACCGCCCGCGATACCGTCGCTGGCGGGTGTTGGGGATCGGATGAAGCCGCGGCAGATCGCGGCGACTATCAAGAACGGCAAGGGCAGGATGCCCAGCTTTCCCAGCCTCTCGCAGGACCGTGTCTCCGCGCTGGTGGAATACCTTACCAGCGGGGAGGACAAAGAACTGCGTGGCGAGTTGACGCCCGTGGCGATGAAGTATCGGTTCACCGGCTACAACAAGTTTCTCGATCCGGAAGGGTATCCAGCGGTTGCGCCTCCCTGGGGAACGCTCAGCGCGATCAACCTTAACACCGGGGAATATGCCTGGAAGATTCCGCTGGGCGAGTATCCCGCGTTGGCCGCGAAAGGCCAGGGCAATACTGGAACGGAAAATTACGGTGGGCCAATTGTCACGGCCGGAGGGCTGGTTTTCATTGGGGCGACGAACTTTGACAAGAAGTTGAGGGCCTTCGATAAAGCAACCGGAGCCCTGCTGTGGGCGGCCAGTCTTCCGTTTTCGGGGAATGCAACGCCCATCACGTACGAGGTCGGCGGACGGCAGTTTGTTGTAATAGCCGCAGGGGGAGGGAAGGATCCGAAATCTGGTTCCGGGGGAGTTTACGTTGCTTTCGCACTATCGAAGTAAGGCTTCATGCAAGTCGCGAACTGTCATCCTCGGCGGAGCATTTCCATCCGTTTGCGGCTAGAACGCCTAAATGGAAGTCAAAGCTGGAGTAGTGGTCCCTTGGGCAAGCTCAGGGCAGGCTTTTCGACTACGCATTCCCGCGCTTTCGCGCGGGAATGCTTCGCTCAAGATGACAGAACCTACAAGATGGGAGAACCTTCAAGATGGCAGAACGGACGATGGTGGAGTTTCTTCGTTCTGCGTTGGGCAAGGAGGCTGGCGCTTCGATGGTCTAGGCGATTGGTTGTGCCGATTCGTCCACGACGCTGCTCCATCCTTGCGGCTTGAGCAGCGTGTTGACACCGTAGGCGACGAACCCGGCGGCGATCAAGAGCACTCCGAAAGCAAATGAACTCATGCCGAGGATATGCTCGCTTTGACCCCGGACCGCCGAGAGGCCGAGCAGCAGCATTGGCGGTACTCCGATGAAAAGCGCGCCGAGGAGGCCTCCTGGGACGCGGAACGGTCTTACGAGTTCAGGCTCGCGCAGGCGCAAAGCGATGAGCGCCGCGAATTCCAGCAGGAGGCTGGCGCCGTAGAGCAGAATATCGATCGTGACGAGGCGCTCGAAGCCGAGCCCGAGGCACATCGTCCAGCCAGCCGCCAGGACAGCGATGGCGACCCAAGGCGCGCGGGTTTTGGAGTGCAGCTTGCCAAAAACGCTGGGCAGCATGCCGTCCTGCGCCATGGCAAGGGGCAGTCGGGAATAGCTCATGACTAGCGAATTGAACATGCCAAACGCGCTCGCCATGGCTGCGAGCACCAGAGCGCCACGGAGGAGAGGGCCTCCGAGCATGCCGGCAATGTCGGCCCACGATCCGGTTTCAAATTGCGCTGGAGGCAGGCCCGTCAACCACATGGCGCCGATGGGTAGTACGTAGCTCAAGGCGACAATGAGGACGGCAAAGAGCATGGCCCGCGGGTAGGTCCGCGTTGGGCGTTCGACCTCGGCAGCAATGGTCGAGGCGTTGTCCCATCCCATGTAGTTCCACATGCAAATTAGAAGCCCAGTCACGAGGCCGGCCGAGGCACCACCCGCGTTGTGGGCGGAGGCATGCGTCAAAGCGCCGAACTTGAAGGGCGCGAGCATGACGATCAGCAAAAAGGGCGCGGACAACAGAAAGAACAGCCAGAGCGAAGTGCTGGCCACAGCGCGCACTCCGGCAATATTGAGCAGTGCACATGCGGCCACGAGGCCGGCAGCTACCATCAGGTCGCGATCCCCAACCGTCCCGAGATGGTGCGCGCCTTCGGCAAACCAAGGGAATAGGCGGTTGAGATAGGTGACGAACAACGTCGGATAAATCGCCATATCGAAAATAGAGGCGACGAGCGAGAGCCAGGCTTCCTGGAAGCCCCAAAAATCCCCGAGCCCGCGGCGCACCCAGGCGTAGAAGCCGCCTTCTTTGGGGAGCGCGCTGGAAAGTTCGCCGATCATGAACGCTACCGGGAGTGCCCAGAGCAGCGGCGTGATCAGCAGAATGAGGATGCCTTTGCCGTAGCCCGCGCCATGGACGATGTCCTCGGTGCCAAAGGTTCCGCCCGAGACCATGAAGAAGGTCGCGGCGACCAGGGGCCACAAGGTGAGACGCACGAATTGTTGTTTCTGGGATTTCGCTGGGGGTGGGGTGACCGGAGAAGAGATTTTCCGATCAGCTAGTTGCGGTTTCCAGGCTGGAGAGCTCGTGGCCGTTGCCAATTTCGATGTGGTCCTCCCAAGCGACTCACTCTCACCACCTCGGCCGTTGCCGCCGAGGCTCCTGGTTGCTGCGATTCCAGGCATTCCGGGAAGTTGGTTCGCGAATTCGAGAATACAGTTATTTGGATGCTGTGCAAAACGAATTTTCAGAAAATTTTTTGCGGAGGGACAGTGGCCAGAGGTAACTGGTCGCGTGGAAGCAGGTGCCCTCGCCTGCCGGGTCGAGCAACAACGTTCAGACGTTCAAAGTTTCAGAGCCCAGGTTTCCGAGACTAGACCTTTTCGTCCCCAGCTATCGTGTTTCTGTTTCTTCACCAGCCGGAAGCCCGCTTCTTCATAGAGATGGCGAGCGGCGGAGAGTTCGCTTTGCGTCCAGAGGACGATTTTCTTGTAGCCAGCTTGCCGCGCGAAGCGGACACACTCTTCAACGAGGCGTTTGCCGATGCCCAGGCCGCGCGCGGAGGGTTCGACCAGCAGGAGGCGCAATTTGGCAATCGTGGCGGATTTCTTGCATAGAAAGATTGAGCCTGCGATGCAGCCGTCTTTTTCGGCGATCCAGCAGCGCTCTCGTTTGGGATCGAAGTTCTCGATGAATTCGGCCACGATCCCGGCGACCAAGGCTTCGAAGCGCTCGTCGTACTTGTATTCCTGGCAGTAGAGAACGCCGTGGCGATGGACGACCCAGCCCATGTCTCCCGGTTGGTGCAGCCGGAGCAGGTACGGGGCTTTCGGCTCGGGTGGTGCGCCTAAGAGCTTTTCGATGGATTCCATGGAGCGCACCAGCTCGCCTTGTTGTGGTGTGGGCAGTGCGGCTAGTAGTGTGCTGACTTTTTGTTGCGAGCTGGCGTCGAGCGGGGCGAAGACTTGGCGGCCTTTCGGTGTCAGTGTCAGGTGGCTCCGCCGGGCGTCGGTGGCGGAGGGCGTTTTCGCGATGAGGCCGTCGCGATCGAAGCTGCGCAGAATTCGGCTCAGGTAGCCAGCGTCGAGGCCGAGGTCTTTGCCCAGTTCGGTGGCTGTGACCCGCGTGCGATGGGCGAGTTCATACAGCACGCGGACTTCGGCCAGGGAGAATTTGCTTTGGTAGAGGCGTTCTTCGAGAATTCCAATCTGGCGCGTGTAGAAGCGGTTGAAGCGGCGTACGGCGTGGGTGTTTTGGTCGAGGGTGGCAGGCATCTGGAGGGCCTCGGCGAGCTGGACCTAGTTTCAGATATTTAGTTGATTTTGTCAAATATGTGGTTGACAGGATGCGAGGCCGGCTTCGCGCTGCGGTGACTCCCTGGTGGGGAAACCGCGCAGGGGCTAAAGCCCGGAGTGTTGTGCGGCGCTTTGCGTTATGGCTGAAGCCATCCCCTGATACGAGTCGCGTTCAGGCGCTTTTAGACCCCACATTGACAAGGGTCAGACCTTGTTCCACAACTCCGCCCGCGGGTCTTCCGGATTGAGTTCCGCCAGTTCGCGGAGGATTTCTTTGGTGCGTTCGTCGCGGGGCATGGGGACGGTGATTTGGATTTCTACGATCTCGTCGCCGCGGACGTTTTCTTTGGAGGCTGAGGGGGCGCCTTTTTCGCGCAGGCGGAGTTTTTGGCCAGACTGGGTGCCGGGGGGGATTTTTAGCAGGGCGCGGCCATCGATGGTGGGAACTTCGACTTTGGCGCCTAATGCGGCTTCGGTGGCGCTGACGGGGACGGTGAGGTAGATGTCGTCGCCATCGCGGCGGAAGATGGGGTGGTCGCCGGCGCGGATGATGACGAACAAGTCGCCCGTCGGACCTCCGTGCGAGCCGGCATTGCCTTTGCCCGCCAAGCGGATGCGCTGGCCATCGCGCGTACCGGGTTTGATGCGGACTTCTAAAGGCTCGGTGCGGCTGACTGCGCCTTCTCCGCCGCAGACGCCGCAGGTGGAGACGTTTTTGCCGGTGCCGTGGCATTTGGGGCAGACGGTATTGAACTTCATGCGTCCGCCTTTTTGCGTGATCTGGCCTGTGCCGCCGCACTGCGTGCACTTGCCGGGAGATTCGATGGTGCCGCTTCCATGGCAATTGGAACAGGTATCGCGGCGGGTGATGTTGAGGCGGATTACGCCGCCTTTGATGGTCTCCCAGAAGGGCACGCGGACCTGGTATTCGAGGTCGTCGCCGGGTTCGGGGCCTTCGTCCTGCGTGGCTGTGCCGCCTTTGCCGCCGAAGATGCCGGAGAAGATATCGCTGAAGCCGCCGCCGCCGCTGGTGCGCGTGGTGCGGCGGCCGGAGCTGTCGGCCATGTCGGAGAAGTCGAAGCCGCCGAAGTCGAAGCCTCCTGCGCCTGGACCTCCACCAGGACCCCTGCTGGGTTGGCCTCCGGGGAAGCCGCCGGAAAAGCCACTCGGTCCTGCGCCTGGACTACCTCCGCCGCGCGCGTAGGCGTCGGCTGTGGCCGGGTCGATGTTGTCGGAGTAGAAGCCGAGCTGGTCGTAAATCTTGCGCTTCTTGGGGTCGCTGAGGACTTCGTTGGCTTCGGTGAGCGTCTTGAATTTTTCTTCGGCGGATTTGTCGCCGGGATTGACGTCGGGGTGGTGCTTGCGGGCGAGCTTCTTGAAGGCCTTGCGGATGTCTTCCGCGGTGGCGCTTTTCTTGACGCCTAGAGTGGCGTAGTAGTCTTTGTTGGCGGTGGGGGGCATGGTTTTAATTTGTCATCTTGAGCGTAGCATTCCCGCGCTTGCGCGGGAATGCGGAGTCGAAAGATCCCTGCCCTAACTCACTCTTTCCTCATACTTCCGGCGCTATGCGGCGCCGAGTTTTTCTTGGTTGCAGGGGTCCTTCGACTACGCATCTCCATCCGCTTTCGCGGATGGAAATGCTTCGCTCGGGATGACAATTTGTTTGTAGAAGTTCTATTTAACTGTTAGAAGTTCTATCGGTTGTCCCCAGTCTTTTGCCAAGTCTTTCCAGTGTGGGTTCAGTGATTCGATCAGTGCAATCTTCTTTTCTCTGCGCCAGCCTTTTAGCTGCTTTTCTCTGTCGATGGCCCTGCGGACGTCGTCGAAGCTTTCCCAGTAGACGAGGCGGTTGCAGGCGTATTTGCTGGCGAAGCCTTCGAACGTTTCATCTTTGTGTTCGGTGATGCGGCGGTCGATGCTGTTGGTCATGCCTACGTAGAGCGTGCCGGTTAGGTTGGCTACGATGTAGACCCAATATTTGTGGTCTCTCGGCATTCGCCCTCCAACTTAACCTGTCATCTTGAGCGGAGCGTTCGCGCGCGAATGCCTAGTTGAAAGACCTCTGCCTTGGAGATGCCCTGAAGAGCACTGCCGGAGCAGGGGTCCTTCGACTCCACAACCCGTTCGCTTTGCGAACGGGTTGTTCCGCTCAGGATGACAAAGCTTAAGGATTACTTCTTGTCATCCACGTCGACGTACTCAGCGTCGATTACGCCTTCGTCTTTCTTTTTCTCGCCTTCGGGCGCGTGGCCGTTGGCTGTAGCGTCGGGCGTTGGTCCACCTGTTGCTCCCGGAGCCGTCTGGCTGGCTTTGTACATTTGCTCGGCCAGCTTGTGCGAGGCGCTGGTTAGCGTTTCGCGGGCTTTGTCCATGGCGGTTTTGTCGGAGCTTTCCAGGGCTTTCTTGGCGTCGGCGATGGCTGCTTCTACGTCGCCGCGTTCGCTGCCGCTGATTTTGTCTCCGTGCTCTTTCAGCATTTTCTCGACGTTATAGGTCATGGTGTCGAGCTGGTTTTTGGACTCGATTTCCTCGCGCTTGGCCTTATCTTCGGCGGCGTGAGATTCGGCGTCCTTGGCCATGCGGTCGATTTCTTCCTTGCTCAGGCCGGAAGAGGACGTGATGGTGATCTTCTGGTCTTTGCCCGTGGCGTTGTCCTTAGCCGTGACGTTGAGGATGCCGTTCGCGTCGATATCGAACGTGACCTCAATTTGCGGAATGCCGCGTGGTGCGGGCGGCAGGCCAGTCAAGTGGAACTTGCCCAGGGTGCGGTTTTGCGCTGCCAGGGAGCGTTCTCCTTGCAGAACGTGGACTTCCACTGACGTCTGGCTATCGGCCGCGGTCGAAAACGTTTCCGTCTTGCGCGTCGGAATCGTCGTGTTGCGCGGGATCATTGGAGTGGAGACTCCGCCCAGCGTTTCGATCGAGAGCGTCAGAGGGGTTACGTCGAGGAGCAACAGGTCTTTGACGTCGCCCTTGAGCACGCCGCCCTGGATGGCTGCGCCTACCGCAACGACCTCGTCCGGATTCACGCCCTTGTGGGGCTCGCGTCCGAAGAGTTCTTTTACCAGCGCTTGAATGCGCGGCATACGCGTCTGGCCGCCGACTAAGACCACTTCTTGGATCTTGTCCGCCGTCACGCCCGCGTCGCTCATGCACTGTTTGCATGGGGCGATGGAGCGCTGTAGCAAGTCTTCGATCATGGTTTCGAGCTTGGCGCGGGTCAGCTTCTTGACCAGGTGCTTTGGTCCGCTGGCGTCCGCCGTGACGAACGGCAGATTGATTTCGGTTTCCATGGTTGTGGAAAGCTCAATCTTGGCGCGCTCGGCTGCGTCACGCAGACGTTGCAGCGCCATTTCGTTGCCCTTGCCCTTCAGATCGAGGCCTTCGTCCTTGCGGAATTCGTCGATGAGCCACTCGACGATGCGCTGGTCGATGTTGTCGCCGCCGAGGTGCGTGTCGCCGTTGGTGGCCTTGACTTCGATGACGCCTTCGCCGACTTCCAGAATGGAAACGTCGAAGGTTCCGCCGCCGAAGTCGTAGACGGCGATCATTTCGTCCTTGCCCTTGTCGAGGCCGTAAGCCAGCGCGGCCGCGGTGGGTTCGTTGATGATGCGCTTGACGTCGAGGCCGGCGATTTTCCCGGCGTCTTTGGTGGCCTGGCGCTGGGCATCGTTAAAGTACGCGGGGACGGTGATGACCGCTTCGGTGACTTTCTCGCCGAGATAGTCTTCGGCGGCCTTCTTCAGCTTCTGAAGGATGAGCGCCGACACCTCTGGCGGGGTGTACTGCTTGTCTTGGGCAACGATGGCAACGTTGTCGCCCTGACGGACGACCTTGTAGGGGACCATCTTCATCTCTTCGTTGACTTCCTCGAAGCGGCGACCCATGAAGCGCTTGACCGAGAAAACAGTGTTTTCCGGGTTGGTGATGGCCTGGCGTTTGGCTACCTGGCCGACGAGTCGCTCCCCGGTTTTGGTGAAGCCGACTACTGACGGCGTGGTGCGGCCGCCTTCTTCGTTAGGGATGACCTTGGGCTCCCCACCTTCCATGACGGCGACCACCGAGTTGGTGGTGCCGAGGTCAATTCCGATAATCTTAGGCATTGTGGTTCCTCCTGATTGCTACTATAAGTGCCTTATAATCAGTGCATTACTGGGAGATCTTGTTTTTTATTGGCAAGTCCATCATAGGACATGAGTGAGTTATTGTCAATCTTTGGATGAGGAAAAGGGGGGTGG